>JACCDO011781265.1_pt1 | contig 28217 bp, 24 predicted proteins | sample 7446101 | NCBI WGS metagenome assembly JACCDO01 (sample SAMN15323440, study PRJNA562643) | freshwater metagenome | isolation source: river surface water | place: USA:Blue River Watershed | collected 2017-08-16
TAAGTGACGCAGCTCTGTTTCTGCCATTACATTTTGTGGCATGTGCATATTCATTTCATCTCCATCAAACGGTGACTCCCCAAGGTTTCCCAAGGGGCCGGACTGTATCTTAAGCAAACTCTGGATGGCTAATCCGTCATTGTTCACCAACACCCGTTCAGTCTCTGAGTGCCCTCCATATCCTACCCTGTATTTTTACAAATACAACGGACACAGGAAGTAACACTGCGGATTGCCCAATCCTTCACATTATTACCATTGGGTTCGGCAATTAACCGAGTTCCCCAATAATGTTTCCATTATCAGGTGGTAGTGAAGGCTCTAAGGGGTTTCCCGCAACAAGGTGTTTCGCAAATAAATCGATAAATTCTTGTGGCATTTCTATATTTTTTTCTTTATGATAGATTAATAAATGTTGGTAGTGTTGTTCAATTTGAGGTATTAATATTTTTTTGTTTTTTGACAAATTATCGCGCGCAGCTAAGGGCATTGTATTTCTCCAATTAAATGCAACTAATTGTTGTTGTTTATCTTCTAAATCAAATGTTGATAGTGGAATCACATGGTCGATATGCCAAACTTTTCCTCTATTTTCAAGTGTATAATTTTTATCATTGTGCAAAATCCATTCTAAATATTCGGTTGAACCACAACCTAAATACTTGATTGTATGCATATTTTTGTCAATTGCATACCATATTCTTCCACGAACACACCGTTTAAATTTTTCAAACGGGTCATCGCGCTCACAGATTTTGCATTTTAAACGATTATGTCTAAAATTAGCCATTGATTTGATTTGTGAACAACAACTACATTTCTTGTTATTTTCACCTATGGTTTTCAATTTGATTTCACGTCGCTCTATTACTTTCGCATGTTTAAATTCACTCGCAGACTTTATCGCTTTTAAACGATGTTCTTCGTTTGTTTGATAACGATTTCTACGATTTTTATTATTGCATGCTTTGCAAATAGTCCGAGTTCGGATAAAATCTCCCATAGGTTTGTTTTCATTACAATCGGTGCATTGTTTATTGATTGAATTATCAATAACGACTGCCTTGTATTTTTTTATTTTTCGCGCATTATCGCACATTTTGCATATGTTGCGATTTTTGATGAATTTGTCAAATTCCTTTGTTTCTCCGCATTTTGAACAATCTTTTACGTTTGCGGGTTTCGTATCTCCTACCATTGTATATTATATCTATATATTTCTTTAACTAGTTTTGCCATTGTAATTTGTTGATTCATTCACTATGGGGTTTCACGCTTTTCACGCCCCATGTTGCGAACGTTGATGATTATTACAACATCTTCGCTGCATATATGCAGCGAATTTTTTCATCCGCGTTGTATGGTTTTGTGCAACCAACGTTCATTCGAAAGGTATCTCCTTTCTCCATGACCTTGACGATATGGCACATCATCGACATCCTGTGCAAACTGGGTTGTCGATTGAACAACACAGCATCACCATCCATCATGTGACGATGGACAATGTCACCGTTTTCTAAGCGTAATGATGCGCGGTCCACATATCGCAAGGAAATGTGTTCGCCATTTTTTCGCTCCAGAATTTTTGCGCCAGGATACGTTTCAGGGCCATTTTGCACGAGTTTTGTCAAGAAATCGCGATTGAGGTCATTGACCACAACTGGTTTCGTGATGTTTGTGGCGATTTTTTTCGGAACGCCTAATTGTTTAATCGACAAATTCGGATCGCCGGTAATGACGGAACGCGCACTAAAATCGACACGTTTTCCCATCAAATTACCACGAATACGACCATTTTTCGAATTCAAGCGACTCATGATGCATTGATAAGGACGACCGGATCGTTGTGCCATAGGTACTGCACCTTTGACCTTGTTGTTGACGATCATCGCAACGAAATATTGCAAAACGGTCGTCAATCCTTCAATCACATTCGGATTTGCATTGTCCTTGATTTTTGCAAATAAATCGCTATTTGTTTTTAAAATATTACTATAGATGTGCGTCAAATCGTCTTCCGATCGTTGTTGTGCGTCATGTTTTACGGAAGGACGTACTGCGGGTGGAGGAACGGGCAATGCTTGACAAATCATCCATTCTGGACGGGACCATTGTGGACTAAACCCCATAAAATGGACGTCTTCGTCGGAAATGCGTTTGAATATTTTCAACAAGACTTCCGGCGTCAATCGCATGCTTAGTTTTTCGTTTTCACCGTCATCCATTTTCTCCCAGACTGCATAAATCGACGCCATACCTTCCAGTTTAATTTTGTCAGGCTGTTTGCACCCGCAACCATCTTCCGTATTTTCGCCGCATCGCTTTACCTTTGCGGCGAGGGAACTTACATAATCCCATCGATCACTCGCTGATCGGTCGGAAATATGCTTGTGTTGTGCTTTATTGATAAGCAATTTGCTGCATTTGAAACAAACACATCGCGAAATTTTCATGATTTCCTTGAGATGCTGAATAAACAAAACGGGGCGCGCCATTTCAATATGTCCGAAATATCCCGGAGTATCAATATAAGTCAATCCATCCGTAGGACAAATCAATCCAGGTTCTAATACACCCATACGCGGATCAAACAATCCACCAATCACCGGTTTATTGTTGATGTAGGTATCACGCGAAGTGATTTCAACCACGGAATTTTTGCGGATTTCTTCCGGCGATAATATACTAAATTGCACCCCTATAATACGAGATGCACTAGTATTCATCGATTTTTGTTGATGTGATGTCATGATTACTATAATATTGGTATATACAATATTTAAATCCTTGCGCCGTGAATCAATTTTTCGCGAATCATCTAAAACTCCACAAAAATCATCATAAAATTGAATTCGTCAGACCCAATACAATATTTAGCAACACAACAATTCTATTACACAATCATGGCTCCTAAAATCGATAAATTAAACCGCAGACCTCTTTCCCGTTTCAACAAAAATACTGTTTTAAAAAAAAACAAACCTGATTCTGAAAGTGATGGCGATTCTATCTTTGACGAAGAATCTGAATACGAAACTCTTTCGGAAACTGATTCAACCTATACTCCTCCTAAAAAAGACAAAAAACCACGCAGAATCATTACTTCAGAAGACGAAGAATCGGAAGCTGAATCGGAATTTGACAAACAAGAATTCCGCAAAACATTAGCTAAAATATTTCCGTCTAAATACATGTCTAAAAAAATCAAGGATGACGAACCTGAAAAAAAATCCACAAAATCGAAAAAATCAAAAAAACAAGTCGTCGAAGAAGACAGTGAATCGGAAGAAGAACCCGTCAAAAAATCCACTAAATCGAAAAAACATTCTAAAAAACAGGTGGTCGAAGAATCCGACGAAGAGTCGGAAGAAGAACCCGTCAAAAAATCCACCAAATCGAAAAAACATTCCAAAAAACAGGTGGTCGAAGAATCCGACGAAGAGTCGGACGATGATTACGACGATGAAGAAGATGACGATGATGACGAAGAAGATGACGACGATGATGAAACCGAAAACAAAAAGGGCAAGAATCTAAACATTGTCTTTACGATTGGTGGAAATGGTGATTATGACGACGATGATTACAATGAAGAATACGAAGACGATTCTGATGAAGAAGACGATGACGATGCAGACGATGATGAGTGTAATAGTGATGATGAGAAAACATTCATGAAGGAAAGATACGAAAAGGTCGTTATGCCTAAAGAAGATTCCGAATCGGACCATTCCAAGAAATCGAAAAAAACGCGCGGTGGTAAAAAATTTTCAAACAAGATGGCTATTCCAGAAGTGAAGCCAGAAATCAATATTGAAACCGAATATGTGGAATTACAGGAATTGCGCAAACATTTGATTGAAAAATTGCACAAGAAACCAGACAGCAAGATTCTGAAAAACGCGATTGAAGAATGCAAAGACGCCATTCGTGAATTGATTCAAACTGCGCGCAAGAAAAATACAAAATCCTATTACAAGTTAATCCACGGGGAGCGCAAGAAACCTAGCGAACTCGATTATTTCAAAAAGCAACTGTCCAATAGTGAACAGCAAGTCATTGTACAACAGATGAAGGAAATCAATGAACACATCAATATTGAAAAACCTTATCGTCTGGCTTTATTGCAATCACAAATTCCGCCATCGTTCAAGGCGATTGCGATGCAAAAACTGAATATGCTGAAAAACATGGAGCCCGGTGAATCCGAGTATTATAAGATTAAGTCATGGGTCGATACCTTTATGAAAATCCCCTTCGGTATCCATAAATCACTGTCGATTACCATGGACGATGGCATCGAAAAATGTCACGATTTTATGACACAAGCAAAACATACACTAGATACATGTGTCTATGGGTTAGACGATGCGAAATTGCAAATTATGCAAATGGTCGGCCAATGGATTGCGAACCCTGGCGCCATGGGAACAGCCATTGCCATTCACGGACCCATGGGAACCGGGAAGTGTCACGGAATCGATACGCCTATATTAATGTATGATGGTTCAATCAAAATGGTTCAAGATATTCAAGTCGGGGATATTGTCATGGGAGACGATTCAACACAACGTCGTGTATTATCCTTAGGCCAAGGTGAAGATGATATGTATGATATCATAACAACTAAAGGCGACACATACTCGGTAAATTCGGAGCATATTTTGTGCTTGAAATCATCGGGTATCAATGAGATAAAGTCGCTTAAAAATAAAACGGGCGAAATTGCATCTTACAAGGCAGGGTATTTCAATAAAAACTCATATTCATATGAATATAAAAATTTCAAAACGCATGAAGAAGCTGAAAAATACTTGAATAGTCGCGATAAGAATGATATGGTTGAAATCACGGTCAAAGATTATTTGAACTTACCTGAATATATACAATCTAGACTCAAGGGATATATGACTGGAGTTGAATTTGAAGAAAAATCAGTGTTATATGACCCATATATTATTGGTGTATGGTTAGGTGATGGATGTTCCTCGAAATCAATGATTTCAAATCAAGAATCAGTAATATTATCCTACTTGCGCACAGAACTTAAGAAAGATAATTTGAACCTAAATCATGTGAAAGATTACGATTATCAAATATCATATGATGGTTATAATAGGGTTCATCCAGGTATCAGTAAAAAAACCGGATTACCCTATGAAAACAAGAATGTCTTTATGCAAGTATTACAATTCTATAATTTATTGAACAACAAACATATTCCAGATGATTATAAAATCAATTCTAGAAATATACGATTGCAAATGTTGGCTGGTTTGTTAGATACAGACGGATGGTTTGATAAAAAAAATCGCAATTATGAAATCACGCAAAAATCAAAACAATTGTCTGATGATATTGTGTATTTATGTCGTTCATTAGGATTTTGTGCAACACAAAATGAATGTGAGAAATATTGCATGTATAAGGGTGAAAAACAATATGGCACCTATTATCGTGTTCTCATTTATGGCGAAGGTCTTGAAGAAATACCTACAAAATGTCCTCGCAAACAAGCCGAATACAAACTACGACAAAAAAATGCACTCGTTGCAGGAATCAAGGTCGTTCCAAAAGGTCGAGGAACTTATTACGGATTTGAATTAGACAACAATCACCGCTATGTATTAGGCAATTTCCACGTCACGCACAATACATCACTTATCCGAGACGGAATTAGTAAGATTCTCGGCAGAGAATTCGCCTTCATAGCCCTCGGCGGAGCCGGCGACAGCAGTTTCTTAGAAGGTCATTCCTACACCTATGAGGGCAGTACCTGGGGTAAAATCGTGCAAATATTGATTCAAAGCAAGTGTATGAATCCGGTCATTTACTTCGACGAGCTCGATAAGATCAGCGAAACTCCGCGCGGCGAAGAAATCGTAGGTATATTGACTCATTTGACCGATACTTCACAAAACTCGCAATTCCATGACAAGTATTTCTCGGAAGTGGATTTCGATCTGAGTAAGTGTTTGTTCATCTTTAGTTACAATGACGAGTCGCGCGTGAATCCCATCCTCAAGGACCGCATGTATCGCATCCAGACCAAGGGATACGAAGCCAAAGACAAGATCGTCATTGCGAAGAATTACATCTTGCCAAAGATTCGCGAACAAGTGAAATTCGCAGAAGGAGATGTGATTATACCGGAAGATACGATACAATATATTGCCAGCAATGAGGCGCTGACAAATGGCGAAGCCGGTGTACGTAACTTGAAACGATGTCTAGAAATCATCCACACAAAACTCAACTTGTTCCGTTTGATGAAACCGGGCGATAATATTTTCTCGAAAGACATGGATTTGAAGGTCGAGTTTCCGATGACCGTCACACGTAAAGTCGTCGATGCCTTGATCAAAAATGAACACAAACAAAATCAAAGTATGTTAGCCATGTATTGTTAAGTATTTTCTAGAAAATGTGTAATAGTCATCCTTTTTATTGCCGTGGAACCTCCTATTGTTCATAAGTGATATACAATGATATATCACTTAGTTTTTGACGATCCGTTTCAAACATAAAATAATAGAATAGCAAACTTGAATATTTTTGATTTATAGTACTCATGCTACAGTAATATAAATTTCTTATTTCCGACTAGCACGTTTTGTTTTCAATAACCGTCTCGTTTGTCGAATACGTCGGTATTTTCGATTCGTTCGTTTTCCTCCATTGACATACGATTTACTATGTTCCTTTAGTATTATAGATAATATGTATTTGCCGGTTTCGGGTACATTTTTATTATAATCATTGCATTTCATATTTTTGTCTAGATTTGTATATTTGAGAGTAGCAATGGTATCGTTTATATAGTCGTTTAATACAACATGATCTGTTATTGACTGATTTTTTAGATATTCTTGTAACAATAAACAATAACACAAAAATTCAGTATTATCTTGACTATCTTTGAATTTTGTTATAAACACAGATCTGCACTGATTTGTAGTATCAGCAGTTGCCCATTTTATAGAAAACGGTTGATTCGTTGTTTTCCATCCAGTTTCATTCGCATATTCATTCTCAACAATGTCTGGTAATTTATTATAATTTTTAACATACTTGTCAAATATTTCTTCAATGATGCTTTCATATTGTTTAATAATTGCATTTTTATTGGTTGGTCCAGCTATTATATTTTTCATAGTTTCACCCTTTGCAGTGAATCCTTTGCTAATTCGTTTCCATGAACTAGATTTCCGTTTAAATCCGATAAATGGGCATAATAATTGCCCATCCTTACCTACATTTGCACTGGATATAGAATTACGATCTAGTATATAAAAACATAATTTGTCCACATATGGCAATTTTTTAAAATATTCTTTCAATGTGCATTTTTCATTTTTATTTTGTACTGCCTGCTTGATCCATTCAAATTCATCATGTGTAATAGTCGGTATTTCTACTTCTTGAGTATCTATATAGTCTATACATGACTGTAGAAATGACTTGAATAATTTTATTTTCGTATCGGAATTGTCTTTCCACTCCCAACAACTATTTGATATATAAACATCATCATAGATATTCGCGTAATAAAACAACAAATATATAATACATTTAAAAACTGCCATGTCTTGTACGACTTTCCATCCCGATTCTAATTCACTCGGTTCGGTCCCTCTACGAAACAATGATTTCATGAGCGAATCTCCTAAACAATATATATTTTTATATTCATCTTCAAAATTTTGCATCATTGCAGTAAGTGCATATTTGAATTGTTCGCGTTTTTCCTCAAGAGTCGACATTTGTTTTGTAATTTCTGTATTATTGTTTAGTTTGTTTTTTGCATGCATAAGAGCTACCATTGCCGATTCGAGTGATGCTTTCGATGACGCATAGGTGTTATAGAGAACTTTATATGATTCCCTATCTTTGTATTTTTCTTTTTCGACTTCATACTTTAATACTTCAGATATCATGGTGGTTCCACTTGTTCGTTTTGCAAATAAATCAGGTATAACCTTGCGCAGTTTTTCGCTTACTTTGTATACATCATCCGCGTCAACTACTTTCTCCATTTACATTATACCCATATATTCGCCCTCCTAAATAATAGATGCTATATAACACCCCTTATAATCTTCGATACCGGTATGCATTAAATTAATACTGACGTCGAGCCAAATATCTCCACCCATTTTCGACCATCGTTTGCAAAACAGCCAGTCTTCCGACAAATAATGGCCATCTTCGACCGCGCAATCAAAGAGTGCATAGGCGAAATCGTTTTCGGTGTCGCGTAAAAATCCCACATCATCCACGTACTTTGTAGATGGAAAGGCTTTCATCATTTTCTCAATGGTGGTGCGCTGAATCATCATGAACCCAGTTGCTAAATGCCGAACCTTTGTCATATTTCCACGGATTTCTAAATTATTCGACAAATAATTAATATTATACCGAAGCATGTTATACTGTATCATTTGTTTGTCGTCAATCATATCCTTCAATAACGGGTGTGCGTTTTTCTTCTCAATCCACTCTTTTTGAGTACTTCCGTCAAATTCGCGCGTTTGTGGATTTGCAAGACGATCCCAGTTATAGGCTTTCAGTGGATAAGTTCCGCCGCAAAGGGGTTTGTCCGCCACAATCAATTTCAATATATCATACGGATTCCATGTAATATCATTGTCAATAAACATCATATGTGTGGATAATGGATCCGACATGGCACGCGCAATCAAATTGTTTCGCGCCCGCGATACTAAACTGTCGTTCTTGCAAAATTCGATGCAGAGGGGGATGTTGAATTTTCTGCATACATCCGCCGTTTTCATCAAACAATCTACATAATTGACAAAACACACGCTGCCGAAACAAGGTGTTAAAATGTACAATTTGGGGGAATGTTGTGCAACATAATCTATAACACGTTTATCTAAAGAGACATCTTGCGATTCCATTCTATAAATACTAAATCTATTTAGTGTTTATATTTGTTTTTTTTGAAAATTTATATGTTTTTATGGGTTTCTGTTTTTATAACATTTTTATAGTGTTTTGTTTTATAAGTTTTACTCAGCCGGTAGAGTCGGGTGCCAGCATAACTATTTATGCAGTTGCTACTGGAGCTTTAATGAAGTGATGCTTCATGTACTTTTGTAAGTTGAAGAAGGTTAATTCATCACCGTTCTTGATGTTAAGAAGGACAGATAATTTACTGTCTGGGTGGATGATGCGACCATTGTTCTTGTCTTTTAAGTTGTTGTTGTTGATGTAGGTATTGATCTCCTTGCTGACTTCAGTTCTGGCCATTTCAGTACCAGCAGTCTTGCCTAAGAATTTAGCAAGTTCATCACTGATGCGAGTTGGCTTGACGAAACCAGATGGGGCTCTGTTGCCAGAAGCAGTCTTCTTTCTGCGGGAAGACAATTTTTGAGCAGTCTTTAACTCACGAGTAATGGTCTTTTCAAGAGTCTTGTAATCACTCTTTAAAGTGGATAATAAGTTGGCAACTTGTTGGATCTTTGCACCATATTCTGATAATTTGGTGAAGATGGTGTTTTCGGCGGATTCAGTTGATTCGGCAACAACTGGCTCAACAGGAGCAGCTGCTACGACTGGTGCAACTGGTTCAGCAGCCTTGACCTTTTTGGTGGTCTTTTTGGCTGGTGCAGCTTCAACAACAACGTTTTCAACTGGTTTAGGGGCGGCTGGGGCGGCGGTTTGCTTTTCGGCTTTTGTTGCTCTTACCATTTCTATGGAAGTATATACTATAATATGTTTCTTTTTTAAGTGCTTTAACGCAAATATATTTATCGGGTCCCTAAATGGCTCGGTGACCGCAGTTGAAATTTCCTAAATAATGTTTTTCCTAAATATTCCGGAATATTGATTTTCCTAAATAATTCGAATGAATGGTTTTGCTAAATCTTTTCGCATGGATTAGCATTCATGATCATTCTTTAATATACCAACGATTCGTATAGCCATGTCATTGCCTGGCGTGCAGGCATTGATACTACCGTCATCACCGAGAGAACATGTAGTGCCCCTATTTTTCGATATTCATTATCAACACCTGTATAAACCATATGTTCCATAGCATACAAGCACCGATTTTGTATCTCTTCTCTCGTAATCAAATCACTTGTTCTCACCATATTCGGAAAAGGATCCTGTAAACTACAAATGCGTCGTTTTGTTTCATAGGACAAATTACCCCTATATCTCCATATATCATTTAAATACCTGTAGTATCTCATATAATCGTGCATAGTCAATTCAGAAAACCACGAGGCTTGTGTATAATTGCCTAATTGATCAATTTCCATAAATAATTCTTGAATCCGCGTACCTACTGGTTTTTCTTGTATTTCCCGCATTCTTTGTGCAAGTTCTCGGTTCTCATGTGTTATAGAATTGTTTTGAGGTGTATTCGGCATGACAATCACATTGTTCTCTACATCTGATACTACCGGAATGATGATGGTCGGGCGCGCGCGTGGTGGTGGGAGTTGTCTCTGACTCATCGAAGATGGTGGTGGTGGAGTCGGCTTGATTTGTAACACAATGGTATTGATTTTATAGAGGGTGAAGATTTCATTCATGTGTAAAAAGTCGATTTTTTCGCGGTTATATGGGTTGACGAGTTTCCCCTTTTGTTTAAACAGTGAAATGAGAGAACTGATGCTAAATCCATAGGTGAAACCCTTTTCGTCGGTATAACTATAAAAGTCGTGCCATTCGATTTCATCTAAAGGGTCCATGGTGATAAAATCCGTATCATTTACACAGTCTACTCGTTTGCGAAAGGCCGGTCCACGAATACGGAAGGAGAACCTTACCATATGTCCGCGAAATCGCGCTTGTATAATATTTGCATTTTTACATTTCTTGAAATAATCACCCACACGCTCTAACAAAACGGGTTTTGTACCAGAAACTGGGAGTTTATGATGCTTTGCTAATGATTTGAGTTGCGGCAATTTATATTTTGTGAGATCGGGACGGTTTTTATAATATTCAATATATGATATATTTTCCGTTTGCGAAGATTCGCACACAGGCTTTGAGAACACGTTCATTATATGCTGTATTATTGTTGTTTTTCTATATATATTATCAAGACAATATATACATAATTCTATTACACAAACATACGTTATTATTAATTACAAAATCAGAAAAAATCGGCATTTTTAAACAAAAGTGCACAGAAAATTGATTCGGTCTGACAACAACAACAATTACAACACCCGCTCAACAAGCACACTTACAATCTCTTACAAACCAGCTAAAAAACTAATCTCAAAATGTCAAAACCAGTCGTATTAAACTCCAATGAATGGGTTCCTTCCCAAATCAAATACATGGCCCCAAAGATCAATGATCGCGGCGGCAAATCAATCAACATGATCAGCAAACAAACCAATCGTTCTTTACATATTTCCACTCCTCTTTTAATGACATGGGGCATTGCCGACTATGTCGATGAAAAGGGCGAATCCGATGGAAAATTCAGTATTTCATTAAACTTACCAAACTCCGAATATGCCACACCAGCCACCAATACCTTCTTACAAAAATTAAAAGATTTTGAAAATCAAATTTTAGACGATGCCGTTGTCAACAGTGAATTATGGTGGGGCGAAGAAATGTCTCGCGAAGTCGCAAAACACACCTTCTTCCCATTCTTGAAATACTCTAAGAACAAGGACACGAAGAAAGTCGATGCATCTAAACCACCATCTATTCGCGCGAAAGTACCATACTATGATGGAAAGTGGGGCGTTGAAATCTATGATACAAAATCCAATTTAATCTTCCCTTGTTCCAATGACAATTTAACCCCAGTCGATTTTGTTCCTAAACAATCACAAGTCGCATGTGTATTACAATGTGGTGGTATCTGGATCGGCGGTAAAGGATGGGGCTTAACATGGAAGCTAATCCAATGCGTCGTCAAGCCACGCGAAGTTGTCAGTGTCTATGGAAGATGTCATATTCAATTATCTGTTGAAGACCGCGATGCATTAGAAACCCAGCCAATCAACGACGACGAAGGCTCTGAAACCGAGGAACCAGCAGCTCAAATAACCGAAGCACAATCAACTGTCGTCGAAGATAGTGACGAAGAAGAAGCGGAGGAACCGCCTAAACCAGTCGTCGTAGAAGAAGTCAAGGCAGCACCTGTCAAGAAGGTCGTCAAGAAAGTAGCACCAGCAGTTGAAGCCGCACCTGAACCAGCAACCGTAGCAACCGTAGCAGCAGCAGAAGAAGTCAAACCAGCCGTCAAGAAAGTCGTCAAGAAGAAGGTCTAAATCACAAACAGTTAGCGTATAATAGTTTATTCTTTGTAATTAATCATTTTTGATGTTATACATGATTCTATAACACCAACTATCTACAAGTTGTCATTTTTGCCTTCAAAAATTCATGTATTTTTTTCATTTTTAGACGATAGGTTTCGTGACTACAATTCATCCTATTACACGCATCCATGATCGATCCCCGAGGTTTCAATGTATCACAATCATAGCGCGCAAAAAACCATTTTCGATACTCGATCGGCGCATCCATCATAATTGCCTTTATTTTTGAAACCAGGTTCTCATCATTCCCCGAAACAAGACCACTAGATTCAAGTTTCCACCGTTGTGTATATGGTACAAATTCACACGTCCGCAATTGACCGCGCAACTTCATGACTTTGCACAACCTTCCGTGAATATATTTCCCCGAATAATAGGGTATTTTTACTGCCCCATTATAGTTCTCTAAACTTTCCATAAATCCCAGATAACCGGATTGATACAATTCATCCACGAGAACCTTGTCGCCCATAACTCGGTGTTTTAGCGCAAAATCGCAACAAAATCGATGGACCCATGGCATATAATGATACGCTAATATAGCGCGCGTTTCTGCCTTCAAGTTCTCATCACCACCCTTAAATATGTTACGAACCATAGAAACCTGTACTTCGGACAACATGGGAATCATGCGATACCCCGAAGCAATACATATCCAACATCCAATCAATAATAAGTATGTAAACATCACTATGATACATATATACACACGTCCTCTCTAATTGTTTTTACCATTTGTTTTCGGTAGTGTGGAGAACCTGTGCATCCAAAACCCTCTATTTTGACTAGTTTTTTACAGGTTCTCCACTTGTCCTAAAATTGAAAGTCAATTACAATACAACATCTATTGCACAACATACGACAATATGAATAACATAGAAGACCAGATCAATTGTTTGCCGGTATCTGTGCAAAAACAAATCTATGGCGACGTCCATGAAGCAAAACACCTATATTCCCGAATAAAAACAGCCATCTCTGCTGCCGACCTAACTCAGTTGTCTGGACTTTTAGCCGAAATAATCGAGAACCCAATTGTCTTGTCTTATTTGCAAACGAAAATACCTACCTTTATCGAAACTCAACAACAAATCATACTATCACATCAAACAAAAACCGAATTCGCCGAATTATGGTACAAAATACTTGCCAAACAATAAAAAAGACGGACCATTCCCTCTTTTTTACTCACCATGTATCGAGGTGAATTATTTACGCATAGATACTATAACCCTTACTTCCTATGAATGTTTCTAAAGGTTCTTCGAATTCATACAATGGACTTCCCGCTATGTGTGATAAATATCGATACGCCGACATATGACCCGCATAGCTATCGCACAATTCAAAACGCTCCATATTTCCGTGGGCATTATGTTTGCAGTGAAATCCGTCCATGCATGCTCGGTAGCCATAGATTTCGTGTTGATCTTCTATATCATCATTTTTGTATAATACTAAATAATTCACACACGATAATACTTGTGTGTTTCCATTTTTACATTTAACGCGTGTATCTTCATACCAGCCATATTCCATCATGATGGGATGTTCTGCATTGCGAATCGGTGTTATAGTAGCCATCACACATTTGATTCCACCTTCTGGTCCGCGGATCTGAATCATCTGGACAAATGGTGGATTTTCCAGTTTTTGTAAGCATATTGTTTCAAGTGATTTTTGCATTTTGTTGTGTAGTATTATTTACTAAAATAATTGGCCTTTCAATTTTTTGCGAAGTGATATAGAAATATTTATCCATGTACTCTAACCATGTATTCAAATTATGATTCAATTGAACAACCATTTTCAACGCCGAAATCCCCCCGCAAATATCCATCGACTTTTTTTACGATTTTGTCGAAATGTTTCATCGGTCTATCTGTGCTTGTATCCTTTTATATGATTGCTAGCCGCACCGACCTTGCCACTACCGTTTTTAAATCAACGAATTTCGCGGAAAATGATGCATTTACGATTACCATGTCGGCATATTCCCCCGATTATGGCGCGTTGTCCACTTTAGCCGATTTGCCATGGGATATGGTTCTGGAACCACATCGTCTACAAAATGTGGCGATCGACGCGTTTGTCTTAGGAGATAAAGAAATGGATTTAGCGCTTTATAGTGCCACCTGGGATTTTGCCGGTCAGGCCTATTCCGGCTCCGACATCCAGGTCATGCTAAACAATACCGGTGTTTATAATTGCACCATTACTATTACACAAAACCCCGGACGTCGTCTACTCAGCGCCTTGTTACCATCCACCATGTTGACTCCGACCGCGTATACACAAACATTTACATTGGCAGTGAAATACGTTCGTCGTGAAATCCGGTCATTGACCGATGCCGACCGAGAGCTCTATTTCGATTCCCTGGAACAAATCTATTCGCTCGATGAAACCACCGGACAAAGCATCTATGGCTCGAAATTCCATTCCGCCGAATATTTTTCGTATAAACATTTGTCGGGCGCGGGCACGAGCGATTGCGACCACTGGCATGATGGTGCCGGAATTATTACCCACCATATGGCCTTCACCCTCGAATTCGAACAAAGTCTACAGTCGGTGCACCCCGAAGTCGCTGCAGCATACTGGGAATATGGTATGGACACCTACTTGTATGACACCTGGTCCGAATCCCCCATTTTTTGGGCAGACTGGTTCGGCGAATCGAGTCCAACCAACAAAAATCACGCCATCAATGATGGAGGCAAATGGGCCGGCATCACGGTCCCCGACGGCGACCCCTATACATTGTGGAGTATTCCCGACACGGGGTCGCTCAACCCTTATGTGAATGCCTTCGGTCACATGCGCAGTCCGTGGAACAACAATCCCGTCAAGGCTTTGGGACGACACAATCAAACATACGGTATGACACAATATGGTTCCATGCCCACGTGCCAGACTCTACAATCGTGTTTTCAAAGTGATTCTTTAGCCGATATCAATGATTGTTCGAATGGTGCGACGCATGGACCAGTGCATATTTTAATCGGCGGAGCCTGGGGCGACGGGAACTTGTTTGACGACCCCGACATTTCTATGGTACAAAAACCCGATAAACTCCTTTTTTTCAAAGTGTTGTGGCGTATGGGTTACACCCGATGTCCAGATTCATGTGAGTTAGGGTCGCTCTGCAAATGCTCCGTTCCACAACAATATATCGATACCTATGGTGCGGAATATATTTTGAAAGATACGAATGTCTATTATGCACTAGAAAAAGAACTGGCAAATGCGGACGACGAACTCTTTTTGAAAGTATTACGGGCAGTGGAAGACCCGGGCATAGCGGGGGAAATGTTTTCGTCGGCGGCGGCGATTGACCCATCATTCTGGCCTTTGCATGGACAAATCGAACGGTTGTTAGGCGCAAAACGCATTATGATTTCGCAAGGGACGATTACGAATTTCGATGAAACCTGGGCATTTACAGAATATAACAAAGCATCGGGTGCGGCCTATTTGAATGGGGTTTGCGACTGGTCGAAAGTGGCGGGTTCGGGCGATTTGACGTTGCCGACTTGCACCATGGATACCATTTGTTCGGGACATTTAGCGAATGATGTCCTGGAATTTTCGGGCTTCTTGAATACAGGCGATACGTATACAAATCAGGAGTTTTACGATTTCATTCATCCTTGGACAAATGATTTGCCGTATACCTATGACACATGGGATTTCGATTATTGTGCGGAGCAAGGGTATTCCTTTACGGACACGACAAGTTCTAATACTATGTTACCACCCATCATAAATTCCCAGGGTATACATTTTTAGGTAAAATAGTAAAAGTATCAATCATCATGAAGATGTTAACACCTAGTATGTTCATATTATTATTACAAAAATATGAACAACATCAAACATATTATATATTTCTCCGTTTGGTTTTTCTTTTTGCGGAGGTTCTTAGTTTGGGGGTTTTTCTTTTTTTTGATTTACCACCCGAGCGGGTTCGGCATTCTTGTGTTGTAGCTTGAGTAGTGTAAAATTCTTCAATACATGTAATTTTATCCCCATATAAATATGTATTTGTTGACTGTACACCATTTATATGTTGTTTCACATATATAAAATTTATATGGGCATTTTGTTCTTCTATTGTTGGATTATATTGAGTACTGTAAAACAATAAAAAATTTCTACAACATTTTTTATGTTGTAATTGTATCGACTTAACATTATTATCCACGGTGTTGGGTAATAGTATTTTTTCTATATAAAAATAGATTAATCTACAATAACAATAGAATACAACTTTGTCAGTAGTGTTTAAAAATTTCTCTAAAAATCTTGATTCACATAATTCATTTTCACCGTTAATAAATAAAGTATAAATATTTTTAATTATATGAATAATATTATTCACCTCTCTATCTTTTACGATTTGCTTAATATTATTAATTCCTAGTATCTCTTTTTCGAAATATTGTCTGTATAACGAATTCTCAGTTATTACAGAAGGCAACCATGTGAAACTCCATCGTTTTTGTTGTTTCTTAATTGCACCAGTGTTCATAGGCGCATCATTCATACACTCTTTAGATAGTTTTGTAGTATGTTGAATAATATAATTGAAAAAATATTGATATTTGAATCTATTTTGCATTGGTGAAGACTCGTCATTGTCTTTGTTATATAATTCAATATTTTTGTTTACTAATGAAAGTTCTTCCATATATATTATGACTACAAATTAATATGAAACGTATTTTACATATATCGACCTAAATCCTTATTCCCATATACACGGGTTCGCCGACAACCATCGCCAGTCGAATTTTTCAATTTCTTTTTCAATATTTTTCTCCAGCAATGGACCGCCATTCGGATTTTTGCATAACCACCGCCAGTCTATTTTTGAACGATATTGTTCTAATAACCATATTGCATTCGGATTTGCACACATGTAAGGCCAGTCGATTTCAATACTGTGGTCGGCTAACAAGTCCACGGCATTTTGATTTTTACACAATTGTCGCCAGTCGACCCTGTCCAGATTTGCCTCAATCAAATCCATGGCGCTCGGATTCGCGGAAGCCCAGTACCAGTCGATTTTATCCACATTTTCAGACAACAATTCTATGGCACGCATATTTGTATTGTTTGACAAATAGGACCAATCAATCATTTTCGGATTTTGCAATAACATATCTATAGCACTATCTGACGGATTCTGTGATAAATAACTTACATTGATTTCATAATCGGGAACTACATTTTCAAAATAAGGATTTCCGGGATAATCATAATCATCTTCGCGAGGGTCATAGGGTGGTTGTTGTATTCTCCACAATATATTGACCGGATACTCTTTTAGAAATTCCACGGCACCTGGATTTTGCGATAAGTTATCCCAGCTCAGCATCATGTCATGAGGTATTCGCCTATGTTTTTTGTTCCATTTTTCTATATAATATTCGTGATGGGCTCGAATGAGTCCTAACGCGTCGGGATGAGGATTACGACAAATTTGTTTCCAATCGACATGTACCATATTTTTTTTCAATAATTCCATTGCGTTAGCATTTGACCATAAATGAGGCCATTCGATGAGGTCAAGATGTTCGTCTAAATAATCGATAGCTTTCGGATTTGGATTGGTGGATAGCCATTCCATTTCTAAATATTCTTCGTAGGGTTGAATCCATGGAGCGAGCGACATGTTTTAGTAGTTGTTTGCGGTTTAGTGCAATAGTATGATTTGCTTGATTTTCAATCAATTTTGTACCAAATAAAAATACCCCCTAAAATGGAGGTATTTTTATAGGTTTTTTCAATTTTTTATCATAGTTTATGTATTTTTCTTCAATGGTTTAATGACGCGGCGTTTTGGCGGAGTGCGAACCTCACCGTAATCAATGGAAAATGGTTTGAGAACATTATTGTTTGCCACGGGTGGAACGGGTTCTTCTAAAAACAATGGTGTCATATTCATAACAATATCATCTAGTTCCTGGTCCGATAAAAGCGATGTGCTTTGTGCCGCTTTCATCGGCGCGTTTGTAATATTGTCTAGTGGAAACAAATTGCGGCGCAAATCGTCTAATAAATCATCGGCAAATCCAGAATTGCGCTCACGTTCAGAGCGATTGTCGGTTACGTTTTGCGGTAAAATGTCGGGGAATTCGCGAACGCTTCCACATCGCATCTCGTCGTAGGCACATACCTTCCATACCGACCCATCTTCTTCGTGTGTAATAGATAAGGCGCGTCCTTCTCGAAGCATGTTACGGGTAAGCGCGGTTTCGGACATGTCCCATTGTTGGAAATATACAATGGCGTTGTTTTTTTCGGAACGCGGTTTCACAACAATATTGTCTATGACTCCGAATCCTAAATTGGAAAAGACGGCCCATAAAGAGTCTTTCGTAACATTTTTTGAAATATTACGAACAAATAAGTGTGGAGCGAAAGTATTCATTTTGCAGTAAGTTGTTGTTTGTGTGAATATGTTTGTCATTGACAACAACAAAGCCTTTCAATTTTTTCGCAATAATCCGACATTCGACAATTCATCGGCTCGTGTATTTAAATGACGATATACGTGTATATAACGCACTTTGTCAAATGCCTTTTCGAGTTCCTTTGCCCGCATATATAATTGCGTCAATCCGGTACTTTTCACCGCATATTCACCTCGCATTTGTTTGATGACTAACTGACTGTCACCATAAATATCTATGTTACAAATGCCTTTTCGAATAGCCTGTTTCATTCCTAGAATTAACCCAGTATATTCGGCCTCGTTATTCGTGGATGACGATCCCACAAAACAGCTGTCCGCCCATATTTCGGTTAGATTGTTTTTACAAACTTCGTATAATACTGCCCCTGCTCCCGCTTCCCCGGGGTTTCCTTTGCTACATCCGTCAAAATATAATCGATGTGCGGATTGATTTGTTACTTTAGGTATATCCGACGGTTCTATTTTAGCGCTCGCGGTCGCAGAAAAAAAACGACCGAGACCCGTTTGTTTCATGATTATATAGATTGACATGAAATGTTTATGTGGGTTTATCCATATATTTTCCGTCGCTCCATAGTAGTCATTTTACGCCCCATGACACGTTCAAATTCGTGTTCCCCGGATGAAATGATTTTGTCAAGTTCATCAATATATTCTTGCGGGTAATTGTCATAGACTTTTAGTTCAAGCAATTTCATCTTTTGCGATCCTTCGAGTTCTAATTTTCGCATCAAACTTTGCAATAAACGATCGTCATCGTATACTGGATTTTTTGTTTCCATTTTGAATTGCCACAAATAATGACTGCTAGCATATAATCAATTTTTACCTCATATATTACGTAAAATTGAAAGGCCTTTCTATTTATGTAGGTACGAATACCCCTAACCACCCCACACAATTACTATGACACGAAGAAGCGACCGTTTAAATAGAAGTATTCCGAGAAGACATTTTGTCTTTACACCATTGCGTATTATGATGGATGTAGTTTATCATGCCAAAAGTAAAAGAAATAAATTAAAGCACACATTAGAAGTAATGGATTATATCATTCACCATTTTGATGAATTAAAGCAGGCCTATGTAGACTATGCTTCGTTTCCCGTTTTTACAAACACTGTCTTTGAAAAATTTCAAGAATTAATAGACAGCGGGAAAACATATTTACAGCAAGGGGAAAGGATAAAAGGATCACTCAAAAGATTACAACAATTGCAGAGAAAATATTCGGAAAAGTATTCTAAAGATGAAGAACAGAGCCTCTTAGCAAAACGTTTTCATACGATGACTGATCTGATGGAAAAAAAGAAGGAAATATCCGACCACAATTGTAAAGAAATGAAAAAATACATTAAAATATTCCTCGTCAATAATCTATCTCTATGCAGAGACGTTGTTGAAATTATAAAAAGTTATACATTCTATGATGTAAAAACATTTGCACAAATAACATTCGCAAAACACATAAAATACAATATTGTAGAGATGATTGATTTCGCACAGTATTCGCGTAAAAATGGATTTGCATATGAAGAGGGAGATCCCGACGAAGTCGAACATTGGGCATTTTGCGTCGATGAATATGAGCAGGGATTGCAGGGAGTAAATTGTCGATTTTGCGGAAATTACTGGCCACAGTATACATCAACATGGACACCATATGCAATCTTGTGCAATTGCGAATAATCGTATCATTTCGAAAACGACGAAATCCTAAAAAGAAAGCCATAAAAAATGACAAAATTGTCATTTTTTACAAGAGGATCGTTCTCATCCACTGCTACAACCAAACACGCGAAGAATGAACCATTTATTTCTTTTTTTGTTTTTTTTTATAGGGGGTTTTTTGTATACTTTTGATATTGTTCTGTGAATGTGTGTATTTGACGTATTGTCAATATATTTAGCGGATTTATCAATGGGTACAATTTTGATGCCGAAGCAATATTTGCACAAACACACTAGCATGGTTTTATGTATAATGGTATAATATTTATCTCTGAAGTACATTTATTCAATTTTATTCTATTTCTAAATGAATGATGATATCACCCTGTTTCGACACATCCATCGTATTTTTATCGTTGATTTGTGTAATACCTTGCCTATAAAGATTCAATGTTTGATGTGATCGTATATACAAGTTTTCCGTAAAAATCACAAACGTTCGTTTTCCAACATTCACATGAATCTTGTCCATTTTCCACAATTCTTCCATCATATACTTCAAATACACGTGAATATTATTATCGGCGTCAATAGATATATTGTCCGGTAATACCGGTATTACACGAACATACAAATCTGATCCGCCATTATCATACACGAGTTCATGGTGCCATAGAGGTATTAAAAACACATCATCTCCCTCCACCAGCTTGTATAAATTGTTCTCCCACAAATCGTCTAAATCAGGATTCACTATAACACATTCGTCTTTCTGGGTTTTGCGCGCAATCACTTGCTCCACTTTTTGCAAAAAATCCCCGGAAAAATGGAATATATCCTTATAATTTGCAAACACACCATAAATTTTGATCAATAAGTTTTTATCCATTTTTTCCATGATATCGACCGCCTTTGTTTCGCAACAATCCACCAGTTTTTGCACAATCAGTTTGAAAATTTTGTTTTGCATCGTGGATTCGTCAATGGGGAAAATGTTTTTCAAAAATGAAAACAAATGGGTCTGATAACTAATATCACCTTCGTCGTCCGAGGATTGTTCCGCCGTTTTCAGAAATTCATAGGCGCTGCGTGTTTCTCGAAAGAGAATCGCCGCGTTTTCGGAATGGTTCTTGTCGGGGTGATATTGTAATATTTTACGCCGGTATTGTTTCTTTAATTCATCCATGCACAATGGATTTCGGGATGTTTCGTCAATTTCTAATATAATACACGCTCTTTCGAAATTCATTTTTGATGGTTTTGTATAATTGTTATGATATAGAAGAACATACTCTCTAAATGGTATATTGGTCGATAGTTGTTGTTGTAGTACTTTAGAAAGGTCGATGTTTTTTTCAGTATGTTGAGAACATCTTCATCCGTTAATATTTTGCGCTGAATAAAATAGGAAAACGTGTACCATAAACATTCAGGGACATCGAGATTATATACAAGTATATCGTATATCGTATCTCTAAATTGCGTGAATGACAATTTGCGATTTTGTAACATTTCTTGTATGATATTGTTGCATATGGTATTAAAATTGTCTTTGGGTATTTCGGAACCGTCATTCATGATGGAAAACGACTCGGTTTCTTTGATATTCATGATATAGGCAGGTTCCACATATTCCATGATTCTACTAATGCGCGATTTTGTACGAGATTTAGGCGATTCATTTTCCGAAATAAAGAATTTTGTTCGGGTGTGGTTGATTCGGTAGTCATTGCGTTCATATACTAATGGATTAATGCGCTGAATAAATCCGGGGGTATTTAATCGCGCATCGGAATCTATAATACGATGTATATATTTTGATTTATCCGGACGACAAATGGGAAGTATTTTGAAAGATTGTAAAATATTTTTAGGTAAGAAGCTTACGTGCTCTGTCAACAAAATATATTTGATTTGAATATGTGATGACGGGTGATTGTAATGCTGGATATAACTATAGAATATTTCCAATAATTCGTTGTGAATCATATGGAAATTTTTGCAGACAATGATGCCGATTTTCTCGGTTTTCATCGATATAATATCGACAATTTGCAGAAATAATTCGTGCCACAACATTTTTGAATTGCATCCCAGTAATGACATGTCAATTTCATAATGTATGTCACTAATATGATAAGAATATGTGATTTTTTCCGTTTGACACGTTATTTTTTTATCGTATTTTAGTTCACTATATTTTTTCAATAAATATAGGGTTTGTGAATATTTTCCCGACCCCGGTGGACCATACAAGATAACGTTTCCACAATCAGTTAGTTTTTTAGGACATTTTTCATAGACAGGTATCATTTCTGGATGCATATTGTATTGGTCAACCGAATGTATATATTCTTCATAGTGCGTTTCATAAAATTTCATATTATACAACTATGGAGAACACATAATTATTGTTTATACGCATTTCCGTAGAAACAATAATTCATATACTAATTGAGTTGTTTTCTTTTTAATTTCGACAAATTATTACCGAGATATACCATGTATCCAGACATGCCTAATCCCGCGATTGACAGTACCACTTTTAAAAATAACTTGACCATTAATATTTCCGGGCTAGTAGATTGTCCTATAAATACATAATCGAAATACATTCTTGACATGTCTCCTGAAAAATAAAAAAACACCAGAACCCATACAAATACTATAGTACAAATAAACATTGCGAAATATTTACTCAATTTCGCTCGATTCACGGTGGACAATTTGACATTTTCGTTATTCTTCGTATATTTTGCATGTAAAGTTCTCAACATCATAATGACTAAGGAAGATGATGCCATGTTTAATCCCAGAATTGCAATGATGATAAACGTGATGGATTCCTCGGAGCGCTCCGAAAGTAACATATCTTTTGTGATAAAAATTGTGAAAAAGAGATTTATGATGTACAACAACAACGCGCCCAATAGAGCCACATTTCTTTTATACAAACAATAAAATGACATGATATAGACGACTCCTATAATTAAATAACTAATGATTGGTAAACAATTTGGCTCGCTAGTCATACTATATAATCATGATATTTTATAACCGCATCTCATTATTTTTTAATATATGTTTCGTGAATCCATTGTACTACATCTTCTATTGCACACGCTGCCCACGTGGTTTTGTATTTGGTTAAATTGAAGAATTGTGGTGATTTCGCGCCTTGCGGCATATAATAAATATACGGTCCGTATTTGCCTTTGCGGATACTCAGATCGGCATTCAAATTGCGGAGGACGTTTGGGTTTTTCGGTGGAGCCCGAGGTTTATCAATCCCATCTTCAGGTGACGACTCATGTGCGCCCTCCCCTTTCTGCAAACATTTCAGTACATCGGCCATGACAATTTCGCCTAAAGGTTTCTGAATGACCTTGATGGATGCCGTCTGGTCTCCCCATTGCACATAGGGTCCGAACTTGCCGGTTTTGATATACATATCGGCATCTTGATATTTTCCTAAATAATCATCTTTGATTTCTAATAAATCTTCGGCCATGTATTTCCCCGATTTCACGTCTTCTAGGTCGATTTTCAGTTTCGGATTGACTGCCTTGTATAAAGTTTCTTCGCCACATTTATATTTTAGTGACGCGCCATATTGGTGAAATACAAATTCATATTCTTGATGTCCATTGCGCGACTTGACAATATACTTTGGTTTCTCCATTTTCGCTAAAGGTTTTGCGAGAACCTTGATGGTTTCGTCGCATTTTTCGCATAATTCATTCCATTTCAGATTGGCCGATGCAATTTTGTCTAAATCATCTTCCATGGTTTTCGTATAATCATAATCAAAGAGCGATGTGAAATGTTCGGTCAAAAATTCCGCCACGGCAACGCCTATGGGTTGAATCACCAGTTTGTTTTTCTCGGCACCGAATACTCGCGTCACAGTGCGACATTCAATCTCGTCGCCTCTCAAAACAAATTCGTTGCATTCTTTGGTGATTCCGACAATGTCCGTCTTCTTCACGTAACCTCGTTCCATAATGGTATCGACAATCATGGAAAAGGTCGACGGACGACCGATTCCTAAATCTTCTAGTTTCTTGATCAACGATGATTCATTATAATGCGAATGACGATGGGACACGACCACTACACTTTCTATTTTCACATAGGGTATAGGAGAACCTGCACGTATTGTCTTGAAATACATCAATAATCCAGCCCCCGCATTCTGGTCGTCCGTAACATCGCCGTCTTCTTTACGCTCGGTCGAGACGATTTTCCATCCTAAAAATACTGGAACTTCTACTACATGTATGTAGGCATGTTCGAGAGGCGCGCTAATTACTGCCCGCGTGCATTTATAATGCGCCGCCGCCATGCAACTCTCCACTGTATTTCGCCAGATTAACCGATACAAGGTTTGCGCACGTGCCTCTAATCCACTCACAAATTCGGTTTCGACGTGGGTGACGCGAATGGCCTCGTGGGGATTTGTCTCGTCCTGATTCACTATGGCACTAAAATCGCCTATATATTGTTCGTTTTCCCATTTTCCTATGATATAGGACCGTACTTTAGGCAAAAAGTCCGCCGAGTATTTGGTATTTTCGGTGCGCATATAGGTGATATAGCCTGCTTGATACAAGGTTTGACAATGATTCATGGTTTCTTTGGGGGACATGTGGAGAACATTGCTCGCCGATTGTAGTAAATTCGAGGTATTATAGGGTTTCGGTGGTTGTCTCATTGAATCTTTCGGCATTTCGACGGTCAATTGATGGTTGAAATTCGCGGATTCTTCTAAAAAGGCTTCGACGTCCCCACCTTCCACAAACTCGTGATTTAGGGAAAACGCCACCCCTTTTGCAAAAAACGTCCCCGTCGTTTTGTATTTCGTTTCGGGTTCTCCGCCACATACCAACTTGTCATTGTCATAGACGAGCCGCAACGCGGGTGTCTGGCACCGCCCCGCCGACAACCCATTCGTCTTGTTGTTGTGAATATGTTTCCACAGAAACGGCGACACCTTGAATCCGACCACCATGTCGAGAACCTGCCGCGCATGCTGCGCCATCACCATATGCATATCTATAACACTGGGTTTTTGGATGGCTTTTAAAATAGCTGGTTTCGTGATTTCGTGAAAGACGATGCGCTTCGTGGTTGGTATGGATAAACCGAACTGGTCACAAATATGCCAGGCGATGGCTTCACCTTCTCGATCATCGTCGGTTGCCAGTATAATATTTTCGGGACGGAAATCGGAGATGCATGATTTCATAAAGGCAACGTGGTCCTTTTTTTCATCCACGACGGAGAACTTGATGGCGAAATCCTTCGAAATGGCAATGTTTTTGATTCCATCAATGTATCGGATATGACCCTTCGATGCAATACATTTATAGTCAGACCCCAAAAAACCTTCTATTTTGGCGCATTTTGAGGGCGATTCGACAATGACTAGATATATGGCGTCAGGTCGGGATTTAGGAAAATCGGTGGATGATGATTTGGTTGATTTTTTTCGAAAATATTTAGGTGGCATAGCTAGTAGATATAGAGAGATGCGTTTATATGTATTGCACAAACTACTAAAATTATACCAGCGAAGATTTCAAATGAGTTGCTGATATCTAGACCTTGAATAATTTTGTGCTTATATGGTAGATGGGACAAGAACAGGAATTGAATAAAAATTTGAACATGGTCGTTGGAATTATACAGAACGAAACAATAAATGACAACGATAAAATACTAAAAGTAATGCATCATATTATGCCAGATGATAAAAACAATGTATTTTTAACATTAATTTTTGGTAAAACATTACTTGGATATATAGCAACGATTCATTCTGAAAATGAAACTAAAGAGACCACATTGTGCAAATCATCTAAAAAATTTTCAACTGCTACTAAATTGTTAGCAAAAAGTGCCGGTGTTGACATAAACCGTTTGTTTGAAAATTTAAACACGGTATTAAATTATTTATCAGAACCTAAAAATATGGATTATATCATTGCAAATAAAAGCTTATTTGTGAAACAAATTTCATCAGAACTAGAGACAGTTTCCGCAAATACAAAATATACACACTGTAAATATGACAGTTACCTACGATTCAAGAATGCAATTATAGAATCACAAAAAATATTAGATAAAAATAATGAAAACCAGCCTACACAACCCATAGAAGCACAAAACGACGTATTACATTTAGTAGACATTATGATTCCGTTTATCAATATGATATATGATTCAATCTTTCATACGATCATCAAAAAAGCATTCAAAAAGCAATGGCTGACTAAATCATGTAATGCTTCTCACTATAAAGATATATCTAAATCGCTCGCTAGTTTTTTACAAAAAATAAAATCATACGAATATTTTAACAAACTGTCAAACGCACAAATTGAAAAATATCGCACTATATTTTTAAAAATCAAAGAAATAGACGATAGTGTTAAATCTGATGTAGTCAAATTAACTAACATAATTGCATATAAATTAGAATCTACACAATGCACAATCACCGATCAATTTATTTTAGATTTAAAAAAATCGGCATTGCAACCAGTGTCGTTAACAAAAGAAAATGTATTAGCACAACCTTCTAGATCTGATTTAATTGCACGAGAAAGTGATATTACCACAACTGAATCAGATATGTCACTACCCGATTACGAAAATGACATAAATCGTATAAGTATGAGTCATGATGCAATAAATAGTATTAATATTGATACCGAAAATATTATACATTATATAGATTCAGTCACCGCTAGTATAGGTCCAAACCCCCAAGGAGGTAAACTTTACCGTCGCAGAACCTATCACAAAAAACAAACATTTCGTAAACGAAAATCACACAGAAAACAAACGCACCGTAAACACAAATAATATCAAAATCAATCATTGATATTATTACCATCCTTTTTCACTATTCGACGACGACACATTAAACGTACCATTGTTATACAATTCAACAATCAAGTCATCAAAATCATAACCCGATTCTAGACAATGTGACCACGAAAATCCATCATAAATGTAGGGCATGGAATAATCACTACTGGTCGGATTTGTACCATCATGCACTTCGCGATTTGTCGGACCCACAAAAGAATACCGGTCATTGTTCGGCGCATCCAACATCTGGTCGTCTTGATAATGCCCATAACAGCACGACGACCATTGTCCGAAATCTCCTTCGTCCTCTTCATAACATGTCGCTTTATTACACACATACTCGGTAGTCGCATCACTAGGCCATTCGTCACTCGTAAATCCACCCGCCATATATTTCACTTGCAAGAGCCGTTCTAAAGTCGGGTGAATCGGCCAGAAAGAGGGGTCTGCCGGCGAAGCCGATTCTAAATGGTCGCCGCCAAAGACTTTGCTTCCATCTCCCCCGCAAATAAAATCTTTCCAGGCTTTCCATCCTTCATCAGGCATAACTCCATATTCCGGGACACAATCATAATCACTATTCAAGACGCTATGTTGCAACATCAAAAACAAAATACTCATACGTGAATTGTCGCAAATATAATCGCACGACAAATCCGAATAATCCGTCGAATAATCCCCCGCCGAATCCTCGGCAACACAGCCCGACGACGGCAACAGCACGGCCGACCGATAAAATTCCTTCAAATAAAATATCCAGTTTTTGCACAAATTCAACTGCCCTTCGACCCCATTAATATACCCGGCTTCGCGCAAACTATCCATCGCATCACAACCAAATACACCACCTA
>JACCDO010827076.1_pt1 | contig 28208 bp, 24 predicted proteins | sample 7446101 | NCBI WGS metagenome assembly JACCDO01 (sample SAMN15323440, study PRJNA562643) | freshwater metagenome | isolation source: river surface water | place: USA:Blue River Watershed | collected 2017-08-16
ACCGACGTTTCCGACTTCCGGGTCCGCCGGGCAACCGACGGCTCCGGAGCTGGTAGTTACCCCAGGATACCGCCGGCCGCGACGCATGTGGGTGCGTCGCGGCCGGCAATTTTTTCGCTCCCGCTCCCAGCGATTCCACGAACCGAAGCTCCCGCCGATTCAGGAAAGCCGCCGAGGCGTGGTTCGAAAATCCGAGGCGTTTCTGAATCTGAGGGAAACCGGTCTTCGCACGCGGAGCGATCCGGAGTTTCGCCCCGCCTTGCCCGCGCCCCCGCTCCATAATTACCCGCCTTCATCCCACCCGCGTTTCGTTCCTCGTCGGAAGTGCCACGCTGGGGAACATGAGACACCCGCACTCCGACCAGATCGCCGAACGGTTCAACGTCGAGACCCGCACCGCCCCGGACGCCGACCGTGCCGCGCTCACCGCCCTCGTGATCCGGGCCCAGCAGGAAGACATGGATGCGCAGTCCGAACTCATCCGCCTCTACTCGAACCGCATCGCCGGCTTCGTCCGCACCATCATCCGAAATCCCAACTCGATCGAGGACGTCACCCAGAACGTCTTCATCAAGATGATCCGCCGCCTGCGCTGGCTGCGTGAGCCGATCTCATTCGAATCCTGGCTCTTTGCCATGGCCCGCAGCACCGCCCTCGATCATCTCCGTGCGCGCAGCCGCCGGCCCGAGTTTCTCTCCGACGACATCAAGCTCTTCGAGACGAGCGATCCCAGCCGCCCCGCGCTGATGAACGAAATCCTCGAGGCGCTCCAAAGCGCCCTCTCCCACCTCTCCGCCAAGGACAGCCGGCTCGTCGCCATGGTCGTCGAAGGCCACAGCTATCAGACGATCGCCGAGCGCGAGGGCCTGACCCTCGGCGCCGTGAAAGCCCGCCTCACGCGCGTCCGCCCCTTCCTCCGCGCCGCCGTCGGAGGCGCCACCGGCACGCGTCAGCCGGAGGCCGACACCACGCGTCCCCAGCGCGCCGCCCACCGCCTCGCCGCGTGACGGCGCCGGGGCGCGCCCGGCGCCCTACCCGCAATTCGCAACGCCGGCCCGCTTGCGAGCGTCGGCCGGAACACGATCGCGCACGGCCGGAGCTCAGCCGCCGAACTTCAGCTTGTCCTGCAGCTCCCGCAGACCGCGCGTCATCGGCAGCCGCGCCCCGTTCGAAAGCACGATCACGTGCTCGTTGTTGAACGTCGGTTCGAAATGCTCGACGCGATCCAGATTCACGATCGCCGAGCGGCTCACCCGGACAAACTCCCGCGGCGAAAGCTGCGCCTCGAAGGCCGCCAGCGTCTCGCGCACCACGTGGTTCTCCTTGCCGGCGTGCAGCACCACGTAGTTGCCGGAGGCCTCGATCCAGTCGATCTCGGCGGTCTTCACGAAACGCACCTTGTTGCGATCGCGCACCACCACGCGGGAGAGATACTCGGGCTTGGCCTGCTGCTGTTGCTGCGCGAGCAGATCGAGCAGCCGGCGCGTGGCGTCCTCGGGTTGTTGCCGGCCGATCTGCTCCCGGGCCCGCGCGACCGCGGATTTGAAACGCGTCACTTTGAAAGGCTTCAGCACGTAATCAAGCGCCTGCGCCTCGAAGGCTTTCACCGCGTGCTCGTCGAAGGCCGTCACGAAAATCACCACCGGCAGCGGCGGCGCGAGTTCGCGCAGGACCTGGAAGCCGTCCATCTCGGGCATCTGCACATCGAGAAACAGCAGGTCCGGCCGGCGGTCGGCCATCGCTTCGAGCGCCTCCGGTCCGCTGCCGCATTCGGCGAGAATCTCGATGTCTCCCTCGGCTTCGAGCAGCGTGCGCACCCGCTCGCGGGCGAGCGGCTCGTCGTCGACGATGATGGTCGTGAGTTTCATGCGGGTTTGGACGTCGCGGCCTCGTGGCGACTCCCCGCGGCGGCTGCGGTCGACGATGCGGCCGCACTGGCCCGGCGCGGAAAGACGATCTGCACCTGCACCCCGCCGCTCTCGGGCGACACGATGTCGAGGCGGGCCGACTCGCCGTGCAGCGCCCGGAGGCGCTCCTCGGTGTTGGCAATGCCGATGCCCCGGCGGCTCGCCGGCTGGTCGGTGGTCTTGAGCCCCACGCCGTCGTCGGCGACGACGAGACGCACATTCCCGCCGACGAGATCCGCGCGCACCGTGAGCGTGCCGGGCCCGCGCCGCGGCTCGATACCGTGGCGAATCGCGTTTTCCGCCAGCGGCTGCAGGACAAACGTCGGCACCAGCGCCGCGAGCGCCTGCGGCTCGATTTCACGCACGATCTTCAAGCGGTCGCCGAGGCGCGCCTGTTCGATCGCGAGGTAGCAATCCAGCAACTCGAGTTCGCGCGAGAGCGGCACTTCGTGCTCCGAGGTCTGCAAGGAGAGCCGCAGCAGCTCGCTCAGGTCCCCGATGAGTTCGTCGGCCGCGTTGGCATCGCGATGGACGAGCGTGGAGATCGCGTTGAGCGCGTTGAAGAGGAAGTGCGGCTGCAGCTGGAGCCGCAGCGCATCGAGCTTCGCCTTGCTGAGACCCGCCGCGAGCGCGATGGCCTCCCTCTCCCGTTCCTGCGCCCGCCGGTAATAGGCAAACGCATGGGCGAAACACGCGATGATCAGATACACCGCCGCACTCGCGTTCGCGCGCAGCACGATGCCGCTGAACGGCGGCCAGAACTGCGTCATCACCGTGCGGCCGAGCGCCGAGCTGCCCGGGCCGCCCGCGGCCGGCGGCCCACCGCGAAATCCACCCGGCATGATCCTCGGCCGCCAGTCGCCGCCTCGCTCCATCCAGGGCCGCTCGCCGGGTTCGCGCGGCGCTTCCCCGGCGATTTCCGGCCGCGGACCGGTCGACGGCGGCACCTGCCCGCTGCGCTCCGTCGCGCTCCCCTCCGCCGGACGCTCCATCCGCTCCTTCTCCGCAAAGCGCGCCCGCGCGCGCTCCCGCCAGTCACGGGCCGGACCCGCGACGTCGCCCTTCGTCGCCGGATCGCGCCGCTCCCAGGGCGCCGCACCTCCACCTCCGCGGAAACCCCGCGTCGGCGCGAAATACGCGCCCACCCACAGCATCACGAAACACACCGCCGCGCAGGCGATCAGGTGCACCGGCACGGAGCGCAGCAGCTTGCCCCGCTCGAACGGACACCGCCGCGAAAGCCAGAACACCAACGGCGCCAGCACGACCCAGGGCAACCAATTCGTCGCCGAAAACGCCAGCGCCTCCGCCCGCGGCGCGAGGTTGGAAAACTCGATCGTCGCCGCAAACGCGATCGTCAGCGCCACCCACAGCAGCGCCTGCAGCGCAAACCACACGCTGGTGCGCACCCACGGCTTGGTTGGCGTCCGGACCACGCGCGGATGTTTCGCAGGCTCGGGCACGACTCAACGGCTATTCTCGGCGCGCGCTCGCGGCCGTCGCCCAGGCACGCGCCCGGAGCGGAGGGTTTTCAAACTCTTCATGCCGCCAGCCTACCCTCCACCGGCGCCCGGCCGACCCGTTTGGGACGAATCCGGCTTTCTTTGGAGCGAAGCCCCGCGCCGTCAGGGCCACTCTTCCGCCCGGCTCCGGCCGGCACGACGGCGGCCGCGCCCCGGTGACATCGCGGGACGCAAATGCGGCTCGCCCGGGCGGCTTTCCCGCCTCCACCCTTCCGCCTCCATGTCGAACTCCACCCCCGTCGCAGTGGTCACCGGAGCCGGCTCCGGCGTCGGCCGCGCCACCGTCCTGAAGTTTGCCGCCGCCGGCTGGCGCGTCGCGCTGGTGGGCCGCCGGCCCGAAGCCCTCGCGGAGACCATCGCTCTCGCCGCGCCGGCCCAGCGCGCCGCGCTGTTCGCCGCGCCGTGCGACCTGGGCCAGCCCGACGCCATCGCCGCCCTCGCCCGCGACGTGCTCGGCCGCTTCGCCCGCATCGATGTGCTCGTGAACGCCGCCGGCACCAACATCCCCAAGCGCTCCCTCGCCGAACTCTCCCGGGCCGATTACGCCGCCGTGATGGATGCCAACGTCAACGGCGTGCTCCTCATCGTGCAGGCGTTTCTCCCGGCGATGCGCCAGGCGGGCGCCGGCACGATCGTCAACGTCGGCTCCGAGGCCGGCCTCCAGGCTTCGCCCAAGGCAGGCGCCGCCTATGTCGTCTCCAAATTCGGCCTCACGGGTCTTACCCAGACCATCAACGCCGAAGAGCGCCCGCACGGTCTGCGCGCCTGCTGTATTTTCCCGGGCGACATCGACACTCCTCTCCTCAACCGCCGTCCGGTCCCGCCGCCTGCCGAGGCCCGCGCCCGCATGATGCAGCCCGAGGACATCGCCGAATGCGTGTGGTTCGCCGCGACGCTCCCGGCCCGCGCCACCGTCGAGGAGATCGTGGTCCGCCCCTCCCGGCCTTGGGTCGCCCCCTGAGGGCACTGCCAGCCGCCGCGCGCGGCGCATCCGCTCACATCGCCGGGCCCGCGGGACCCCGGCCGGCGACCGCACGCCACGCGAGCACGCCGCAGAGCCCGAAGCCGAGCACGTTTAACGTGCCGTGCAAGGCCTGCATCTGCGGGATCGTGAGCACCGCGGCCGCCGCCGGCACAAACGCCCGCCCCGCATACGCGAGCGCGAGCACCATCGCGAAAAACAACGAGCCGCCCGCCACGCCCAGTCCGAGGCGCGCCAACACCGGCCATTTGGCGTCGAGGGCGAGGCGCACGTGCAGCACCGCCACCGCCATCCCCGCGAGCGCCATGCCGCTGACCGCACCCGCCTCGAGCGCGCGGCTCCAGCCCAGCTGCGAGGTCGTGATGCCCAGCGCCACCGCCGGCACGCCGAGCACCGAGCCGACCACCGCCCGCGCGGCCAGCCGCGACATCCACAACTGCTGCTGCGCCAGCCCCGCGAGCAACGGCAGCAAAAGTCCCGCGTAGTGAAAATGCACCGCGGTGAGCGTCACGATCTGCGCCTCGAAGCCCAGCGGCCGGAACCCGCCGCGATCCGCCAGCGTCCACGCCCCGCCAACCGCGGCAAAAATCAACGCGATGTCCGCCGCCAGCACGTGCAATTCGCGCCGCAGTCCGCCGTTTTGCAGGCGGAGGAACCCCGCGCCCGCCAGCAGCGCGGTCACCACCATCCAGGGCAGGGCCAGCCCGGCCGAGAGCGTGCCCCGCTCGAGCCAGCAGGCCGCCGTCAACGCCACGCCGGCGGGCAGCTGCCAGACCGCGACATGCCGCAGAAGTTTGGTCGCGCCGACCGTTTCCTTCGCCTCCGCAAACAGCGGCAGCGCGAGCGGCACCAGCACGAGCGCCGCAAACAACAACGCCGCGGCGAGCCACTCCGGCGCCCGCGGATCCGTCGCCCGCAACGCCACGAAGGCCGCCACCACCACCGCGCCAGCCAGCGCGCGCGCACCGTTGTTTTGAAACCACATGCGCGGCCAAGCTACTCGGCGGGCCTGCGGCGCCGCAATCCTCCACTCCAGCCCGCAGCGGACGGTCGCGCCGTCATTCGCCGGCGCGAGCGCTCAACCGCGTGGATGCACTCTCCGCAAACGCGGGGCAACCCGCGGCCAGTCCGGCTTTCCGAACGGCCGCGGGCGCCTATCCACAACAACCCGGCCAACTCAGCCGAGCAAAGTCTGCCACTGGTTCTCGCGCGCCATGCGCGCCACCTTGAGCGCGCCGGAGGCGACGTAATCCTTGTAGTTGTCGCCCAGCACGCGCACCTGCGGGCTCTCGAAGCCTTCCTCGATCAGCTTCGCCTGGAGCGCCACGCCGAAGCCTTTGATCAGGCTGCCGCCGCCCGTGACGATCACGTTGCGCAGCAGTTCGGAGACGGTGTCGGGGTTGGCCCGCGCGATCAGCTCGCGCGTGAGCTCGAAGGCCTTGCCGAGCAGCGCCTCGCAGCCGGCGCCGACCTGCGCGGTGACGTCGATTTTCTTCGGCTTGCCGCCCACCATCACGGTCGCGATCGCGGGCGTCGCACCGTCCTCGGCCAGCACCCACGAATGCTTCTCCTTGATCTCGCGGATGCGCGACAGCGTGAGTCCGGATTCCGGATACTCCGCGAGCACGCGCTCGAGGATGATCTGGTCCACGGCATCGCCCGCAAACGGCACGCTCAGCTGGTCGTCGATCGTCGGGTAATGCCCCTGCACGAGGCACACGTCGGTCGAGCCGGCGCCGACATCGATGTAGATCGAGTTGAGCACCGGGTCCTGGTAATCGGGATCGTTGAGGCGCGACTCATTGCGCACGCCCAGCGCCGCGAGAAACGGCTCCGGCACGAAAATCACCTTGTGGAAAACCCCGCGCAGCGCCGTGCGCGCATTCTCCCGGGCCCCGAGATCCGAACTCGCCGGCATGCCGATCACCGCGCGCACCTCGCGCGCATCGGTCTGCAGCACCGAGCGCAGATGCTGCGCAAACGCCGCTGCGGCGTCGGTCTCCGCGATCACGCCGCCCTTCAGCGGACGCACCAGCTGGAGGTTCGCCTTGTGCTTCAGCGCCATCCGGCCGAACAACACCTTCGCATCGCCCGGCAGCACGCCCGGCAACACCTCCTCCTTGGCGTAACCGACCACCGTCGGGATCAGTTCCTTCACGAGGATGTCCGCGCCGCCCTTGGGCGACGTCATCACACTGGAAATATTGGTGCCCCAATCGAGGCCGACGAGCAGCGTGTCGACGGCCTTGCGGGTGGGGATCGATTCGAGCGTGACGCCTGAGCCGGCGTCGGGCTTGGGGGAGTTGGCTTTCATCACGGGATCTGGACTGCGAGTTGGTTGTTGTTGGATGCTGACCGTTTTCGCCCCATCCCGGCGGACCCCGCGGTCGGAGTTTCCGTGACGGAGGAAAATTCCCTGCCCTGCAACGCGGCGATCCGCTCGCCCTCGTCCAAGGCGTCGAGCATGCCGGGGATGTCGCCGATCGGCACCCGCCGGTGCACCTGCACCGCGCCACCCGTCGTCCGGCCGAGCCGCGCCTGCACCTCGGTGCTGCGCAGCACCAGCCGTTTGCACACGACCGCCGTCGCGACCTGTTCCTGCACCCGCACGAACAACTCGCGCAGCGCCTGCTGGCATTCCGGCGTCGTGAGCCCCGAGGTGCGCGCCCACGTGGCGATCAGCGGCTGCACCGCATCGCGCAGCAACGCCGTGGCCTCGGCTTCGCGGCCCTCGGCGCGCAGCACGCACGCTTCGCGCACCGCGTTCTCCACGGCCCGCCACGCGGGGGTGGAGCTTGCCGGCGTAAGCGCGGGCGGGGCGGAAGTGGCAGCGGCAGCGAGCATGGACGCAGGGATTCAGCATCGCGGAAGCCAGCGACTGAGTTACCCGCGTTAGATATTTATTCGCAGGCGTTTAGAGATTTCGGCCGTTGCCGCACGCCACGCTTGCCGCGCCGCGGAAAACGAGGCGGCAAAAATTGCCAGGTCCGCCGCGCGGGCGCACGTGACGCCATTTTTCGGCTGCGCTTTGAGCGCCGCCTCCCAACGTCCTCACGCATGAAAACGCGCAAGGAGATCGTCGAAAACTGGTTGCCCCGCTACACCGGCCTGCCGCTCGAGGAGTTCGGCGACTACATCCTGCTCACCAATTTTGACCACTACGTGAAACTCTTCGCGCAATGGCACCGCGTGCCGGTGGTCGGGAAAGACAAGCCGATGCCGAGCGCCACGGCCGATGACATCACGATCATCAATTTCGGCATGGGCAGCGCGACGGCGGCGACCGTCATGGACCTGCTCAGCGCGATCTCGCCGAAAGCCGTCCTGTTCCTCGGCAAATGCGGCGGCGTGAAACACCGCGCCTCGCTCGGCGACCTCATCCTTCCGATCGCAGCGATCCGCGGCGAGGGCACCAGCAACGACTACTTCCCGCCCGAAGTCCCCGCGATGCCGTCGTTCGCCCTCCAGAAGGCCATCTCCACCACGATCCGCGATCACTCGCGCGACTACTGGACCGGCACGGTCTACACGACCAACCGCCGCGTCTGGGAGCACGACGAAGACTTCAAGAAATACCTCCAGAAGATCCGCGCCATGTGCATCGACATGGAGACCGCCACGATCTTCATGACCGGCTTCTTCAACGAGATTCCGACCGGCGCGCTGCTGCTTGTGTCCGATCAGCCGATGACGCCCGACGGTGTGAAGACCGCCGAGAGCGACCGGGTCGTCGACGAGCGCTTCGTGAAGGACCACCTGCGCATCGGCATCGATTCGCTCAAGCAGCTGATCAATCAGGGCCTCACGGTGAAGCACCTGAAGTTCTGATTCACGGGGCGACCGTCAGCGCAAACGGCACGAACTCCTCCGTCCCGGCCAGATTCACCTGCGCCCACACCACGTAGTCGCCCGCGCGGGGGACCGTCAGCTTGAAGCTCAGGACCGGCTGCACCGCGTCCGGGGGCCGCGCGAGGTCGACGTCCGTCGGATGCAGGTGCGCGAACCCGCTGCGCTCGGGATCGAATGCGACCAGATGCGCAAACGCGCCCATCACCGGCTCCAGCGGCACTCGCCCGCCATCGGCTTTCCGCACGGTGAATCGCAGATCGAACGCCTGCCCCGCCCGCGCGCCCGCGCCGGGAACCTCGAGCGCGAAACGGTAGCCATGCAGATCGACCGCCGGCCCGAATTTCTCCGGCACCTCGATCACCGCGCCGGCCACCGGTGCGACCTGCGCATCGGCACTCGCATACAGCCCGCGGCCGGTCGCTGCCGGCGTGAAGTCGCCGAAAAACCGATACAAACCGCCGAGCCGGGGCGAGAAATCGAAGCGCCACTCCCCCGGCGTCCGCGTCGGCTCCGGATGCACGTGCTGATAATCGCGCAAGGTCGGGTCGACGATCAGCAGGTGCAGCCGGCGCGTGTGCGTGACCAGCAGATCCTCGGGCACCACGGGCTTACCGGTCGTCGTCCCGAGCTTCACCGTCGCGACAATGCGACCGTCGGCACCCGGCGATCCGAGCGCGACCGACATCGCCACCGGTGAACGGGCGGCGACCACGGGGATGAATTGCGGATTCGAGGGATCGCAGAACTCGATCGCGTTGCCCGCTTTCGGGTCCACGCGGAAATCCATGTGACTGAGATTCGTGCCCGTCGGCAGCCAGCGCAGGCCGAGGTAGACGCCGAATGCCACCGCCGTGATGGTGCCGATCTGCCGCCATTGCCGGCGGTCGAGGGAGGAAGCGTGTGTCGTCATCCGCGTTTCATTTTTGCCACAAAATCCTTCGCCTCCCACAGGCTGCCGTCGGCCCGATGCACGATCCGGCCCTGGTCGTCGATCAGCAGCGTGGTCAGCGTGTGCTTGAGCATGTCGCCGTCGAATTCGGCGATCACCCCGAACTGCGTGAGCAGATCCTTGATCGCCGTCTCCGGTCCGGTGAGGAAGGAGAAGTTCGCCGTGTCGATGCCGCGCGCATCGGCGTATTCACGCAGCACGCCCGGCGTGTCGTAAGCCGGGTCGAGGGTGATCGAGATCAGTTCGAGATTGGGAACCTTCGCCTCCCGCGCCAATTTCTGCGCGCTCATCATCTTCGCCGTCGCCGCCGGGCACATGGTGGCGACGGGACAACGCGTGAAGATGAAGTTCAGCATGATCTGCTTCCCGCGCCAGCGCGTGCTGTCGACCACGCGGCCGCTCTGATCGAGGAGCGCGAATCCCGGCAGCGCCTCGCCGACCTCGCGGTAGGCGTTTTTGCCGCGCGTGTGCGTGTCCTGCCGCAGTTGCAGCGCCCCGGCCTTCACCGCGTCCGCGACGGCGCGGTCGTCGGGCCAGATTTTCTCGAGCCGAAAATCGCCGTCCTGCACCGGCACCATCTCCGCACGGATGCGCTGGCCGGGCTTGGCCACCGCGAGGTCGCCGGCACCGACTTGAAACTCCATCGTCATCGCCGGCATGTAGCCCTTGATCTCGTCGTGCCGGACCACGAGGACCTTTCGCTCCGCCTCCACGCGCACGATCTCGCCCGTGAGCGCATACCGCTCCTCCTTCGGCTTGGCCGCCACCGCCGCGGCGCCCGCCTCGGGAGCCCGACCGCAACCCGCCGCCCCGCTCAGAACGGTCGCGAGCAACGCCCACGCGAGCCGCCGCGCACCGCGCCTGCGACGGCCGGCGGGGCTTCGGGCGGAGGGCTCATTAGAAAACATTCCGCTACCGATTCGCCGGAGGAAAAATTTGTCAAAGGGTTTGCGGCACACAGCATCCCGGCTTCTGATCGACCTTTGCTTCGCTCATGGTCTCCGGTTCCACCTTCCCACGCACTGCCCAGCACAAGCCGGCTCTGGCCGCGTTCGCGGCCGCCGGGAGCATCTGGGTTTTCCTGTTGGTGACGCTGGGTGCGTTCACCACCAGCATCGGCGCCGGCATGGCGTTTCCCGATTGGCCGCTCTCCAACGGCTCGATCAACCCCGAGGGCTGGCTCAGCGACCTCGCCATGTTTGCCGAGCACAGCCATCGGCTGACCGGCATGGTCATGGGCTTCATCACCATCGGGCTCACCATCTGGCTGTGGCGGCGGGAGGAGCGCAGCTGGCTGCGCCAACTCGGCGGTTGGGCTCTCGTCATCGTGATTTTCCAGGGCATCCTCGGCGGCAAACGCGTCACCCTCGACGCCATCGACATGCCGGGGTTTGAGATGTCGATCGGCCAGCTGCTGCGTATCCCGCACGGGATCCTCGCCCAAATCTACGTCTGCCTGCTCATCGCCATCGCCGTCGCCTGTTCGCGCAGCTGGATCGAACAGAAGGTGCCGGTGGGAAACACCGTCCGCCGCCTCGGCGTGATCTGCACCGGCCTCGTGATCCTGCAGCTCATCATCGCCGCGACCATGCGCCACAACGGCGCCGGCCTCTCGATCTACACCTTTCCCTTCTCCACCGCCGAGGGGCACCTGCTGCCGCAGGAGTGGGACTTCCGCATCGCGATCCATTTCGCGCACCGCGCGATGGCGGTCGTGCTCTCCGTCGTGCTCGTCTGGTTCGCCATCGCGATTCACCGCGACCGCGGCGCTCCGCCCGCCATGCGGGCCGCCGCCACCACGCTCGTCGCGCTGCTCGTGCTGCAGATTCTCCTCGGCGCGCAGATCATCTGGACCATGCGCAAACCCGAGATGACCACCGGGCACGTCGTGGTCGGCGCCTTCACGCTCGCGGTCACGTTCTGGCTCACGTGGACCGCGCACCGTGACCGGATCGAGGCGCGCCACGCGGCGCAGGTCCCATCGCCGGCATGACGCCCGAGGCCGCAGCGCCCGCCCGCTTCCGCGATTATCTCGAGCTGACCAAGCCGCGGCTGAGTCTCCTGTCGGTGCTCACGGCGATCGTGGGCTACTACTCCGCCCGGCCGGAATCCAATCCGCTCAAGTTCGTCCTGCTCCTCATCGGCACCAGCCTCGCGGCCGGCGGCGTCGCCGCACTGAACCAGTGGATGGAGAGCGACACCGATGCGCAGATGAAGCGCACGGCCGAGCGTCCGATCCCGGCCGGCAAGGTCGCCACCGGCTCCGCGTTCGTGCTCGGCTGGCTGATGTGTGTGGGGGCGCTCTTCCTGCTCTTCGCCAAGGTCGACCGCATGGCCGCTTTCTTCACGCTGGCCACGATCGTCTCCTACCTCGGCTGGTATACGCCCGCCAAGCGCTGGTCGATGTGGAGCACGGAGATCGGGGCCATAGCCGGCGCGTTTCCCCCGCTCATCGGTTGGTGCGCGGGCGAGGGCCGCGTCACCGCGCTCGGATGGATTCTCTTCGGCATCCTCTATTTCTGGCAAATTCCGCACTTCATGGCGGTGGCATGGACGTATCGCCGCGACTATTCGGCGGTGCACTTCCCCATGCTGCCCGTGCGGGACGAATCCGGCGGCAAGGTCGCGCTCTGGTCCCTGGTGAATACGGTCGCCCTGGTAATCGTGAGCCTGCTGCCGACGTTCATGGGCCTCGCCAGTCGCGGCTACGGCCTCGCGGCGGCAGTGGGCGGCGCCTGGTTCCTCTGGCGCGCGATCGTGTTTCTCCATCCGGAGGGACGCGATCTGGCCGCCCGTAAACTTTTCTTCGCGTCCATCACCTACCTTCCCCTGGTCCTCGCCGCCCTCGTCGCGGACCGGCTCCTCGTGCCATGACCGTCCAGGATATACCCGCGCTCAACGCCGCCCTCAACGGGCTGGCCACGCTGCTCATGACCTTCGGCTTTGTGCTGATCAAGGCCGCGCAAAGCGCGCGGGACCCCGCGGTCCGCACGGCGCGCATCGGCGCCCACCGCAAGCTCATGCTCGGGGCCGGCTTCGTCTCCGCCGTGTTCCTGATCGGCTATGTCACGCACAAGATCCTGGTCCGGGGCGTGCACACGAAGTTCGGCGGCGAAGGCGCCATCGCCTGGGTCTACTACGCGATGCTCATCTCCCACATCCTGCTCGCGATCGCCATCGCCTACCTGGTGCCGCGGACCTTCTGGCTCGCGCTGCAGGGCCGCATCGAGCAGCACCGCGCATGGGCGAAGTGGACGTATCCGATCTGGTATTACGTCAGCGTCACGGGCGTCCTCGTCTACTTTTTCCTCTACCAGTGGTGGCCGGCGGCGCGCTGACGCGCCGGACCCGGACACGAAAAAGGCCGGACGAATCACGTCCGGCCTTTTTGTCTGCGGCGACGACGGCGCGGGAGCGCCGTCGTCATTCCGCGTCGCTCACTTGACGGTGAGCACGCCCTTCATGCCGACGACGAAATGCGCCGGGAAGGAGCAGAGGAACGGATAATCGCCCGGCTCGCTCGGCACCGTGAAGGTGACCTCGTCGGTCTGCTTCGGCCCGATCAGCTTGGTGTGCGCGACCACCTGGCCCTTGAGGCTGTCCGGGATGTAGTCCGTCGCCTTCGCGGCGACCGCGGCATTCGCAAACGCCGCCGCATCCGAGCCCTTCTTGAGCAGCACCCAGTTGTGGCCCATGGCCTCCTTGGGCAGCGTGCCGATGTTCTTGAGGACGATTTTGAGCGTCTCGCCCGGCTTCGCCTCGATCGCGGTAACGCCGAACTTCATCTGGTCGTTGGCGGTGATCTCGATCGAACGAGCTTCGGCGGATTTCGCCGCCGGAGCCGCGGCCGGCGCAGCCGCCGCCGGAGCCGGAGCAGCCGCGGGAGCGGCGGCCGGAGCCGCGGGCTTGGCCTCGGCGGGCGCAGCAGCCGTGGCTGCCGGCGTTTGTTTACCGCAGCCAACCATAAGGAGTGCAGCGGAAAGGGTCAGGGGAAGGACGCAGATTTTCATAGCGGGCGATACGTTGGGAGGCACTTCGCGACATGCAAACTCGAACACGCCCGCCACGCCTCCCGCCTCCGGTCCGACCGCGCCCGCGACCTGCATCACCCGCCATTCCGCAGGCCGACTGTGCATATCTTGTCCGCAGCTAATGCGCGGCGCAGGAGACTTAATAAATTCCCGAACCGGGGCGTTTACCCGCGTCCGAAGCCGCTGCTCTTCCGAATAGGGCTTGAAATGCCAGTGCCTTTTCCAACCCTCACGGGCTTTTACGGGTCGCGCCCACGACGACTCCATCCGTTTCCGACTGCCCACATGTTTCATCTCACTCCCTTCCTGTCTTCGTCTGCGCGGACCGGTTTGTCCCGAGTTGGCCGCATCTTCGCGGCTCTGGCCGGACTCATGTTGCTCTCCGGCTGCGAGTGGTGGCGCATGGATGGCCACCAGTCGACGATCACGGTGGAGGGCCCGGTAGCCCGGTCCCAACTGCACGTCTTCTACGTCACGTGTTGGGTCTCCCTCGTGATCTTCATCATCGTCGGCAGCGTGCTTGCCTATGCGATGCTCAAGTTCCGCGCGAAATCCGCGGCCGACGAGCACGCGGAGCCGCCCGAGCAGGGCCACGGCAACCCGCTGGTCGAACTCGGCCTCATCGGCGCCTCCATCCTCGCGCTCGTGATCATCGCCGTCCCGACGCTCCGCTCGCTGTGGTATACCTTCGAAATGCCGAAGGATCCGGCGACCGGGAAACCCGTCGAGGCTTACGAGGTCACGGCCACGGGCTACCAGTGGTGGTTCAAGTTCGAGTATCCGAAGGAACTCACTGCGCCCGATGCCGGCGGCGCCCGCCAGCCGATCGTGACCGGCAACGAACTCATCATCCCGGTCGGCCGCCCGGTCCGCATCAACGTCCGCACCGTCGACGTGATCCACTCTTTCTGGGTGCCGAAGCTCGCCGGCAAGGTGGACATGATCCCCAACCGCGCGAACTTCCTCTGGCTGCAGGCCGACAAACCCGGTTATTATTGGGGTCAGTGCGCCGAATACTGCGGCGATTCCCACGCGGTGATGCGCTTCCGGGTGATCGCCCTCGCGGACAAGGAATTCAAGGCGTGGCTCGAAAACGAGGCCCAGCCCGCCCGCACCGTGCAGAACCGCACGATCGCCGGCGCCGCGCCCCGTGCGCAGTTCAACGCCCTCCGTCAGTTCAAGACCAACGAAGTCGGCGTTTCCGATAAATTCGACAAGGACCCGCTCAAGGCCTGGCAGGCGCTCCGGGACCCGCAGCCCGGCGAAGATCCCGTGTTGATCGCCAAGGGTCGCGAGCTGTTCGCCCAGAAGACTTGCGTGGCCTGCCACGCCATCCGGGGCCACGGCGCAGCCGGCGTCAGCGGTCCTGACCTCACCCACTTCGGCGCGCGCTCCACGCTCGCCGCCGGTTTGATCGAGAACACACCGGAACAGCTGCAACGCTGGATCCGTGATCCCGGCTCCGTGAAGCCGGGCAACAAGATGGCGAAGGGTTATATCGACAACAAGATCACGCTCTCGAACGACGAGCAGGTCGCCCTCACTGCCTACCTTCTCAGCCTGAAGTAATCCTTTCCTGCGACGCTCGCGGCCGGATGTTTCCCCCGGCCGCATCGATTCCGACCGCGTCGCCCCACCCACCCTTTTCTCTCCCACTCTCATGGAACTGGCCAAACCCGCCTACCTCACCAAAGAGGAACACGCACCTGCGGCGCAGCCCAAACTGCTCGCCCATCCGTCTGCCAAGACGGGGCTCTGGAGCTGGCTGACCACCGTCGACCACAAACGGATCGGCTTCCTCTACGGCGTCTTCGCCCTGTTCTTCTTCCTCGTCGGCGGCTTCGAAGCGCTGCTCATCCGCGCCCAGCTCATGTATCCCAACGGGACCGTGCTGTCGGCGCAGATGTATAACACGATGTTCACCATGCACGGCACGACGATGATCTTCCTCGCCGTCATGCCGCTGTCCGCCGCGTTCTTCAATTTCATCATGCCGCTGCAGATCGGCGCCCGCGACGTCGCCTTCCCGCGGTTGAACGCCTTCTCCCTGTGGACGTTCGTCGCCGGCGCGATCATCATCAACCTCGGCTGGATCGGGCCGATCTTCGGCATCGAAGGCCACAACGCCCCGGACGCCGGCTGGTATGGCTACGCCCCCCTCACGTCGAAGACCTTCTCGCCCGGCCACTCCGTGGACTACTGGGTCATGGGCCTTCAGCTCCTCGGCGTCGCGTCGATCGCCGCCTCCCTGAACTTCATCGTCACCATCATCAACATGCGGGCCCCGGGCATGACGATGATGCGCCTCCCGGTCTTCACCTGGATGACGCTGGTCACCGCGTTCCTGATCGTGCTCTCGTTCCCCGCCATCACGATCGCACTCGTCCAGCTGATGATGGACCGCAACTTCGGCACCGGCTTCTTCGAAGTTTCCCACGGCGGCATGCCGATCCTCTGGCAGCACCTTTTCTGGGTCTTCGGCCATCCTGAGGTCTACATCCTCATCCTGCCCGCGATGGGCATCATTTCGGAGATTCTTCCGACCTTCTCGCGCAAGCCCCTCTTCGGCTACCCGATCGTCGTCTTCTCCGGTGCCGCGATCGGCTTCCTCGGCTTCACCGTCTGGTCCCACCACATGTTCACCACGGGCATGGGCACTGTCGCCACCGCGGCGTTCGCGCTCGCGACCATGGCCATCGCCGTTCCTACCGGCGTCAAAATCTTCAACTGGATCGGCACGCTCTGGGGCGGCCACATCATGATGCGCACGCCCATGATGTTCGCCCTCGGCTTCGTCTGGATGTTCATGATCGGCGGCTTCTCCGGCGTCATGCACTCCGCCGCCCCGGCCGACACGCAGCAGAACGACTCCTACTTCGTCATCGCCCACTTCCACTACGTGCTCATCGGCGGCTCGATCTTCGCCCTGCTCGCCGGCATCCACTATTGGTTCCCGCTCATGTTCGGCCGCAAGGTCTCCGAATTCTGGGGCAAACTCTCGTTCTGGGTCATTTTCATCGGCTTCAACGTCACGTTCTTCCCGATGCACTTCCTCGGCCTGAACGGTATGCCCCGCCGCACGTTCACCTACGACCCCAACCTCGGCTGGAACAGCGCCAACTTCATCGCCTCCGTCGGCGCCTTCGTGCTCGGCATCGGCATCTTCATCTACTTCGCCGTCATGGTTTACACCTACTACAAGGGCGAGAAGGTCGGCAAAGACGTGTGGGATGGCCGCACCCTCGAGTGGTCCCTGCCGAATCCGCCCCCGGAATATAACTTCCGTGTGATCCCGACCGTCCACGCCCGCGACGCCTGGTGGTATGAGAAGCACCACAAGGAGGAGATCGCCAAGGAACAGGAACAACACGCGAAGGAAGAGGATGCCCACGGAGGCATTCACATGCCGTTCGGTTCCATCTGGCCCTTCGTCGCCAGCCTGGGCCTCCTGATCGCCGCGGTCGGCATGACGGCTTTCAGCCCGATGCCTGACGTCGTAATCGGTCCGAAACTCGGCCTCACCCTCCTCGGTGGTGTGGTGATGCTCATCGGCATCTACTTCTGGTCCCTCGAGGGCAACGAAGGCTATCACCTGCACGTCGACAAAGACGGCAAGCCGGTCGATGACCACGGTCACGGCCACGGCAAACACTGATCCGCCAACCTAGCGTCCCGTCTTTCGACTCCCACATGAGCGCTCACGCCGCCACCATCGATCACCATCACGATCCGAGCACCTCGACCGGCATCCCGAACAAGAAGCTCCTCATGTGGGCGTTTCTGGCTTCGGACTGCATGTTCTTCGGGGTGCTGATCTCCACGCACCTGATCTACCGCCTGCACCCGCCGGCGGGTGGCTTGGATCCGAAGCAGGTCTTCAGTCCCGAACTCACCTCCTTCTCCACCTTTATCCTACTGATGTCGTCGCTGATGATGGCGCTCGCTGTCACCGCGATCCAGAAGGGCAATCTGAAGAGCTGCCGCTGGTCCCTCCTGACCACGATCTTCTTCGGCATGATCTTCCTCGGGTGCCAGGTGTATGAGTTCCAGCACTTCGTCCACGACAAGAAGATGACGCTGTCCAACAGCCTCCTCGGGACGACGTTCTACACCCTCACCGGCACCCACGGCTGCCACGTCGCCATCGGCGTCCTGTGGCTCGTCCTCATGTATGTGCGCTCCTTCAAGGTCGCCTCGGAGCCTTCGTGGCTCAGCCGCCAGCTCCTCCACTCGGCGGTGATGATCGCGTTCCTGCTCTTCTGCCTCAAGATCACGCTCGGTATGGTGCACGCCCTTCAGGTCGAGCCGACGATCGGCGCCGGCATCGGTCACTTCTTCTCCAGCAAATGGGATCTCGCCGCCATCGGTGGCGCCCTCGTCACCCTCTGGGGATGCTTCGCCTTCGCCCGCCCGCGCGGCACGGTGCAGTTCTCCGAGGCCAACGCCATCGACGTCGAGTCGATGGGCCTCTACTGGCACTTCGTCGACATCGTCTGGATCGTCATCTTCACCGCCGTCTATCTGCTCGAATTCCTTTGATCCGCCCATGAGCGCTTCCTCCGCTGCAGTTTCCCATTCCCACGAGCACGGCGACCACGACGTCAGTAAGTTCCAGATCTACGTCCAGATCGCCATGCTCCTCGCCGTGATCACCGGCGTGGAGATCGCGATCGTCTACTTCCCCTGGGCGAAATGGATCCTGATCACCTCGCTCGTGGTGCTCTCCGCCGTGAAGTTCCTGTTCGTCATTTTCTACTTCATGCATCTGCGGTGGGATAAGCCGTTTTGCACGATCCTGTTCTTCATCGGCATGGTCATCGCCGGCGGCACCATGTGGGCGCTCCTCGCTCTGTTTGCCGTCGAAGCGAGCCTGCCCCTCCCGACCTGACCGGCCCGATAAACTCATCCGGTAGGACCGAGGCGGCCCCGTGGCCGCCTCTTTTTTTTCGCCCGCGCCCGGGCGAGGGCCAAATTCAGCGGAGCTTTTCGCGTGGCCATGCACATCCACGCAGGCCCTATTGGGCGTAACTCTCTGCACACCTCCGCATGATCGACTGGCGTCACTGGCACAACGAACCCTACCTGGTCGGCGGTCTCGTTTTCCTTGGCTGGCTGTGGGCCCTGCTCGCCGGTCCGCTCCGGACCCGCCTCGCCGGGTCCGACACGCCCTATCCGCGCTCGCACGCCGTCAAATTCTACGCCGGGTTGCTCTTCTTCTACCTCGCGGTGGGGTCACCCCTCGACCAGATCGCGGAGCGGTTTCTGTTCAGTGCCCACATGGCGCAGCACCAACTCCTGGTGTATCCCGCCGCGATCCTATTTCTCTTGGGACTGCCACACTGGATGGTCGACGGCGTCCTCGGGCGCCCCCTCATCCGCAGCGTCGCCCGCTTCTTCACCCACCCCACGATCTGCGCCATCATCTACTCGCTGGTCGTCGGTATCTGGCACGCTCCGACGCTCTACGACTGGGCGCTGCGCGACAAAACCGTCCACATCATCGAGCACGTGATGTTCTTCGGCGCCGGCCTCCTCTACTGGTGGCCCCTGCTCAGCCCCTCCCGCGAGGTGCCCCGCGCCTCGTCGGGCGTGCAGATGCTCTACCTCCTCGGCGCCACGATCGCCATGACGCCGGTATTCGCCTACCTGACTTTTTCGCAGGATATCCTGTATCCGACCTACGAATTCGCCCCCCGGATCATTCCCGACTTCTCTCCCGGCGCCGACCAGTTGCTCGCGGGCGTCATGATGAAGATCGTCGGGATGATCGTCTCGATGATCGCTTTCATCGTCTGTTTTTACCGCTGGTATCAGGAAAAAAAATAGGGCGGGCCTTTCGCCCGCCCTGGAGGAATCCGAGCCGCCCTCGCGTTACGCCCCGGGCGTCAGGAGGTCTTCGACCGAGTCGCTCTCCACGCCGATGTCGGCAAACAGCCACGACGAGAGGTATCGCTCGCTGCTCGAGGGCACGATCGCGACGATCTGTTTGCCCTTGTTCTCCGGCCGCTGGGCGAGCTGCAACGCCGCCCACACGATCGCACCCGAGGAGATGCCCACCGGGATGCCATCAAGCTGGTTGATCTGCTTCGAGACCGGGCCCGAGTCGGCTTCCTTCACGCGGATCACCTCGTCGTAAACCTTCGTGTTGAGCACCTGCGGCACGAAGCCGGCCCCGATGCCCTGCAGCTTGTGCGGCCCCGGCTGGCCGCCCGACAGGACGGGCGAAGCATCCGGCTCGACTGCGACCACCTTCACGCTCGGCTTCCGCGCCTTCAGCACTTCGCCGATGCCGGTGATCGTGCCGCCCGTGCCGATGCCCGACACCACGATGTCCACCTTGCCGTCGGTGTCCTTCCAGATCTCCTCCGCCGTCGTCTTGCGGTGGATGGCCGGATTGGCCGGGTTGGCGAACTGCTGCAGGATGACCGCATTCGGGATCTTCGCCGCCAGCTCCTCCGCTTTCGCAATCGCACCCTTCATGCCTTTGGCTCCTTCCGTCAGCACCAGTCGGGCGCCGAGGACCTTGAGCAGCTTGCGCCGCTCCATCGTCATCGTCTCCGGCATCGTGAGGATCAGCTTCAGGCCCTTCGCCGCCGCCACAAACGCCAGCGCGATACCCGTGTTGCCTGACGTGGGCTCGATCAGCACCGACTTCTGGTTGATCCGTCCGCTCTTCAACGCGTCGTCGATCATCGAGAAACCGATGCGATCCTTCACGCTCGAGAGCGGGTTGAAGAACTCCAGCTTCAGCAGGATCTCAGCCTGGGAGTTGTGGGCGGCCGCGGTCCGGTTCAGACGCACGAGGGGCGTGTTGCCGATCGTCTCGGTGATGTCGTTGTAGATTTTAGCCATGGGGAGAGGGTGATTGAGGGTGAGCACGCCACCAGCAACCGCTGCCGCGCGCCGCTCCAAAACGTGGCATAAATCACGGCGGTTTTGCCACTCGTAAGACACTCCGGACCACAATTTCTCTCGGCGCACCGCGGAGCGACTGCCACGGTGGCGCCGCATGACCTGGGAGATCGCCGCCGTTCTGGCGCTGGTAGCAGCCGCCTTTGTGGCCTTCGTGCGGGAGAAGACCCCGCCCGATGTGGTGGCGCTTTGCCTTTTCGTCATCATCGCGATCACCGGCCTCGTCCCGACGAAGGAGGCCTTCGCCGTGTTCGCCAATCCCGCGCCGATCACGGTCGCGGCGATGTTCGTGCTCAGCGCCGCGCTCATTCGCTGCGGCGCCCTCGACTACCTCTCCGGCGCGTTCGGCAAGGCCGCGTTCCTGCCCTACCAGCTCGTCATCTTCCTGCTGGTGATGTTCATCGCGTTTGTCTCCGCGTGGATCAACAACACGCCCGTGGTCGTCGTCTTCGTGCCGGTGGCCCTGAGCATCGCCCGGAAGATGAAGATCCCGGCCTCGAAGTTCCTCATCCCGGTCTCCTATGCGTCCGTCCTGGGTGGAAACTGCACGCTGATCGGCACCAGCACCAATCTCGTCGTCAACGGCCTCATCCTCGACCAGGGGCTGCCGGGACTGGACATGTTCGAGTTGGCCGCAGTGGGCATCCCGTGCACGATTGCCGGCGCGGTCTATCTCGCTTTGGCCGGCGGGCGCCTCCTGCCCGCGCGGGAATCCCTCACCTCCATGCTCTCGGAAGAAGAGCGGCGCGAATACTTCACCGAGGCCTTCGTCCCCAACGACTCCCGCCTCATCGGCAAAAGCCTGCGCGCCGCCGGTCTCGTCAAGGCCCGCGGCTTCCGCGTGATCGAAGTCGTGCGCGACGGCGTCGCGATCCACATCGATCCCGACACCACCCCGCTGGAGGGCGGCGACCGTCTCGTGCTCGCCTGCCGCCCGTCCGGCATCGCCCATGCCCGCGCCATGCCCGGCTTCGACTTCACCGCCGAAGCCGGCCTCGAACAGATTGCCGCCCACGAGGGCGTGGTTTTCGAGGGCGCCGTCGCGCCGCACTCGGAAGTCATCGGGCAAAGCATCAGCGAGCTGAACTTCCGCCAACGCTTCCGCGTCATCGTGCTCGCGATCCATCGCAACGGCGAAAACGTCCGCGAGAAACTCGAGCACATCCCCCTGCAGATGGGCGATATTCTCCTGATGATGGGCACCGATCAGGCGGTGAACAGCCTCCGCCAGGGCGACGACATCATCCTCTTCGACCGCCCGCCCCTGCCCTCGTGGTCGCAGCACAAACGCATCCCGCTCGTGCTGGCGACGATCGCCGCGGTCATCCTCCTCGAGACGTTCGATTTCGTCCCCATCCATCTCGGGGCCATCGCCGGCGCGGTCCTCATGTGCCTCACCGGCTGCATCAAGCCCAAGGAAGCCTACGAGTCGATCGAGTGGAATCTGCTCTTCGTCATCTTCGGCATGCTCGCGCTCGGCCTCGCGATGCAGCACTCCGGCGCGGCCGCCTGGCTCGCCCAAAACGTCGTCACCGGCGTGGATCACTTCTTCGCCGGGCCCTCCAAACCGTTTGTCATGCTCGGCTGTGTCTATCTCGTGACGATGCTGCTGACGGAGATCCTCTCCAACAACGCCGTCGCCGCCCTGATGATCCCCATCGCGCTCGGGATCGCCGCCGCCGCCGGATACGACGCCCGACCCTTCGTGATCGCCGTCACGATCGCCGCCAGCGCCGCGTTCGCCACGCCCATCGGCTACCAGACCAACACCTACATTTACGGCATGGGCGGCTACAAATTCGCCGACTTCGTGAAGGTCGGCATCCCGCTCAATGTGATCTGCTTCATCGTCGCGATGGTCGTGATCCCGCGCGTGTGGCCGTTCTGAGCCGGCCCCGCGCTCTGCCCGCCGCCGACGGCGCGGCTCACTGACCGCTCACAAAACGCAGCGCATACTGCGCGAGATTGTAGTCCGCCACCGTCGCGAGGTAATCGCGCCGTGCCCGCGCCAACTCATCCTCGGCCTGCAGGTCCTCGAGCACCGCACTCACCCCGGTCTCGCGCCGCTGCCGCGAAAGTCGCGCGGTTTGGTCCGCCGCTTCGAGCGCCTTGCGTGCAAGTTCGATCTGCGCCCTCAGGGACCGCAGCCGCGTGTGTTCTTCGACCACCTGCCGGCGGATGCCGTCGCGCGTGCGCTCGAGTTCCAATTCGCCCTGCCGCTCCCGCGCCGTCGCCTCCCGCTGCCGGTTCTGGTCAAACAATCCGCCCGGCCCCACCTTCCAGCTCAGCCCAAACGCATAGTCGCCACTGAAGCCCCAGTCGCGGCTCACCGACGAACCGGCCGGCCCGCCGCCCAGTCCGCCCACGGAAGCCTGGAGCCCGAGCGTCGGAATCAACGGACCCGTCGTCGCCGCGCGTTTGCCCGCCCGCGCCGCCGCCAGCCGCGCATTCGATTCGTCCAGTTCCGGCCGCGATGCGAGCGCCCGCGAGATGAGCGGTCCGAGGTCTTCGTCGGCCATGACCGTCATCGGCGCGAGATCGCTGTCGGCCGGCACCAGTTCCACCGCCGGATCCAGCCGCAAAAACTCCGCCAGCCGCGCCGCCGCCACGCGCTGCTCGGCCCGCGCCCGCACGAGCGTCAATTCCGCCCGCTCCCGCGCCGCCCGCACCCGCGCCGCATCGCCTTGAAACGTCATTCCCGCCTCCGCCGTGACCCCGATCTGCTCGGCATGTCGCCCGGCGATCCGCACCGCTTCCTGCGCCGCGATCACCGCCGCCCGCGCCCGCGCCAGGTCGAAATACCCGCTCGCCGCCCGAAACGTCGCCACGCGCTGCCGTCCCGCCATCGCGGCCTCGTTCGAGCGCACCACCTGCTGCGCGACGAGGTTCTGGAAATACGTCTCGCCGAGATCCAGCTGCGCATTGAGCGCGAGCCCGGCGGCCAGCGACTGCTTGTCGGCGTCCAGGATCGGTCCGTTGACGGCCTGGACGTTGTCGTCGTGCCGCCGCACGACGACCGACGGCACGAGGAACGGGAAAAAACGCGAACGCGCCACATCGTGCGCCGCCCGCGCCTCGTTCACCTTCTCGCGCGCGATCTGCACCTCGAGGCTGTTCGCACCCGCGAGACGCAGCGCCGTCGGCAGGTCGATCGGCTGCGGTTCGGCCGCCAGCATGCGCGGTCCGGCGCACAGCAGCACCAACGCCGCGCCGCGGAGCCAGGTCTCACGCCGGGAATTCAGGAAACACACGACGTTCATTTCGCCTCCGTCGCTTTCACCGTCTGGCCATTCGTCAGCGTCGCCTTGCCGGGGATGATCACGCGCGCGCCCTCCGGCAGCCCCTCCAGAATCTCGACGTGGGTGCCGTCGTTGAACCCATACTTCACCGGCACCCGCTTGGCCTTGTCGCCCTCGAGCAGGAACAGAAAACCGGCCGCCTTCTCCCGCACGAGCGCCGCGGCGGGCACCAGCACCGCGTTCGTGTGCAGTTCCACCCCGATCCTCACGTTGGCATACATCCCCGGGCGCAGCGCCAGATCGGCATTCTTCACATCGGCTTCCACGAGCAGCGAGCGCGTCGCCTCGTCGAGCGCGCCGGAATGCCGGCTCACCTGGGCCTTGAAGGTCCGTCCCGGCAGCGAATCCGTCGTCACCACCACCGGCTGCCCCACCTGCACGCGCGCGGCTTCGATCTCCGGCACCGCGATCCGCACCCGCACCGTCGCATAGTCCATGAGCGCGACGACCGCTGCCGCCTGCGGCGAGCTCCCCGCCGTCGCCGCCGGCACGAACGCGCCGGCATCGACATAACGCATCGTCACCACGCCGTCGAACGGCGCCGTGATCCGGCCGTAGCGCAGCATCGTCTCGTTCTGCGCGAGCGCCGCCTGAGCCACCGCCAGCCGCGCCTCCGCGGTGTCCGCAATCTGCGGCGTGATCAGGTCCGGCGCCTTGGCCCGCGCCACGCCGATCCGCTGCGTCTCGAGCTTCGCCACCTTGAGCTCCGCCTCGTGTTTCGCGCGCTCCGCGACGAGCTCCGGCATCTCCAGTTCCGCGATCACCTGACCGGCCTTCACCGCGTCGCCTTTGTCGACCGCGATCGACTTCAGGTAGCCCGCCACCTTGGCGTGCAGCGTCACGCTCTGATTCGCCCGCAGCGAACCGGGGATCGCGACGAAACGATGGATATCGCCGCGGCGCGGCGACGTCACGGTCACGTCCGGCACGGCCGGCGCCGGTTGCGCGTAGCCGACGAGCGCGGTCAGAAACACCGCCGCGGAAAGGGAGAGTCGGAGGGAGGACATGTTGATGAAGGGGTTCAGGTTCGGGGCGCGACGGACTTGGTGTAGTGCTCGCTCAGCGGGTCGTGGGGATCGAGCGACGGCGATCGGACCTTCCGCGTCGTGAGGATCGCGAAGAAACTCGGCAGCACGATCAGCGTGGCGACCGTCGCGAGCGCGAGCCCGCCCACGACCGCGCGCCCGAGCGGCGCCGTCTGGTCCCCGCCTTCGCCGGCGCCGAGCGCCAGCGGCATCATGCCCGCAATCATGGCAAAGCTCGTCATGAGAATCGGCCGCAGGCGGCTGCTGCCACCCTCGACCGCGCCCGCAATCGGATCCCCGCGGGCCACGCGCGCCTTCTCGGCAAACGTCACCAGCAGGATCGCGTTGGCTACCGCCACGCCGACGGCCATGATCCCGCCCATCGCGGACTGGATGTTGAGCGTCGAGCCGGTGAGCCAGAGCGTGAGCACCACCCCCGAAAGCACCGCCGGCACGGTCGAGACCACGGCCAGCGCGAGACGCACCGACTGGAAATTCGCGATCAGCAGCAGGAAGATGACGACGATGGCGATGATCAGGCCCACGCGGAATCCCTCCATCAGTTGCTCGAGCGGAATCGCCTGCCCGCGGTAGTCGACCTTCGTGCGCGCTTCCGGCGCCGGCCCGGCCGCAGCGACGGCCTGGCGGACCGCCCGCATCGCCGTGCCGAGATCGGCGCCGTGCAGGTTCGCAGTGATGCTGAGCAGCCGCGCGACGTTGTAGCGCTCGTAGGTCCCGGGAGACGTGCCCGTGCCGATCGCCGCCAGATTGCGGAGCAGCACGGCTTCGCCCGCGGAGGACTTGACCGGCACGTTGCCGATATCCTCGAGCGAGGTGGTGCGCGCCTCGGGGATCTGGACTTGGACGTTGAAGCTGATGCCGGTGTTCGGATCCGCCCAGTAAACAGGCCTGGTGAAACGGCTCGAGGTCGTCGCCGCCACGAGGGAGCGCGTGACGTCGGCCATCTTCACCCCCAGCAGGCCCGCACGCTCGCGGTCCACATTCACCGTGACCGTGGGATAATCCAGCGTCTGCGCGATCTGCACATCGCGCAGGTAGGGAATCTTGCCCAGCTGCTCGATGATGCGGTCTGCGTAAGCCTTGCTGACCGGCAGCGAGGATCCGCTGATCGCGATCTCGATCGGCGTCGGCGAACCGAAACTCATCACGCGCGCCACGATGTCCTGCGGCTCGAACGAGAAACGCACATCGGGCAACTCGCGGGCGAATACGCCGCGCAGCTTCTCCTTGAACGCCTCGATGCGCACGCCGGCCTCCGGCTTGAACTGCACCGCCAGCCAGCCTTCTTCCGGCCCTCCGTTCCAGAGGTGCACGAGGTTCACCGGGAAACTCGAGTTGTGCACGCCGACCATGCCGATCGTCACCTCCACCTTGTCCTGCCCGCCCGCCTCGCGACTGATAATCTGGAGCACGCGTTTCGCGATCGATTCGGTGATATCCACGCGCGTGCCACTCGGCGCGCGGAGCCTCACGGCGAACTGACCGTTGTCCGTGCGCGGGAAAATCTCCGTGCCCAGCCGGCCTCCCACGAACCAGATCACGCCGCCGCAGACAGCCAGATAGACGATCGCGAGCGGCCACCGCAGCGCCACGATGCCGCGCAGCAGACCGGCATACGCGCCCTGCATGCGCGCGAAATAGGAAGCCTCGTGGATCTCGCCGCCATGCCCGCGCAGCAGCCACACCGAGAGGATCGGCACGAGCGTGCTCGAGAGCAGATAGGAGGCGATCATCGCAAACCCGACCGCGAGGGCCATCGGCACGAAGAGCGCCTTCGCCGCCCCGACCATGAAGAAGGCCGGGATGAACACCGCGAGGATGCACAACATCGCCAGCAGACGCGGCAGCGCCGTTTCACGCGTGCCTTCATAAGCGGCGACCGCCGGCGACGCGCCGCGCGCGAGGTGCGAGTGGATGTTCTCCACCGCCACCGTCGATTCGTCGACGAGGATGCCGATCGCGAGCGCGAGACCGCCCAACGTCATCAGGTGGATCGACTCGCCGGAAACCCAGAGCGCAAACACCGCCGCGAGGAGCGCGAGCGGGATGTTGATCACGACGATAAACACGCTCCGCCAGTCGCGCAGGAACAGCAGCACCATCAGGCCGGTGAGAATCGCGCCGAGACCGCCTTCCTTCAGCACATCGCGGATCGAGCGGTTCACGACCGGCGACTGGTCGAAGACGTAGCTCACCTTGATGTCGTCGGGCAGGATCTTCTGAAACTCGGGAATGTTCTTCTTCACGAGCTCGACCACGGCGAGGGTCGACGCATCGCCCCGCTTCGTAACCGGCAGATACACCGTGCGCAGGCCGTTCGCCAACGCGTGCCCCGTCGTGATGTCGGCCGCATCCTCGACCGTCGCGAGGTCGCGCAGGAACACCGCCCCGCGCTCCGTGCGCCGCAGCGGCACGGCTTCGAGGTCCTTCGGGTTCTTCACGATCGAGTTCATCTCCACGATCGGATACTTGTCCCCGAGGTTCAGATTGCCGGAGGGACTGATCGGGTTGGCCTCCGCGAGCGCCTGCACGATCTCGTCGGGCGACATCCCGTAGGCGCGCATCCGCTCGGGGTTCACGTTCACGATGATGCCGCGCGAACTGCCGCCGAACGGCGGCGGCGCGGACACGCCCGGCAGCGTCGCAAACGCCGGCCGCACCCGGTTCAACGCCTGATCCTGCATCTCACCCAGCGTGCGGTTGGGATTGTCGGTCGAAAACACGAGGTAGCCCACCGCCACGCTCCCGGCGTCGAACCGCGTGACAAACGGCGCCGGCGTGCCCTCGGGCATGAACGCCCGCGAGCGGTTCACATACGCGATCGTCTCCGAAAGCGCCTGCGACATGTCCGTCCCCGGATGGAACTGGAGCTTCATGATCGATGCGCCCTGGATCGACTTCGACTCCACGTGCGAGATGCCCGCGATGTAGAGGAAGTGATACTCGTATCGGTAGGTAAGATACCCCTCCATCTGGGCCGGATCCATTCCGCCGTAGGGCTGCGCGACATAGATCGTGGGCACGCCCAGCGGCGGAAAAATGTCCCGCGACATGCGTTGGATCGCGAGGCCGGCAGCCAGCGCGACGGCGACTGCCAGAACAACAACGGTGAAGGGTCGGCGCAGAGCGGCCTGGAGGAAATTCATGCGGGGTGTTTCGGCGGAGGCGTCAATTCAGACGACCGCGCCACCAGAGAGGATGCGAAAAATCTTCAACACAAGCCCGCCGGCACGCGGGCCAGCGAGCGCGGCGAGCGCCGCCCGCTCAAAGGACCACGCGGAGACCGTCGTGGGCGACCCGCACGCTCGGCGGCAGACGCGCCTCGAGCTCGGCGTGATCGTTGAGATGCGTGAGATGGGTCAGCCAGGTCCGCGGCGCACCGATCTCCGCCGCCACCTGCACGGCCTCGCCAATCGTCATGTGCGTCGGGTGCGGCTGATCCTTCAGGCCGTCGAGCACCACGGCATCCGCGCCGCGGGCGAGCGCCACCGCCGCGGACGGCACGCGCTTGCAGTCGGTATAGTAGGCAAATTTCCGCCCGCTGCTGCGCTCGGTAAACACGAGTCCGAGCGTGTTCAACCCACCGTGCGGCAGCAGGGTCGACTCGATGGTGCCCTGCGGCAGTTCGAGCCGCTCCGGCATCTGCTGGAGATTGAACGCCGCGTATCCCTTCGAGATCGGCCGCTCCGCGATCGCGTAGGGATAGATCG
>JACCDO011093530.1_pt1 | contig 28192 bp, 29 predicted proteins | sample 7446101 | NCBI WGS metagenome assembly JACCDO01 (sample SAMN15323440, study PRJNA562643) | freshwater metagenome | isolation source: river surface water | place: USA:Blue River Watershed | collected 2017-08-16
GTTTCAGGAATTACAAACTTAAATCCAATACTTTTACATAACTCAATATCTTCCTCTGTTAACTCTTCAATACTACCATCAGAGTTTTGTTTACCATATACTTTACCAGAAGTTCTATCAAGAACTAATCCACTACCTTGGTGTTCATAATTACCAAATTTATTACGTCTTACTTCAATCTCTGTAGTTCTCTTATCAATTTTTTCTTTTAATTCTTGTTTAGTCATTATCTGTTCTTCTTTCTTTACTGGCTTTTTAACTTCCTTCTTTTCAACTTTTTCAGGCTTTTCTTCCTGTGATAAATGTTTCTTACAGTAATGTCCTGTCTTACTATCATCTGATACTGTAACACCACAAGGTTGACCTTTATTATCACCTCTAGCTATAGGATGAATACACTTTGGTTTATCCTTTGAAGTCTTTTTAGTTTCCTTCTTAACTTCTTTCTTTTCAACCTTCTTTTCAACAATAATTTCCTCTTCCTCCTCTTCAACTACTCTAGGAGTTTGACCTTTTTTCCATGATGAAAGTAAAGTTTCAAGGGTTACATCATACTTAACTTTTAAGTATTCGTTAATAACAGTTTCAATTGCAGTATTTAATTTAGAGCTCATTTTATATTTTAATTATTAGATTTTTTTTATTTAAATCATTTAAATTTAAAATAAAATTTTATTATTATAAGTTAAAGAAGACTGAAAAAAGTTCTTGACACTAGGGTAATAACTATAAATATAACTATTATAAGGGTAAATTTAGGGTCTCCTTTAGAATTAAAAGCACTTGTATCTCTTTTCATACATATATCATCAATTACATCTAAAAAGAAAGAACTAAATAAAAACACAGATATCCCTCCTATAATAGCTGAATATATCCACTTATCAGCCATCTTTCCTGTATCATTAATTTCTTCATAATGAGGTTGCTGGGTTACATTCTCTTCCTCCTCTTGTATCATTTGTTCTTGAGGAATAACTCTCTTAGGATAAAGATTTAACATGATATTCTTAGCTTGCATCTTTTTAATAGGTTAACACAATATTTTTAAATACAATATTAATTATTTTTGATTTCATCCAAAGACATAATCTTACATCCATACTTTATCGCCTTTTCAACCTTTGAAGAAGATGAACCTTTATCTTTCACGATTAAATGTGTTAATTCTTTTGTTATAGCATCTATAACCTTTCCTCCATTGTTAGTTATATATTCCTTTAATGAAGCATCTCTAAACCCTGAAAAACAGTATACTTCTCCTGTATATTTACCTTCTATAGTAACCTCCTCTCTTTTATTATCTTTTATATTTAATATATTTTTTATATCATTATAATATTCTATAAAAGAAGGCAAGAAATCAACAAACTGTTCAGCTGTTTTATTAAACCCTCCAATCATACTTATACTCTTTATTAATTGTTCTCTATTAAAAGAACTCTGTGTAGTTATATATCTCTCAACCTCAGGAACACCTTCTAATATCTTTCTTATCTTCTTATCTCCAAAGTTTTGAAAAATACAACTTCCAACCATCAAATCTATAAGAGTTACCTTACTATTAAGTTCATCTATACACTTTAAAATATTATCAGCACTTTTTTCCTTTACTCCTTCTACACATAAAAGAATATCTTTTGACGCATTAAAAAGACTATACTCTGTACTTATTCCACTATCATAAAGCTTAGTAAGAACACCTTCTTTCATTCCTTTTACACCTACCTGTGTAAAAAGAGTTATCATTCTATTTATAAATTGTACCTTTGTGTTATCATCATCTGCTACAAGCTCAACCCCTTTCCAATAACATTTTGTTTGAGGTAATAAAGGAGTTGTACCTTTAATAACAGATAAAATATGAGGAATAACATCTCCACTTCTTGTTACCTCTAATATTGACCCTTTTCCAACTTTATTATTATTTATAAATTGAGCATTAAACCCAGTAAGATATGTAACCTTTATAGAACCAAATTGTATAGGAACTATTTTAACCCTCGGCTTTAATAAATTATTTTTAGACACTTTCCACTCTACGTCAACCACTTCAGCCTCTTTTACATCTCCTAACATCTTAAAAGCTATATTATACTTTGGTTTATCAACACTATTTTCAACATGAACTTCATATGGAGTTACTACTAATCCATCTATATCATATGGTGCTTCAACCTTACGCTTTGTAAGTAAAGAAGACAACTCTTTTACATTTACATCATCACTGCTTATAACCTTTTTATATGGAACATAAAACCCCAACTCTTCAAGCTTATATAACACATCATTGTTATTGGTTATACTTGTATAAACCGGTAAAGAATATGCTATAAATTTTATATCTCTTAAGATATTAACATCTCTTTCTTTTGAGTTTATTACACCAGCTACAAGGTTACGAGGATTATTATATTCTAACTTATATTTTTCAAAAGTGATGTTATCCATAACAAGTTCTCCTCTAACATACTTTATATCTCCTAAGTTCTTTTTAATGTTACCTTTATTTATATACTCATATATGTCAGTAACATCAGTTCCATACTCACCATCACCTCTATTATAAAGCTTTACCTTATTCTTAGAAAAAACCATCAATAAAGAATATCCGTCTATCTTATCTGTTACTATATATTTATCACTAGAACATCTCTTCTTATATATATTAAGAGTATCTTGATCCTTTGCTTTATTCAAAGAAGGCATAAAACAAGGAAGCTTGTTCTTTCCACTACTTCCAATATAGGAATACTTATCATTAAACTTATTCTCGTAAATAGATACAAGAGTATCAAACTCGGTATCAGTTATTGTACTATCAGAAGAGTTATAATATACATCACTTAACCCGTTAAGAATGTATAAAAAATCTTCCTTACAGTTTATCGTCTGAGCTTTTTCAAGTATATCATCAAACATCTTAATCTTATTAAATATTACTAATTAGTAATAATAACTTTAACTTATCATTTTTTCTTAACGCCGTTTAAAGAAAAGATACAAGTAAAAAAAAGGCAACATGACCAAAACAAAAAAAATCAAGTTTATAAAGGTTGAAACTGACAGACCTTTAATCACTTTTTATCCTCCTAAATTTGAACCCGAACCTAGATTATACATGGAGCTTTTAGAGAATAAGTCAAAGGTTAAACCTCAACTTAGAAATACCGATTGGATATCTAAAACTGCAAGCGGCGGGATGATTCCATCTATAGTTAGTATTCAAGATGAACCTAGAAAACCTTATTCCCCTCCTAAAGGAAAGAAAATTATTGATATAACTAACGCTACTGATAATGACATTAAAGAGTTTGAAGAAAAAGCTGCAAGAGAAAGAGAAGACTCTCGTAGATCTAGTGACCGTGATAGAAAAGACGATCTAGATGGTTTTTCTGGTTCTATCAAGTTTGGCTTTAAAGAAAAATTAAAGCAAAAAAGAACCAGAGAGAGTGACAGAGACTATAAAAGAGAAAGCGATAGAGACTATAAAAGAGAAAGCGATAGAGACTATAAAAGAGAAAGCGATAGAGACTATAAAAGAGAGAGCGATAGAGACTATAAAAGAGAGAGTGACAGAGACTATAAAAGAGAGAGTGACAGAGACTATAAAAGAGAAAGCGACAGAGACTACAAAAGCGAGAGTGAAAAGAAAGAAGAAGATAATCCTTTATCTAAGATGTTAAAAGGAGAAGAACCACAAAAAGAAGCATCTCAAACGCCAGTTCCTCAAAGTTCACAAAATGTAGCACCTCAACCATATGTACCTCCTAGTTTAGCAGAGATAAGTTCGGGTAAAGTAATGGTAGATTCAAATGGAGTGAGAGACTTAAATTATTTAACTACAAATGAGAAGGACGAAGAGGAAAGAAAGAAAGAGTTATTAAAGAAGTTTAATATACTTAAAAGAAAGTATCAAAATGCTGTCATACCTAATCACTCAGAGTTAACAGATATTAATACTCTTGAAAAAGACTATAAGAGTATATATAAACAGTTAGAAGTTGATGCTAAAGCACAAAAATATAAGAAAATACTTTTATATTCTTTCTTAGGTCTTGAAATATTATTATTAAATTATTATAGTTTAGAAGATATAAAAGGTTTTTATAAGTTTCAAAGTGGAAGTATAAATCAGTATGAAAGTTTACTTTATGAGTTAGGTGAGAAGAATTATATTGTTGATGAAAAGCAGTGGCCTGTTGAGATAAGATTGATAGGAATTATAGCATTAAATACTGCTATGTTTGTAGGAGGAAAGATGGCTGAGAGAAAGTTTGGTATTAATATATTAAACTTATTTAAATTAGAGTCATCTTCAGACTCTAATTCATCTTTAAATAACATGAATCAACAACCTCATAGTAATACAATGGGAGTCCCTCAAAAGTCTAGAATGAGAGCTCCTGAGTTTGATTTTGAAGATATAGCGTCTAAAAAGACGAATTAAAGGTTATCAGAGAATATAGGCTGAAGAACATAATAAAATATTCCAGTAAATATAAAGCTTGATAAAGCATAATATTTCATATTAAGTTTAGCAACACATTTTTTACTAATATTATCAGGTTCTATATTTAATAGATAATATGGTCTTAATGCATACATAAATACTAAACTTAAAATAAGAGATATACCAATTTTTAAGAATAGACTTTTAGAGTTAAGAGAAACCATAACGCTTTTACCTTCAAGAGCAAGAATTTGTTTGTCAATATCCATATTTATTATTTGTTAAAAAAACTTTTAAATTAATCTTTTTTTTTATTATAATAATAAATGCCAACAACATTAGGAGAATTGATACAACAAGCAAACCAAACTCTTGGCAATGAACTACCAGCTCAGCAAACAAGACCTAAAGCTACTATCATAGAAGATGTTATGCAGGACCCTAACTACAATGGTGGTGGTGCATTTGGAGAGATGCGTAAAGGAACTGTGCTTCCTGATAATACTTGGCAAAACCAAAATATGCTTGGACAAAGACAAGTATCATTAGACTCTGCTTATAAACAGCATAGACCTCAGGATGTTTTTTCTAATACTTTAATTCCGCCTGTATATGCAGGAACAGCTCCTCCTTTAAAACAATATGGTTCTCAACCAGCTATTCCTATGAATAGAATTAAGGAAAAGTTTAGTTTAAATAATAAACAAAACTGTATTGACACTTTAAATCATATACACAGCTGTCCTATGTGTTCACGTTACTTCCAGTGTGATGCTAAGGTTTATCATGTTATTATATTTATGCTTATAATACTGTTTGTAACTATATTATATTTTGTTTGTAAAGAAGAAAATAGATTAAGATAATGCTTACTTAAATATATACATTTAAAATAATAAGATTTTTTTAAATGTATGATGGTTTAGTTCTATCAGGTGGAGGTATGAAAGGATTTCTTCAACTCGGTTTTTTAGATAATCTTTATGCTAAAAATAAAGTCAATTTTAAATATTATTCTGGTTGTTCTATAGGAGCTATTCTGTGTGTTCTTTTGTCTGTAGGTTATACTCCTCAAGAACTTATATCTTACTTTTGTATGAATGATGTATGTGCTTTGTTTAAAGACTATAACCCACTCTTATTAACAGATTATTATGGTCTTATGAATAACAGTATTATATTAAATTATATAGAACATATGGTTAATGATAAATTGGGTTACATACCAACATTTAGAGATCTTTATGAAAAACATGGAAAGATATTTGTTTGTCCTGCTTATAAACTTAATTATCATGATGAACCTTACACTTATTTTACTCATTATACACATCCAAATATGTATATAACAAAAGCTGCAGTGTTATCTTCTAATATTCCTTTTATATTTACAAAAGCAGAATATAATGGCTGTTATTATATAGACGGGGCTGTGTTTGATAACTTTCCTATTGGTAAACTTTTAGAAGTATTAGATACTGATCCTTGGAATGAAAATTTAGATTACAATATTATAGCTCTAAAGATGGAAAGCACTAATAGAGACATAGAAATAGAATCTCTCTCTACTTATATAAAGCTTATTTTTACAGCAGCTACAAAGAATAAATCCCATTCATTAAACAATAAAGTTGAAGTTGTTAACATAAAAAGTGATATATCATCTATAGACTTTAATATTAGTTCTAAAGATAAGATAAACCTGTTTATAAACGGTGCAAACCAGTGTAAAGAATACTTAAAAGGAAAGTAAATTAATTTTAAATGATTATTTAAAATTAATTAATCAAAATAAGTATATAATGTCTAAATTTATAACTAAGAAAAAGAAGGTTATTGTCAAGTTCAAAATTGACGATATAGAAGAGAAAGATGCATCATTTACCCTAAAGAACATAAATCAAGCTGAACTTGATAAAAAGTATAATATGAAAGAGGTTAAAAAATCCCTTGAGGATAACCTTATTGAAGATGTATTTGAGACTAAATTTGTTGATGAAAAGAAAAGAAAAGTAACAAAGAAAAGTGATGTTTCAAAACTCCAAACTGAACTTGAAAGTTTAGGTATTTCAGACGCTAAACCTAAAGGCTATGAGACTATGGTTTGTAATAATGTAAAAATAAAGTCTTACGTCTGCTTTAAATCTGGAGAATTAACTAATGACTTAAAATGCTGGTGGTGTAGACATTCAACACCTTTGGAGTTTCAACCTTTAGGTGTGCCGTTAAAATATTCTAATGGGATATTTGATACAGAGGGTGTCATGTGTAGTTTTAACTGTATGTTTGCATATATTCACGAAAATAATAATAATATATTATATAAGGATTCTGAAGGTCTTGGTTATCTTTTATACAAGTCAATATTTAAAGAATTTCCTTATAAAATGAGTATAAATAGAGCTCCTACATGGAAACTCTTAAAAGAATATGGAGGTTCTTTAACTATAGAAGAATTTAGAAAAATGTTTAATACAGTCTCAAAGTTAACACAAAACATAGAGTATCACGCCCAACAATTAAATAAATTAATAAGACCTTCTAAACTGGTTTATTTAGAGTAAGATTCTAAACTTTTCTACTATCTTTTGATAATGCTGAGCGTAGTCTATAAATTCACTTCCCGCACTTAACATATTATTTATAAAATGTGATAATAAAGGAGTTAATATAGTATTAGTATAAGCATAAGTATAACCAGCCAACAAGCCGCCAACACCAGCCATCATACTTTGTATGATAGTTCTATTTATATGCTGGTCAGAAACTACAGCATTTGTCATATGCAAAGAACCAAAGATTATAGCATGAACAAGATTTGCAGTATGAAAATTAAACTTGAATATCTTTATCAGAACAATCTTTAAGAATAAAAATCTAAAAAATAATTCCTCAACCATAGGTGCATATATACCACTATTGATTAATTCACTAACCCCTAAAATTACAGGTGATATATTCTTATCTTTATAAACATCAAACTCAGAAGTTTGTTCATCATTTAAAGTATCAACATAAGTGTCTGGGACATGCTTTAAGAAGATGTTATAAAGAATATTATTAAATATAACAGCGGCAACTGCAACTGTAATTATAGTTGAATAGTTAGCCATAGGTTTAGTAACATCAAAAAGAATAAGTTCTCTTATAGAACATTGTTCAAATACACTCTCCATTCTTTTTATTTAAAGTATAAATAAAAAGAAAAAATTATTTAATAATGCAAGTAGTTTCTATTATATCTAATATAAGAGGAAGGGACATCAACCACTCCATATATAGAACTCCATGTAGCTCTATTTTTTGAGTCATATACTACATAATTACTATCATTCTGCATCACTACTTTATATGGTGGTATTCCTTTACCGTTAGATCCATTAGCCCATACAAAACTGTTATTTTTATCATATACAACTAAATTACCATCTCCCTGCATCACTACTTTATAAGGAGATAATTCTGTTCCCGGATGTGCTCCACTTCCCCATACAAAGTTTCCTTGTTTATCATATACAACTAAATGTCCATCTCCCTGCATCACTACTTTATAATTTCCATCTAAAGAAGTTAAAGTTTCAGAACAAACTCCCCCATTTACATCTGACTTACAAGTATCGCCTGATGGCTTATCTACTTGAGATAACATCACAGGTTCTGGTGCAGAAGGTGGCGTGGAAGAAATAGGCTCTGGTGTAGCACTTACAATTTTAGGAGGTGGAGGAGATGAGGATGATGAAGAAGAAAGTGTAAAGAATACGGCTACTACTATAACTAGTACTAGTACAACAACAACTGCTATAAGTTTTTTATTCATTTATATTAAGGTAATGAATAAAAAAAATAACTTTTAATCTAACATAATCTTATCATCTCTATTAAACTCTTTAACCTTTACTCCTAACCCATCTGTTGTATACTTTACTCCTAAAAAGTCAATATTAAAATGTCCTGGGGTCAATCCTATAATACTATCATTAAAATATTCCATCATCTCTTCTTCATTAAACTTGCCTTCTAAAGATACTACTTCAAACTTTGGGAATGTATGTATAGGGAAGATTATTCTGTTATATCTACCTTTATGATAGTATCTGATATACCATAAATTACCTTTCAACTTTGTAGGAACTGTATTTAATAAGTTATTTACCTTTGAATGAGCTTTAAGCATATACATTGAAAACAACCCCATAAAATACTTTAAATAAGTAGTATAATTATCAGACACAAGAGTCATTACTGATGCTATAAAAGAACCAAAGAAAGGAATTGGAATACCCATTTTATTTAATACTTTTTATTCCTTTAAACCTTCTATCTTTTCAATACGTTTCTCTAAAGCTCTTACTCTCTTGTACAACCCCCTAATTCTTCTTGTAACACTTAATACATCTTCAAGTTCACTATCACTTACATGATTTTCATCAATCTCTAACTGTTTACTAGAGCTTTTTAATCTTCTACTTAAAGTCTTTTGGATCATTTCATCATCACTACTCTCACTTTCATCACTGCTTTCTTTGTTCTCAACATTCTTTACAAGTTCAACAAAATCTTTAAACTCTGTGTTAATAAGAACCCAACACTTATGTTCTTTGCTGTACTCTAAACTTTCATCTAGGAAATTTTCCCAGGTAGAACTAGCCTCTTTTGTTAAGTCAACTTTTAAGAACTTTTTATTTAAAGGTTCAATCGTAATATACTCGTGAACAAACTTCTCATCCATCATTTTTAATATTATAAACTAAAATCTTTAAAACTCTTTATTAAAATCTTTTATCTTAAATAAAAATGGATAACTGTTGCGTTGATAACTTCTATTCAGTATGTCCTGATAATTCTTTTAATACCACTAAATGTCCTTCTCTTATGGCACAAAAATGTGCTAGAAACTGGGATTCCAAGTGTGATATATACATCTTACAACAAGGTGTAAATGGTGATGAATTTATCAGAGATGTAGCTTCAAAGAAATACTGCAGAGAAGATAAAGAATGTGTTAAAGAATGTGATGATAAAGGTTGTAGTTTAACAGAAAATGAAGACTACTCTAATAAAGTATTTAAAGCAGCTAAAAACTTTTCATCTCTTAAAGAGAATGAAGTCTCACCTTTATCTGTAAAAAAATGTGATAAAGTTTGCGATATATTAAACCTTACAAACTTCGGAGATGATGATAGAGTTCTTAATGAGTGTTTAGATAGAGGAAGCTGTCAAGACATTATTATGGATCTCTCTGAAAACTTAGTTAAAAATAATATTTCTATTACTAACAGAAGACTTAAAAAGTTCATTGACGGATATATATCTAAAGATGTTACAAACTATCAAACACACTTTTTAGTGGGAGGTAAAGGACCTCAAATAACTACTAAACATATAACTACACCTGGTCCTTCTATCATACTTCCTGTTGATACTAAACTAAAACCTAATGCTCCTTCTGGTTTTATTAAGAGTAGAGAAGACTTTAACAGTATAGAAAGAAGCACATTTTCTTTATCAAACATATTAATGGTTGGTTTACTAGCTTTTATAGTGTATAGATTTTATTTAAAAAAGTAAAACTAAAAATAATATTTAAACTTAGATATTTATTAAGTTTAAATGGACGAATACATTCAACACTTAGGAACCTTTGAATATATGCCTTCTACCTTTCTTGGTATAGACACTTCTCTCTTTGGTGATAGTTACTTTGAAGAGGATAAAGAACATCCTTTTATCCTGCTAAAAAAAGCTGCTCTTAATAAAGATATCTCTTTTGAAGACAGAATTCAAGCTGTAAGATACATGTGTTACATTCCTTATAAAGATAATATCTCTCACTGTATAGAAGCAAGTAAATCTATTATTGAAGATAATAGATATGATGTATACAATAGGTTTTACTTCTTTTCTAACAATAATAAATATACTAAATTAGATGGACACCTTGTATTTGAACTTCATCCTTTTTTCTTTAATCTTGCTTTAAAAAATAAATATCCACTTGAACTTACTCTTATGAGTGCTAGATTTATTATATCTCAATATGATTATCTCTCTGATGAAAGAAATAATGTTCTTGAATACATACTTGATGTTGCTGAAGATGTTAATGAAACTATATATGCTAGAAGTGAGTGTGCTGATATACTTATAACTTTAGGAGAGGGTAATGAGATTATATTTGGAGAACAAATCATAGAAGAGCTTGGAAACTTATACTCTCAAAACAAAGAAAAGACTATATATACAAACGCTCAGAATGCACACAATGAAACTATTAATGAAAATACAAGAAACATTGTTAGAGCTTTATATAAAGAATACTTAACTAAAAAAACACATGATGATTTACAAAAGATATCAATAAATGAAGCTACAGAAGAACTCTTAAATGTTTGTTCAGAAGAAAATGTAAGTGTGGTTAGAAGTTTCTTTTATCGTATATCTACTGATCCTTTTAGATTTGAAAGACTAAGTATGAGAGACATATTTACTCTTGTTTATAATAAGATAAATAATTTACAGAAAGAGATTAGAGAAGAGTGTATAAAGAGATTATATGAAGAAGTAGTAGACTGTGAAAATACTTGTACAACAGGTTATTTTACAAGGATAGTTAATACTCTTAATGGTTTTATAAGTGATAAAGACATGTGCTTTACTATAAACCCAAGAGATGAACTTAGAAGTGTTATCTTTGCTAGGATAAATTATAAAATAAAGAACCTCCCGGAAAGAACTAAAACTTCTTTAATAGATGCCATTGATGAAAAGAACTATTCTGTGTTTGAAGAGTTTATGGATTTATATTCTCCGGAGGATGAAATAAGAGAAGAGTATAAGAGTTTAATAACAGAAGAAGAGTTTACCACTATCTTTAACAAGTGTGTTAACGAGTTTTGTGGAAAGAAATAATTATCTTAATACTATAATAAATATGCCAGGAAATTCTAGAACTTTCTATAAGAGAAGAAGTTACTATGCTCGTTCAAGAAAGAACCCAAGAGTTCCAAGAAAAAGTAAAAGAAGAAGCTATAGTAAACCAGAAGACCATTCTGACCTTTATACAGATGAGAACCCTAAAGGTACTGTTAAAGGTTTAAGATTTAGAAGTAAAAAAGAAGCTTCTAAAAGTGTTAAGAGACTTAGAAACTTATATAAAAGAGGAAAGATTACTTATGCTCATATGAGACAGATAGGAACAACTATGGAACAAAGAAGTAAACATCATTCACATCCTAATAAAGACATAAGAGAAGGTAATAAAGTATGGAAAAAATTTAACAGGTCATTCCGTAAATAAATATAAGTTCTTTTTCACTATAAATATATAGTGAAAAAGTGAAGGGTGAATGAAGATAATTATTTAGTATCTAGAGTATGGGTTCTCATAGTGTAAATAAGATCTTGGAGCAGTATAAGCAAAACCTTCTGCGACTGAAGCTTTACCTTCTGCAATTCTAGTTAATAATAAATCAGGATTAGCTTTAGTTGCACCTCCTAACTTACTTGCATCAAGAGGAACAATATCAGTATCTAAGAAGTTTCTTCCAGCACTAGTAGTTCTACCAAACATAGTATCAGTTCCTTGAGTAATACCTTTTGGTAAGTTAAAATAACGAGGGGATAAATAAGAACGTAAAGAGTTTTCAACTTCAATACGAACAGAAGGATCAGAGAAACCTGGACATACTAAAGTATCTAAAGAGTCAGGAGCAGCTGGACGACCGTATTGGTCAAAAGCATAACGTTCACCACATGGGGATAATTCTGGATGTAAAATAGCTAAAGATTGACCAAAACCTGCGACACCTCCAGCATCAATTTTAGTTGCTGCTAAATTATTTGAGATAGACATTCTTAATTTTATTATAGAAAAAGAAAAAAAATAAATTTTTTACAGTTGAAATAAAGTTAAAAAAATAATTATATCTTTAAGCCATAAGGAACTTTTATTGGATAAACTAAATCTTGGTCATAAGCAAGTCTACTTACTTTATTTTCTCTGTCTATTGATATACTTGGATCATCCCCTGGACATGTATAATAATCTAATGAATTTATGTCAGAAGGTCTTCCCCAATCATCTGTTGTTCTTTTCTTACTGCAAAATTCTTTTGCATTCATCTTTTCTCTTTTAGACTGTAAAAACTCTTGTAATTGTGAAGGTGAGTTTATAGTCCAAAGCTTATTTCTTTCTTCTGCTGTAACAAACACATCTCCGTTTGTTATCTTCATAAGTAAATCATTGTCTTGTCTACCAGAAACCATCTTGGATAAGTTTGGCATTTGACTTGCATTATAAGATGCTACACTAGCACTTAATTCTGAAGTAGTAACATACATTTATTAAATTAAAAGAAAAATATTTTTAATTGATTTATAAATTTAAATTTTATATCTCAATCATATACAATGTCTAAAACTAAGTTAAACGACGCTATCAAGGCTATCTCTACCAACTCTACCTCTTCTTTACTAGTTAAAAAAGATAAGAAAGGTAAGAAGGAAAAAATGATTGTTGTTGAGGAAAGCGACGATGAGGTTGATGATTCTCAATTCAACTCTTCCTTTGAAGTAGGTAAAAAGAAAGGTGATGTCACCTATAAAAAATTAGAACTTCACCAACAAATCCTCTTACGTCCCGACACTTATATTGGAAGCTGTAAGAATATTCCTTCTACAGAACCAATATACTGTTTTAATGAAGGTAAATTTAAAGAAAAAGTTGTTACATTTCCTGAAGGATTAGTCCGTATATTCGTTGAAGCTGTAAGTAATGCAATTGATAACACATGGAGATCATTACAAGAAGGGATCACTCCTAAATTTATCAAGATAAAAATTGACAGAGAGACTGGTAAAGTTAGTGTTTGGAATGATGGTAAGAATATTCCATTAACTATACATAAAGAAACAAACATTCCAACTCCAGAACTTATATTTGGTAACCTTCTTACTAGTAGTAATTATAATGATGATGAAGAACGTAAAACATCGGGACGAAATGGACTGGGGGGAAAAGCCTGTAATATCTTTAGTTCAACCTTCTCAATAGAGTTATTTAACAAGGAAGAGGGTAAAATTTATAATCAAGTGTGGAAGGAAAACATGTATAAGAAGGGTGAACCAACCTATAAGACAAAAGGTTTCCCAAAAACAATAGAAGATGGAAAGAATGGGTATACACTTGTAGAATTTATCCCAGACTTTAAAAGATTTGGTATTTCATCTTTTACAGATGATGTTATATCTTTATACGAAAAGATTATATATGATACTGCAATGATTGTTTCTCTTAAAGGTGTTAAGGTTATTTACAATGACACACACGTTCAAGTAAATAATATTAAAGACTATGTTAACCTTTACTTTAACGAACCACCTAAAGAAGTGATGCTCCTCTCTTCTAAAGATTGTAAAGTAGTTGTGTGTGGAGGAGGTGTTAAAGAGTTTACTCACATATCTTTCGTTAATGGTATATACACAAAAGACGGAGGAGTCCACGTAAAGAAGTGGAGTGATATAATATTTAAACCTATAGTTGAGAAGATAAATTCTACTTTGAAAGATAAAAGTATAGATATTTCTCACGTAAAGAAACATTTTTTCATCTTTGTTTATGCTGATGTTGTTAACCCTTCATTTGGTAATCAAAACAAAACAAGATTTGATGGCCCAGCAGTTGAAGCTGACATAAAAGAGAGTGAAGTTAAAAAGTTATTAAAGTGGGAGTTTGTTAACAAGATTAAAGATAGTTTGAAATCTAAAGAGTTAAATACATTAAAGTCTGAGACAGAGAGAAAAAGAGGTACTGTTAACGTAGACGGACTAAAAGATGCAAATTTTGCAGGTAAAAAAGGTAAAAGTACAGATACTTGTCTCTGTGTGACAGAAGGAGACAGTGCAAATACATATGTCATAACAGGAATGAAACATGGGTTAAAAATTAATGGTAAAGAGGTAAAAGGAAGAGATTATATTGGCTCACTTCCTATAAGAGGTAAATTTTTGAACGTAAGAAACGCGTCAATTCAAACCCTTTTAAAGAACTCTGAAGTTAAAAGTTTAATTCAAGCTTTAGGACTTCAATACGACACTGATTATTCTGTTGATGAAAATTATAAAAAGTTAAGATATGGACGGTTAATTGCGGTTACAGATGCCGATGTTGACGGATTTCATATAACAGGTTTACTGTTTAATTTTATCCATACACTTTTCCCGACTTTGGCAAAAAGAAAAGGATTTTTTAACTTTATGAGAGTTCCAATTGTCAAGATTGGAGGAAAACACAACAAATCTTTTTTCTCTCAAACAGCAGCCGAGGAGTATATTGAAAAATATAAACCAAAGAAAGATGATATAAAGTATTTCAAGGGTTTAGGTACTGCTCAAGATCAAGATATTGAAGAAGATTTCGGAAGAAGACTCGTAGAGATTGAGGTAGATGATGACGGAGATAAACTTATGAATAATATATTTAGCAAAGAGCATGCAGACTTTCGTAAAGAATGGATTATGAACTACTCTTATAAAACTCAAAAAGAAGGTAAAGATTACATAACAGAGGACCTTAATGTTAAAGACTTTTTAAATAACGAAATGATTCTCTTTAGTATTGACGATTGTAGAAGAAGTATCCCATCCCTTGTTGATGGTTTAAAAGAAAGTCAGAGAAAGATTCTGTATAGTGCTTTTAAGAGAAGATTAAACTTTAATGACAAATCTATAAAGGTTGCTCAATTCTCTGGTTATGTGGCAGAACATTCAAACTATCATCACGGTGAACAAAATTTAGTAGATACAACTATAAAATTAGCTCAAACTTTTGTTGGTAGTAATAACATTCCATTGTTCTTTAATGAAGGTCAGTTTGGAAGCAGAGTACAGAACGGAGATGATGCGGCTTCTGGTAGATATATTTTTACAAAGTTAAATATGACTACAAGAAACATATTTAGACCAGAGGATGACGAGTTTTTAAAGGATAGAGTTGAAGAAGGTGACACAATTGAAAAAGAGTTCTATCTTCCAGTAGTTCCTACAATATTAATTAATGGATGTAGTGCAGGTATAGGAAGTGGTTTTAGTTGTAGTGTTCCTTCCCATAAGCTTGAAGATGTCATAGAACAGATAAATAATTGGATAGATGGTAAAGATATCCAAGATATTATTCCTTGGTATAGAGGGTTTAAAGGTAACATAAGAGTTGAAGATAAAAAAGTTATAACAGAGGGTATTTATACACAAGTAAAAGATAAAACATATAAAGTTACAGAAATACCTATTGGTAAGAGTAATATAAGTATTGATAAATATGAAAGTTTCTTAAAGGAATTACAGGAGGAGAAGAAAATAACATCTTTTACTTCACACTGTACTGAAAGTGTTATAGACTTTACTATAACAGTGGCAGAAGGTTTTGAAGTTAATCACAAAACTTTAAATTTGACAGACACACTTTTTACAAGTAACATGGTACTATTTGATGCTAACAATAAGATTAAAAAGTATAACACAGTAAAGGATATTCTTGAAGAGTTTTGTAAGTTAAGACTTGCTTTGTATGAAGTGAGAAAAGAAGGAACTATAAATAATATGGAGGAAGAGTTAAAGTATCTTAGAAACAAGATTAAGTTTATAAAAGAAATAATTACTAATACTATAAGTTTAAAAGACCGCGACGATAATGACTTAGAACAAGAACTTAAAAAGAAAAAGTATGATCTTAAAGATGGTTCATTTGATTATCTCTTAAACATACAAGTTAGAAGTATGACATCAAAGAGAGTAAGTGACTTGGAAGATAAAGAAAAACAACAGCAGTTAGAGTTGGATGAATATCGTAAAAAGAGTGTAAAGACTATGTGGAGAGAGGAGATTAACGAGTTACAGAAAGAACATAACAAGTGGTTAGTATTTGAAGAAGGAAGAAAAGTTTCAACTAAAAATAAAAATAAAAGTAAAAAGTAAAGATGTATTACTTTGCTTATGGAGGAAATACTAATCCATATTTTATATCTAGTCAATACCCTAACATAAAGTTTATCAGTAAAGGTAAGCTTAAAGGTTACAGACTTGTATTTAGAGAAACTTCTTTAAACCTTACACCAGAAGACAGTTATTGTGATATAGAAAAAGACCCGAAGATGATAACATATGGTGTTGTGTATGAAGTGGAAGAAGAAGATATGAAAAAGTTTGATGTGCAGGAAATTATATATAAGAGAGTTGAGGTGGAGGTTGTAGATGAGTTTAATAATAAGTTAAAATGTATAACTTATATTATGCTTGAAGAGTTTAATGATTATAAACTCCCAACAGCGAGATATTATAAAGTAGTGTTAACAGGATATAAACATTATAAGTTACCTGTTATGCAGTTTCTAAGGGCATTAGAGTTATGTCATAAATAATTAAAAAATTAATTTCTTACCAGTATAATAAATGTTGTTAAGAAAAGATTTTCACGGTTACAATATGAATAGAAAGATTTTTATGTATGCTACACTATTAGTAATAATTGGTGGTATAAACTACTTAAGTATTGGTATACTTAGACATAACATAATACAAAAAGTATTTGCTAATGAAAAGATAGCTGAGATTGTATACATTTTAATCGGGTTAAGTGCTCTTTATCTTGCTTTTAAGAGAGACACATATCTTCCTTTTTTAGGAGAGGCAGTTCTTCCTTGTGATACTCTCCCTCTTTCTATTCCTAAAGATGCGACAAAGAAAGTGGCAGTACAAGTAAAACCAAACAGTAAGGTCATTTACTGGGCTACAGAACCATCCACAACAGGAGAAGTAACTGACTATAAAGCGGCTTATGGACATTTCTTAAACAGTGGCGTTGCATTATCAAATGCAGAAGGTATAGCTGAACTTCAAGTAAGAGAACCACAGCCTTATTATGTCCCTTATAAAGGAATATTACCAGTTCATGTTCATTATAGAGTATGTGAAGGTAATGGATTTGTAGGTAAAGTAAAGACAATCTTTTTGAATACAGGAGTTATAGTTTAAAATGAAACTTTCATATTATTTTTAGCAGGATAATATGAAAATGTGTTTAGAATTATTAGTTAGATACTTCTTAAGAGAGTGTGAAAAAGAAGATAGAAGAGGTGGAAACTCTTACTTAATTCCTTTAATTAAACTCTGTCCTTGTAAGAAAAATAGAAACTTGAGGAAAGCCGGTATTGTCTGTCTTTGCTTTTTAGGTTCTAGTGATAATAAAGATATAAGGGATGATATAATAGAAATATTAAAAGATTATCATGAGATCCAAGCAACATTTGACACTGAAATTATGATAGTTATGCTTAACTGGAGTGAAATAAGATATAACTCAATTACCTGTTGAACCAAAACCGCCGTCACCTCTAGAAGAACTATCTATTAGTTCTGTTACTTCTTCTATGTTAACGTGTATTTGTTCTCTAAATATAAGTTGGCAACATCTAAAAGGAAACTTTATATCTTCAGATGAACTATTTATTTTAGTTAATGCTACATATATATTTCCAAAATAAGAAGGATCTAATACGCCTATACTATTAGATAAAATATAACCGCTTTTTGAAAGAGAACTTCTAGGAACTAGTTCAGCATATAAACCACTGTTTACTTTAATTTTAATACCACTATCATATAAAGATGTATTTTCGTTTAAATCTTTTACTTTCTTAATTATACTTATATCATAACCAGCATCAGAATTATTTGTCTTACTTGGAATTATTGCATCTTTGTCAGTCTTAAGAACCAAACAATCTGGTAATTTTGATTTACATTTTTTTCCAAATAAAGCAGGTTTCCATAAAAGCCATTTTACGTATCTTTCATATTTTCTTTCTAAAAACAAATTTCCTTTATTATTATATAATTTACCCATAAAATCTAGACAATTAGATGAAGAGTATTCTATACTATCTTTTAACAACGTATATGGTATTTTTGAAAACTCCCCTATACCCTTTAACATATTTATAGAATCTGAGGTTATTTTACAATCAAGATTATGTTTATTTAAAGGATCTCTTATAGTTCCATCTCCTTCAAAATATCCTCTTATAAATACCCATGTTAAATCATCATTATCTAAATTAGGGAACTTAACAGAATTGCTTTTCTTTCCTCTTGATATAGAAAGATGTTTACAAATGCTCTTACACATTTCTTTAGAGTTAATAGTAAGTGAAACAAAATTCTGTATTAATATGCTTCCATCATCTCTGGTTGTTTCTCTTAAATTTTTTTTTATAGGTAAATTTTCACATATAATATTCCTTAATATTTCTAGACACTTTATATCCTTTTCTAATATAGATATTCTTACTGACCAACTGTTTTTACATACTGAGCCATCGCTTGCTATCCACCCTAATAAATAAGCTTTCTCAGGAGTATCTATTATATCTAATAAATTCCTATCAAAATTATATCTACAATTAGGGTTTAAATTTCCTCCGTGTTTTATATGTCTTGAACATTGTAAACACATAATTGTTCCATTATTTCTTTCTATTGTATTCATTATACTTCTATATTCAGTAGTTATTATCCCTTTGCACTTTTCACTTTGTTTTACAGAACACTCTATTGATACTTTAGCGTGAGATCCTCTTGAAAGTTTTGATACATCTGATAAAAACATTTATTATAAATTATGTTTAACTTTAAATATAATTTATTCATCTTCTAATATCACGACTTTCAATGGAGCTAAGTTTGGAGATACAATCTGGAATAAAGAACTTCCTTTCTTAATAGAATATTGAGGACCAAAATTATCTACACAAACATATATATCGTCTTGACTTTTTCTGTCTATAATTCCGATACTATTAGCCATTCTTAGACCGGTTTTAGAAATGGAACTTCTAGGAACTAACATGTATGCTATGTTCTTATCTCTTAGCTTCATTTCACATCTAATCTCAAAGTTAATTTTAGAAGTAACAACCTTCCCGTTAAACATTCCAGGAACTATTCCTTCGTCTGGAAAGTAAAGGTCAACTCCACTGTCATCTTCGTGATTTGCCCTCTTTTTATATAATTCTTTGAGATAAGGATTATCAGTTTTAATGTATAATACAAAAGACATTTATTATTTAAAGAATATCTTTTTAAATAATAAATAATGAATATAGCAATTATAGAGAGTATTAGTAGATCAAATGAAGAATCAAAAAAGATCCTTCAGTCTACACAAGAACAAAGCTTAAAGAGAAGAACACAGATTAAAGACTATAACACTTTTTATAATATAAATGAAGGAAAGAAAGGTATTTTCTCAAAGTTTATAGATATGATTAAGAGTCATTGGTACTGTTAACCTATTTTCTTTTTAATTGATTTTTAAATATATTTTTAAGGTTTAAAATATATTTAAAAATAATAATGGATTCTATTAAAGAACTCTTAGAAGAGCACGTAAAACAAACTTATAGTAAGATAACGGAAGAGTTTATTTCAGATTTATCAGATACATTAAAACTGGATAAAGAGAAACTTATATACGCGTGGAATAAAGTAAATCCAGACTTTAAAGTAGAAGAGGTTTTAATATTAAATAATGATAGATAACTGTCTAAAACGATTGTTTATAACCTCTTTTCCACTTCTATAGTTTCTAAAGTTTATAATAACCTTTCCTACAGTATCTATAACTTCGTTTGTATAATAAAAGTCTGACATAAATAAAGCTTCTTTTATATAACCAATAGTTTCGTTATCAACATCAACATCTTTTATTAAATCGTACTTAATATTCTCTTTAGGGAAGAGAATATTCAAAGCATATTCTGCGTCATCGTGATTTAAAAAGTCTTTATTTAGCCAGTCATTAAGACCGCAAAATAACCATACAAAAGTTTGAAGGATAATATTCTCGTCATCATCTATAAAGCCGTAGTTTTTAGGAAAGATTGTGTTATCACCATCTTTATTTATTCTTTCTTCAAGGTTGATATCATTCTTGAACGCTTCTTCTAAACTCATATTTAAGTCACCGTCTGTGATTACAAGTAAAGCTTCATTTAAACAGTGGTCAAGATAAGATATAAAGTATTCTTCAGCTTTTAAAGACATTAAACTTTTGATTTGTAAATAGTCTAATTTATTTATAAGAGACTCTTTAGCAGAACTATAAACAAAGTCAAAAATTATGTTACCAGTGTTAACACCATCAGACTTTAGTATCATACTGTAATTTGTTGTATACTTAACTGTTGAGTTAACAACTACACCAAGTATATTCTCAATGATATAATTAATCATTGCGTGTGTAATATGGGCATTCATTTCAGGGACGACAGGAGCATAGTTATCTCTTGGTGTGAGAATGTAGTCAAAGAACATACAGCAGGTGTAAGACAATTCAGTAGCTTTCAATCTCATGTAATCTTCTAAGAAAGGAGGAAGCTCTATGATTTCTTTCATTTTTAATATACAGATTAGATTTTAAAATGGAATTTTTTAAATAACAAGTTTAAATTTTCTACCCTTTATAATAAATGAGTAATTTCTACTATTTAACACACGATGATTTTTATATTGATCCAAATGGAATGAAAGGACCCGTACTTTGTAATAACACTGAAGGTATATGTGTTGTTCTCTTTCACGCTGAAGCTGGTAGATGTGTTCACTGCGAAGAGGCTATCCCTGAGTTTAAAAAGCTCCCAAGAATGTTCCCTTCTGTCTTATTTGGAATGTGTAACTTGAACAAGTATCCAAAAGTCCACCAAATGAGTAAACAAACTATAGTTCCTTTCAAGTATGTTCCTTACATTATTCTTTACTATAACGGTAGACCTTTTATGAGATATGAGGGTGAAAAGACTGCGACAGAACTTGCAGAGTTTGTTCAAGAAGTTATGAATAGAATACAATCCACTAAAACTTTTGTTGATAAGAAGGGATTTAAGGTAGAGAGTGAACAACCAGTTTATGGAGGTATTCCTTTTAACGTTGTATGCGATGAAGATAAAGGTATATGTTATTTTACAACAGATGAAGTTTATGGAAAAGGAGGTCTAAGAAAAAGATAAGTATATAATAAAATATGGATTCTTCATTTCCCCTTTATGATTTACTCTTAGATAAATATAATAAACTTGTGAAAGAAGATATTAAATACGGTGATATAACAGTTGAAGAGGTAAGAGAGATGATAGACGGTATACAATCTCTTCAAGAAGAAAGACTTGAGCATGTCTTTGTTATAATAAGAATACACTCTCTTAGAAATGAAAATACAAAGGTTTTTGGAGTTCCTTATAAGGGTGAAAAGCTTAGTTGTACAGAAGAAGGAGGTGATATAAAGTTTGATGTTAGAAATATGCCTCCAGAACTCAGACGAATGTTACTAGAGTATGTAAGGATGAATACACTAAATTGATTTATTTAAATACTTTCTTATATTAATTATAAATAATATAAGAATGACGATACAAAATATATCGTTTCTACCTAAAGATATAAATGGTATAATGTCATTGTTGTTTGATCCTTCCGAAAATGGGGTCCCTGAAATTGAACTAAGGTTCGGGAAAATGGAAATGGGAAATAAAGGGCCTTATTTTAACACTGATATACAAGGTACAAATATGTATGACAGGATACTACTAAGTAAAAAATACAACAATATTAAACTCTATAACGACACTATATACTATAAAGACAGATATAGAAAAATCGTATCTGAAACAAGTATAGAATACCAAAATAAGATAAAATCATCTGATAAAGACATTCAAATTATATCAGAATTTACAGAAGATTCTATCTCTCATAAAGGTATAGTTCATAATATTAGACTATCAAAGGCATATGAAAAACCTATATCTGAAAGTGAATGGGATAACCTTAAAACCCCTTCAACTCTTAGTGTAAGAAGAACAAGAACAAGCTTTGAGTTTAACAATTACAAGCTTGATTTTACTATTAAAGAATACAGCAACGGAAGACTAACACACGAACTTGAAGCCGAATTTTATCCATCATATATGAGTACAATAACTAAAACAACATTCCCATCCTTCATGGTAACAATAAAAGGTATTCTTAGTCACATTTTTCCAGACGTTCACTCTATTTATTCTAAAGACTATTATGAACCTATAAACACTGTTATAAATACTTTGTTAAAGAAAGTTCCAGAAGATATACGCCCTAAAAACATTGACGAAAATGATAACATCTTAACAAACTTTGCTGTAACTAATAAACTTGATGGTGTAGGTTACAATGTAATTCCTTTTAAACAAGGTAATACAACCTTCCTCATAGCTTTTAATAGTAGTGATGTGTGGAAGATACCTTCTACATCTTCTCCTTCAGATGATATAAACTTTCTTTCAAAGGCGGAAATTAAAGAAATAGATACTGATACCTTTGAAGTTCATTTCTTTGATACCCTTTACCACAACAATAAAAGTGTAGCTAACTTAAATCTTTTTGACCGTTTAAATATAAGTAATAATTTGGTTGACTACTGTAACAAGTACTTTTCTAGTCCTTCTCTTACCTTTGAAATTAAACAATTTGTATATACAAAGAATATTAAAGATGATATATACACTACACTTGACTCTATGAACAGAAGATACGGATTTAAAAACCTTATAAAATATAACGACGGTATCATCTTTCAACACATATCATCTTATACTTCATCTCCTGCTATAAAATGGAAATTTCCGTCTAAGGTCACCATTGATTTTTTATTTAAAAAGGTTAACTCAACTGAAATAACTACAACCTACTCTCTTAATTCAAAGATTAAACCAGGCACCTTTAAGATATTTACTGATAACTTTACTAACAGAGAACACTACATTGAAGTGACTAACACTGACATATTTGACGGGATTAAAGGTGATTCTTTAAATAATAAAGTAGTAGAACTTGCTTTGACTAAAGGTGAATGGGTTATTCACAGAATAAGATTTGATAAGCCTATAGAAAAAACAAACCATATAAAAACTGCCCACGCCACCTTTGTGGATATGTATTATGAATTTACTCTTCCTTATCTTCTTAACCTTATAGATTATACTAGCGGAAAGACTTCAATTAAACCTGAAAAGAAAGCTGCTTCATTACCACAAAAAGAATTTACTATTAACGTAGTAGATGCGGTTGTTAAAAAGGATGTATTTGAGGAAAAAAATGCAGACATTAAATGGCTTTTTCCTGCTACTGATAGAATTAAAGGTCAGCGTATAACTAATGTAGGATTAAAGACTATAACTAGACCTAAAGACGCTAAACTTATATCTGATTATATTATAAAGAAATACAGGGAAAAGTTTAACGTAGATAGTAGATATTTAACAATAACTGATGCGATGGCTGGAGTTGGAGGTAGCGCTTTAAGTTTTAAAAACTACTTTAAAAATGTTATAGTGGTTGAAAATGAGCCTTTAACATTTGAGGTCTTACAAAACAACTTAAAACTCTATGGAGATAAAAATATAACATACTTTGAAGATGACTTTATGAATGTAGTAAATAACGTAGAACAAGATATTGTTTTCTTAGATCCTTTCTATATATTTGAAGGTAAAGAACTCTCAGACATAATAAAGAATATTAAAGCTAAAATGATAGTTATAAAGCTTTCTAAAAATGTAAAGTTAAGTATTATTCCTCATAGTGTTGAAGACTTTAACTATTATAACATTATAATCATATATCCAGACGATAAAATAAAAGAAGGACTTAGTAAACTTAGAGAGCACGCTAACCTCGTAAAGAAAGACCTTATATCTAAAGTAGGAGGTAGTACAGTTGTTGATATTGGTGCCGGCCTTGGAGGTGACATATTCAAATATAATGATGTAGCCCCTAAAGAACTTTACCTTATAGAACCTTCTGAGAATAACCTTAAAGAAATGAAAGAAAGGCTGTCAAAAAGTAAACAATATATTCCTAACTTACAAGACAAAATTAAAGTATTAAAAGCAGGGGGTGAAGAAACTAAAAGTATAACGGAATTTGTTGGTAAAAAAGTTGACTTTGTTAACATGTTTTTCAGTCTCACTTTCTTCTTTAAAGATAGAACTACCTTGTTAAAACTTGTAGACACTATAGATAACCTTCTTAACAAAAACGGTATATTTATGGGAACTGTTATGAACGGAGAAGAGGTACAAAAAGAACTTCTTTTAGGAAATTTAGATAATGAAACCTTCTCTCTTAAAAAGAAGTACACAGATAGTAAAGACGTTTATGGTAAAGAGATAACATGTGATTTAAAGAGCACAAAAACAGCAACAGAACAGACAGAGTACCTTGTGTTCTTACAAGAGTTAGAATATTTATTAGCAGAAAGAGGAATATTTCTTAAAGAAGATTATATGTCATTTAATGACACCAAATTCTTAAAACAAGATATGTCCCCAGAAGAAATCTTTTTAAATAGACTGTATACCACCTTTGTGTTTCAGCGTAAAGTTATTGACATTAATGAAAAAGAGATAGCCCCTCTTCCTATTAGAAAAGATAAAGAAGTTGTAAGAGAATACTGGTATAGAAAAGCTTCTCCTGGAGACGGAAGTTGTCTCTTTCATTCTGTACTAATGAACATTATGGGTGAACAATTTGACCCTCAAACATCTCACGACCTTAGAACTGTATTAGCTAATACTTTTACTTTACAAGATTATTCTACCCTTCAAAATGGTGTTTTATCAATGATGAGGTTTCACGTTGTCCTTCAAAGTAAAATGACAGTAGACTGTTTTAGTAATAGTAAAATATTATCAGAAGAAGACTTTAAGAAAGAAGTTGATAGTGTAATAAGTAACAACTCTAGTGTTTATAACATAATCCAGTTTAAAGATATCTTTATAAGTCATTTTGTAAAGCTTGGATTTAGTAAAGATGAGCTTGAAGAAGTCTTAAAAGGGTTCTATATTTCAACCTATATAGAATATTCTTCTCTTATTAGAAATTGTAGAGTTTGGGCTGATGATTCTATGATCCTTCTTTTATCGGAAAGATTAAAGATAAATATTATAGTTATATCAAGCTTTAACTCTGAAGTCTATAAAGGAATGAATGTTTATAATCCAGATTATATAAGTGTTGTTATATTTAATATTAACAATGAGCACTTTGAACCTATGGTAAAAAGACTAAGTGAGACAGAGTATCAAACAACATTTACTCTTAATGAACTTGGTTCTATTTTATAATTAATTACATTTTTTAATCTATATGTATATATTAAAAAATGGATGCAAGTCCCAAAAATAATGAAGATGCTAAATCCCCTTCTTCCGCTTCTGTAGTTGATGATGGGGGAAAAAATAAACGTTCGGTCCACCTTGAATGGACAGACCAAATAGAAAGCTTATTATCCGCCTGGGCGGACACTGCTGCTGTTTATAAGTGGTTACATGATAAATCTCACCGCAAGTATAAAAGAAAGAATAAATTCTTATCTATTCCAACTATGATATTGTCTCTCATCACTGGTTCTCTGGGTATTGGTCTTCAAGGTTATGTCCCTGCTCAGTATATGAGTATAGGTCTAGGTGCTCTCGGTGGTATGGGTATTTTTATCGGTATTCTACAAGGGTTACAAACACAATTTGGCTGGGCTCAAAGAAGTGAAAAACATGCTAGTAGTAGTTTAGGATGGGGTAAACTTCATCGTAATATACAGATAGAACTTTCTGTTGAAAAAGAGTTTAGAAAAGAATGCGATTCCTTTGTTAAAGTATGTAGAATGGAATATGATAGACTTACCGAACAATCTCCTGCAATCCCTTCTGATGTTCTTGAAATGTTTAAACAAACCTTTATTAAACAACAATCTAAAAAAGATAACGAAGAAGAACTTATATTACCCGATGTATGTGACACTATAAAACATACAAAGGTTTATAAAAACGCTATTGATAACCCTGACTCCTTAGTTAAAAATGTATATGATGAAGACTCTAAAGCTAAAACTGACGAGATCGTAAAACAAGCCCTTAATGAACGTATAAAAGAACTTGACGAAAAGATATCTGGTGTTAATCAATTCAAACTTGCTACTATCGGTAACAGGTATATCCCTCCTGTTATACATAGAGAGCACCATTCTCATAGAGTTCATCAACCTAACCACGATAATGATACATTTGTAAAACCTGAAATTTTCCGTCCTAGAAAACTTTCTGAGACAACAATAAACCCTAAAAAGATACTTGAAGTTGTAAGGGCTCCTCAGTTGGAAAAGAAAGCAATACCTGAACTTTCAGGAATAGAACGCCCTAACATTAAAAATCTCATAAGCAGATTTACTATATCTGATAACAAGATAGAAATTGTAAATCCTTTAAAGGAAGAGAAAGAAGAGGAGAAAGAAGAGAAAAAAGAAGATGTAAAGATTGATATTAAGAGTGAAGATCTTATTAACACTATACCAGAAGAAAAGAAGGAAGAACTTATTAAAACACCTGTAATGGATGTAGAACCTAAACTTCCATCTGTGAATATACCACCTCTTAATCTTGAACAAATAAAACTAGAAGAAGAAAGAAGACAGGAAGAAAGCAGTAAACGTAAAAGAAAAAAGGAAAAGATAACACTAGTATTCTCAGACGAAAAAGATGATAAGAAAGATAATTAAAATTAGACCTCCACCGGCCAGATTTATAATATAAACATGATACCTCACCATATCGACCGATTTTAACGAATGTTAAATTCGGCCTCGTAATTGAAATTTAAAGATTAATATTTCTTTTAATTATAATTTAAAAGAAATATGTCAGAGGATTTAAAGAAAAGTATTATCCGTCAGGATGGAACCATTAAATCTTTTGATGAAATTACCATATCCACTAAAACTGTTATTGGTATTAGTAACCTTAAAATTGATCTTAACAAATTCTTTGACTATATGCCTATAACCGACTATACACCAGTTGAAAAGAAAAGGGGAAGAAAAAGAAAAATACAAATAGTCTCTAACATCAATAAACTTCCTGTAGGGAGTATTATATGCATTCAAAAGAAAAAAGACCTTAGAGGTGTCTGCTTAAAGAAAAAAAATGCAAGCAGTAGAACTGATGATAAAGACTATTTTCTTCACTCTATTTCTCTTGTCATCATGATTGAAGACAACAAAACTATAAACATGAAAGTCAGCAGCAACGGTAAACTCCAAATTACTGGTTGTAAAAATGATAACCACTACATTACTGCAGTTGTCTCCGTATTTAACACTATGAAAGAAGTTGAAAAGTGGACCAATGAAAAACTATTTGAGATGAACGGAGAACACCTTGAAGTTGTATTTAACACTGTTATGCAAAATATGGACTTTAATATAGGGTTTAGAATTGACAGACATCGCCTTGATAAATTCATTATGAAGAATACAGACTATACAAGTGTATTTGAATGCAGCTTATCAACTGGTGTTAATATAAAAGTTAGAACTAACCCAAACTCAACTCCGGCAATCTTAAAAATAGTATACGATAATAAAGATATAGTTAGATCTTACATCTCTTTTAATGAATATAAAACCCTTCTTGATAAAAAGAAAGAAGTTAAAAAAGATAAACATCACACATTCCTTGTATTTGCAAGCGGTAGTATTATTATGTCAAGCAGAGGTTATGAAATGGAAGAGGTTTATAATGACCTCGTAAATATCCTTACAGAAAATAGAGACCAGTTTGAAGACAAAAATTATACTTCCCAAGATTGGCCTAGTGACGTTGA
>JACCDO010930028.1_pt1 | contig 28162 bp, 29 predicted proteins | sample 7446101 | NCBI WGS metagenome assembly JACCDO01 (sample SAMN15323440, study PRJNA562643) | freshwater metagenome | isolation source: river surface water | place: USA:Blue River Watershed | collected 2017-08-16
AAAAAAACATGAGTATAAAAAATAAGTAATATATTTTTATAGAATATAAATATATTAAGATGTCCTATTATGAGTGTAAAAGATGTAAACACAAAACAAAACAGAAGATTGAAATGCAGAGACATTTGCAAAGAAAAATGAAATGTTTGAGAGAATTAGATTCCTATAAATATTCAGACGAGGATTTGTATAATTTATCGATGGAGAAAATAAAATTAGATAAAACATCTAATAAATCAGAAACAGAATTTATATGCAATACGTGTGATAAAAAGTTTTCGCGCAAATTTAATTTGGATAGACATGCACAGAAATGTAAAACGAAAGAACTTATTTCTCATAAAGAGAATAATACCGTTATTGAAGAGGATAAATCCAATAAAAATATTATAAATAATATTACGAATAATAATACGGTGAATAATATTCAGAACATAAACAACGGCATTATAATAAATTTAAAGGTTGAATCGTTTGACAATGATTGGGACATGAGTAAAATTAATAAGATGACACGTCAATCACTCCTTCTCTCTAAAATTATGTACACAAAATTATTGGAAAATATATTGGAAAATGATGTTAATTTAAATGTTATAATTGAGAAGGAGACGAAAACTGGCATTGTTTATAAGAATGATGTGGAGAAATTTATAAAGATGAAACTGAAAGATATTGTCGACAGTTCAATGACAAAATTGAATAAACATTTAAAAGATATTTACGATGAATCGTACAATGATGATGAATTTCACATTATGGAGAATATACTAGAAGAGCAGAAGAAGGTCATTGAGAACAAATATAAGGAATACAAAAATAGTGAGGAGACTCAGCAAAAAGTTGAAGAATTTATTGCTGATATATACGATAAAAAGAAGGACGACGCAATTAAAATGTTTAATAATCTTTTAATTCAGAATGATGGAATTAATTTAATTGACGGGTTTTAGAGCACAAAATCTATACATTTTGGCATATTATATAATAAAATATTATATAATATTATACAAATTTCATAAATCTTATTACTCAAACGGTAATGAGAATAAAATTTTTTAGGTGTTTCAAAAATCAATTATGGTAATGAACTTTTTTGCACACAAAAATGGTGAAAAAACATATTAGGAAATGGCACAAAAAAACCAGTGCATGAAATGGCAAAAATCACCAAATCTCTAAATTACAAAATAAAAACATATCAGGAAACGGGTTTTGCAAAAAAAATCTATGCAGGAAACCGGTTTTATATATTTCTTCCCCAAATCTAAAAAAAACATGTCAGGAAAAGGGTTTTCTAAAAACATATCAGGAAAAGGCAAAAAATCCACATTTTTTCCAAAAAATATTTTCAAAAAAACATATCAGGAAAAGGCGAAAAAAAAACAGTGCAGGAAAAGGTGAAAATCTTCACTCCCGCGGAATTTGCTAAAATTTGGTCCCTCTCTTTTTTAGCAAATTCCGCGAAAAATGGAAAAAAAATTGGGGAAAAATGAGTAAATTACTTTAAATGAGCAACAATTTTTATTACCTAAATATATGAAAAGTATCACTCTATAACACAAATTTATATACCATCACACTAATCAAAGAATCACCCTTTCTAAAATAAAGTAAAAAATTGCAATTCCAGCTTGAAATGAGCAGAGGAGTAAATTTTTCAAGTATTTTCTCAGCACTAAAAATGACGTGCTGAGAAAAAAAAACCCAGTTTTTTCAAAAAATCGGTTTTTCATTAAGAAACTGGGAAATCGCATTTCTTAAATTTTATTTTTTACACCTTACCATAATTTTAAAAATATTTTATATAAAACCCCGTTTTATTACCTGAATTTAACTCGTGACACACCTATGTTCAAATTACTCAAAAAATCGGGTATATCCTGTTTTTTCATTTTTGTGAGTAAAGGCACCCAAATTTGGATAAAAAAAGAGGGTCATTTTTCGTATTATTGAAACGGTAGTATTTTTCTTCTATTTTATAAAAATAGTATATAACGATAAAGGTAAGGGTGCACAAAAAAGTAATTTTGCAAAAACACAAAGTAATTTTTTTTTCATTTTTTTTCTGATTTCAAAAAGTTTTTTTCTTTTTGAAAAAAAAAAAATTTTTTTTTACTAAAAAATTTTAAAATTTATGAAAATCGTGTTTTTTTTTTCTGCAAAAATTACTTAAAATGAGTAAAAAAACCTAAAATTATGCAATATTTTTCTGCATCCTTGATGGTTATACGTTTTATAATTATTTAATATTTTTATAAAAAATCTTTACCATGTCGTTATAAAAATCATTGCATAATTTTGCGTTTTTTTGCAGAATTGAGGATAAATTTCTTAAGAAATCTTGAATTTCTTACTCATTTTTATTTAGAGTAGAGGAAAAAGAAAAAAGTAAGTGTAATTTATCAATCAATCTTGATATATTCCCTTTTACATCTGCACTTTTATTCTCAAGTCTTTCTAAAATAGACGAGTCATTTAGATTTAAATATTTGAATGAATTTGCATCCATTGAATATTTTTTCATTAAAAATAGGTTAAGTCTGTATTTTGAATTCATGAGTTCATTTTCAAATGCTAATAGAACAGGAATTGTAATAGCTTCCACTATCCTTTCCATACCATCCTCACTCTGATTTATACATGGTATCAAAACATTTTTTAATAAATCCTCAAAACAGCATAAAAATAAATGATTTTCATATAATACTGCTTTATCAGTTATCCCTCCCAATTTGAAAAGGGGGAAAATATATGAATTAAAAATAAATTCATCATCATTTTTCCACATGTAATTTTCAGGTAAGATAACATCATTCCCTTTAAATTTCTTGCTGATAAATATTTTTTTATTCGAAATATCATTATATGCAATAGAACATTTAAATGTAATTTCACTCTTTTTATCAATCATGTCTTTTGTAAAAACAAAGATTTGGTCATCCTGCTTTTTTAAATCAGAATGTGATGGAAGCACAAATCCACCTGGCATAACAAAACTATTTTGTTGCACTGGAAAAACAAACGGACTGGGTGTTGTAGTTACTGCTGCAACTGGTTGTTGCCCAGGCATTGCAAACCCTCCAGGTGTTACATCCATGGTTTGATACCCGGGCAGAAAACTGATTGCATGAGCTCTAGTAAGAGGCGGTGGTGTTAGTGTTTTATTCTGCCAAGATGGAGTAAATGATTGTTCACCACCCATACATTTTTGCAGAAAAGGTGATACTTCCACATTTTTTTTTAAATATTTATCAAGAACAGGTGTTTCAAAATTTGTTAATACAGTGTATATAAATTTTGCCACATCTGGATGGGAATACAATCCCATAATTGCCTCAACTTGTCTTTGTGTAAATTCATCCATTTTTACAAATAAATAACATTTTGATAGTCAATTATTATTCTTAAAAATATTAACAAATTATGAATCATTTTTTTCTGTTTTTTTTCTTTCTGTGTTTTTTCTTTCTGTTTTTTTCTGTTTTCTTTATGTATTTTTATATTAAGAATATATAGTATGATGCTAATATTATGTTTCATTATCATAATTATCACGAGTCTATTTTTTGTAATAAACCAAAAAATAAACAAAATAACTCACATAAAAGAGGCTTTTGAATCAGATTCGGTTCTATTTTTATCAAAATATGATCTAATAGAAATTCTTCATAATGATAATGATGATTATTATAATAAATTCACTATATACGATTTACGTGCCAGAAACATTGCTAACAAAAACGAATATTATCAGAATATAGAAAAATCAGCAACAGATATGACAGATGCAGAGAAAGAGAAGATTCGAGAGAGTATCCAAATCGTTCATAATAACTTCCAAAACATAGCCATAATAGGTTTCGACGGGAATAAGGCCAATTCCATACCATGGAAACTTGGTTGTATAGATAAAAAATTATATGAGAGAGGTCTTCCACATACACGCGATGATGTTATTATTATATCAAAAAAAATATTAAATGATTATGACACTATGCGCTTGGCACAAACATTGGCCCATGAGAAGGTACATATTTATCAAAAAATATATAAAGATGATATTCAAGAATATTTAAACGAAAATAATATAAAATTAATAAGAAAAAGAACAACGAATGATTTAGGGAGAGCAAACCCCGATTTAGATGATTATATATATAAAGATGATAAAATCGTATATTCAGCAAATTATAATACAGAACATCCAATATCTATTGAAGATATAACATATAATCCAAAATATGGCCAGTCATCTGAACATCCTTTTGAAAAGATGGCAATTGAAATAGAAAATAAAATATTTTAGTTTTTTTTTTGAATAAATAATATTTTAAAAATATAATGGAAGAATCATATATTTTTCTTCATCGTGAATGGAAAGATATTTGTTCATTAAATAAAGATAATAAAATTATTACTAGAAAAAATATTGAAAATGAAAAGGGTAAGTTCGAAATAACTGAACAGAATAATCAAAAAATTATAAAAGTAAAATGGGACAAATGGAATGGTGAAAATTATTTTATACTTTATAATGAAAAATACTATGATAAATTTTTTTATGATAAATATTTAACAGAATATGATAATAAAGAGGTAAAATTTATTCATCCAGAATGGGAAAAAATATTTATTGCAGATTATAATTTAAATAAATTATTTGAAAAAGAATCTATCCATGAATTTAAAAAAATTATTTCAAAGGAGAATTTGGTCATTCTTGATAACAGTAAATTTATTAAGTTTGAAAATGAATTCGTTCACGAAAATATTATTAAAGAAAAATTAATTAATAATTTGCCTAATAATTTGCCTAATAATTTACCGCTAAAAAAAGATAATCAATTAGAGCCAGTAAATGAATTCATGAAAGAGATAAAAAACGAGGATGAAGAACATTCACAACCCGAATACAAAAAACATACGATAACTGACATATATATTGATAAAAAGATAGATGGACAAGAATTATATGATTCAATTGGCCATAATTATATCAATCTTCATAATATATTATATCATCCTCAATTCTTCCATTTTAATCACGATGAAATATATAAAGAGTTTTATTCATTAAATCTCCCCTTTTCAGTAGAAGAGAAAACAAAGAAGAGAATCGTTAATCTAGTTGAATGGGGATATCCACCATTTGGTGGCGGAGAAAATTGGCTATTAGATTTAAGTAAAATTTTGAATAAAAATGGTTATGAAATGTTTTTACTCTGTTTTAGTGATCCATTCAAAAATGAATATTTTCAAAAAATGACTTATAAAAAACTCGATTTCATTCATATTATTCAAATGCCAAAAGACACAATAAATATAATTAAACTATTATATCTTTTAAATCCGGATATTATAAATCATCAGGGTGTAAATAGACTTTATTTTATGGGTATTGCAAATGCACTTCAGATACCATTTGTAACCGGCTTCTGTTTTTGGCAAAATATTATTGAATTTGACCAATATAATTATAACGTTGATATGTTAAATAAAAATTTAACAAAAACAGCCGAATTTGAAGATATTAATCAAAAAAGTTATGTATATGTTGCATCCGAATTTGTAAATGATATTGTTTTTAAACTATATAATACCCGCAAAGATATTATACCTACAATATCTCACAATGAACACTTTTATGAACCAGCAAACTTTCAAGATGATAATGAGTTTTGTAATCGGAAATTCGTCACTTTAATCAATTGTCATCATAATAAAGGTGGATATTTAATAAAATATTTATGTGAAAATATAGATTATAATATCCCTTTATTATTTGTTTATACAGAGAATGATCCAAATATCACTATAGAATATATTGAATCACAGTTGAGCCTTAGAAATTCAAAGCAATCTAAAATTAAAAGTATATTAATAAAAGAGAAAATCGATATTAAAAAAATTTATAATAAAACCAGAATTATATTAATACCATCTTTATGCGATGAAACATTTTGTCGTGTTGGATATGAAGCAATGAATAATAAAATACCAGTCCTGTCAACTTATAATGGAAATCTAAAATATTTATTAGAAAAATATGCGATTTTTATAAATGATGAATTTATGAATTCATGGAAATATAATATTGAGAATATATATTTTAATCGTGAAAATATTATATATTTATCGAATAATATAAATCCAAAATATAATTTAGATATCGTTGAGAAGAAGATATGCGATTTTTTTGGAAATATTTCTGAATCTAAATTTAAATTAGATGAAAAGAATGTTGGTCTTATTATACCATGGGCAGACCAAGGCCTCGGAATACAGGGGAGAGATTATTATATGACACTTAAAGCGATTGGATATAATCCATGTGTACTCAGTTTCAAACCTTATCATGCAACACATGAAAACCCGCGACTTCAATGTGATGAATTAGAGTGGAATTATCAAAATATATATTATTCGGAATCGTATAGAGAATATTTGAATATAAATGAAATTATTGATTTCATTGTCAAATATAAAATTAAAAAAATGATTATTCCGGAGGCGGCTTATTATAATATTTTCAATATTGTATCCATATTAAATTTATTGAAAATCGAATCATATTTAGTTGTAAATATAGAATGTATTAAAATAGATGAGTTAAATTATCATAATTTATTCACAAAAATATTAACGAACAATCAGAGCTCACAAAAAATATTATCAAATATGTTTGGAAAGAAAGTTAATCTCCTCGGTTTTCATTTAAATCATCCATATTTTAAAAATATCAAATCCCATTCTGATAAAAATTTATATAATGCAAAAAGACCTTTAAAATTTATGTGTTCAGGTGGTTTAAATTCATTAAGCCGTAAAAATATTAATTATATCATAGATGTATTTCAAAAAATAAACAAAAATTATAAAGAGCTTAAATGGGAACTAAATATTAATGTACTTGATATTGAAATACCAAATATAAATAATAATGACGAGGAATTAATGAGAAATATAAAATTATTTAATAAAAAAAAAAGTTATAAAAAAATATTAGATGACTATTTAGATAATGACATATTTATTCATTTAGGAACACAAGAGGGATTAGGACTCGGATTTTATGAGTCTCTCTATTGTGGAACACCAATATTAACTATCAATTGGATACCTAATAATGAGTTAATACAAGATGGAATAAACGGCTGGGTTGCTCCCTGTTCATTTACAGTTAATTTTGAGAATACTCTGTCAATAGTAAATAGAGGTCTTATTTCCAATGAAGAATTATATAATAAAATATTAGAAATATTATTGGATAAAAAGGGGACAATGAATATAATAAAGAAAACATATAATAATAAACACATATTATATGAATCAAATAGAGAATTATTCGAAAATAATCTTCGAAATACATTATCATCATCTACCTGACCAAACTTTTATGAATGGATAATTTTCTAATTTATTTGTCTGCTTATCTACCATATATGTTTCAAATAAATATCCCCAGTGCAAATAATGATGAATCGTACTTAAAAAAGATGGTTCATCATATAATTTATTTAATTCATAAGTACATACAACTGAAAAAACTCTTTCTAGATTCATTCTTTGAGGACGCGATTTAATAAATTTTACCAAGTTCATTAAATTATATTTTTCAAATATTCTTTTTACAAAGGAGTGTGTAATAACACTCTGTAATCCATAACATCCATACCATTTCTGTTCATCATAAAAATGTAATAACTCTTTTTTATAATTTAGTTTATAAATTAACTTTTTTTCAGCATCCGGATCATCCCAATGATGTGTAAAATGCCAAATATATTTTATACTATCAACCCCTTCTACATCAATTGGTTTATTAACAAATGTTGAATCGTGAATAATAAAGGCCTTCTCAAAAAAATGATATTTGTAAAAATAGTAATAAGATAATAATTCTCCACATCGCGGATATTCAGATTGAATAACGTCGCAATTATAAATTTCTAAATCATCGGGAGATGATATATAATCATAATTACTATTATCATCAATGATTATAATAAAATTATGGGGATATATCTTCCGAATTGATTTATAACATTCTATCCAATAAGAATTTGTTCTCTCTGAATTAACATGTCTTGTAAAAATAAATCCGAGTTTTTTATTATCATAATTTTTTCCAAAATAAGTCTGAATCTGCTCTTTAAAGTATAATGAAGAATTTTGAATAATAGTACCTTTTTCCAAATTATTGTTTTTATCATAATGTAATAAAGTTTTATTAATTTCATCACATATATTCTCTCTTAAAACTTTAATAATATAATCGCTCAAATAATATTTTTCATAATAATATGATGCTTCTGATATTATAATCGTTCCTTTTGATAATAAAAATGTTATCATCTCTTCATCAAATATTTTATCACCATTTTTAAATAAATATATAAATATTTTTGCATTTATATTTCGATAATCATAATTAAGTATTTGCACTGCTTGATATTTATCTTTTATAAAATTGTATGATTCATCGTTGAAAATACAAATATCATATTTTTTATTATTCGTACAATTATCATTCAAAATTTGATACGGAATATAACCGACGTTATCTTTTTTAAAAAAATTTATATTCGCTATGTTTTTATCAAGTATTTTTATATATTTTGGTAGTTTTTCCAAATAATCTATAAAAAAAGAATTATTTAAAAGCTGGGTGTTTAATAAATAAATACTATTTTGATTTTCTACCTTTATTGCATTTAATACTGATTTATCAATGTAATTTACAAAAATAAATTTATTTTTATTTTTATCATTCTTATTATATACATCATTATATACATCATTCATAAATTTTATAATCTCTCTATTTGAAAATTTTATAATCAATCTAAAAAAATAAAATGTATTCACGAGTGATAATAAATAATCTTTATTTTTATTGTAAAAATCAATTAATATTATTATATATATCATTCTCTATAACGAGATATTATTATTTCAATTTGAATTAATTTTTCAGAAAATTAATTGGTGAATTAATTTTTTTTAAATTAATCCCCGAATTAATTTATTTCTTTTATAAATTTTCAACATAATCTAATAATGAAAATTATTATTATTAATATTTATTATAATTGGGTGATAAATTTATATATAGAATATATTTTCAACTTTATTAATTTTTTAAATATCTATTATTCAAGTGTCGAAGTAGAATTAATAAATTATAATTTATCAAATTTCGATAATGACGATATTGATTTAGATTTATTAATACCCGAATATGATAAAATATTATTTTCGGGTGAAATTGGAAAGATTACAGAAATCCTTAACAAATATCCAACTAAAGAAGATAAAATATATTTTATAAATATTGAGCAGATGAGTAATGAATCTTATTATAAATATTTGCGTAATATCCCAGCAAACATAAAATTAATCGATTATTCTGAAGAGAATATTCCATTTTTTAAAAATATTTATAAAAGCTATTTAATACCACCTATATATAATTATGAAAATATTGATAAAGAGATAAAGGATATTGATTTATTAAGTACCCGGAATAATGAATATAGAGAAAATATAATATTATTTTTGGAAGAGAAGACAAGAAAAAAGATTGATATTATTCATAATTGTTATCATGATGAACGAGATGATATTTATAGAAAAACAAAAATATACATAAACCTACACTGTTCGGATAATCATAATACAATGGAATTAATAAGAATTTGCAACTTATTAGCCAAAAGAGTGATCGTTATAACAACAAAAACAATTTTAGTTGACCTTCTGTTTTTAAAAGATTGTATTATTTGCGTAAATAGTGTAGATGATATGATACATATAATAAATAATATTTTAGAGGACTATGATTTTTATTACGATTATTATACAAGTAAATTTAATTATGATGAATACAATAAATACGTAAATCAAAATGTAAAATTATTCATTACAGAGTGATGAATTTTTTCAGCCCATTTATCCCAAGTATAATTGGCCAATGCCGCTTGATAACCATTTTCTCTAATGTATTGATAATCATCATAATGTTCTAGTACATACATAATTTTATCAAACCATTCATTATTACCAATAAAAACATATTCACTATTATCTTTTAAAATATTATTATAATAACTATTGCTCACGAGTAATCCTCGACATCCCAAAATTTGCGGAACCCTCTCTGAGAAATAGTCTTCCCTCGAATTCGGTGAATGAAGACTATATGTCATTGGATGCAATGATAAGTTTATCTTGCTATTACTGAATACTTTATTTGATTTATCATACTTTATAAATCCTTTATAACACTCTGGATAAATTTCATTTAAAAATTCGGGGCCGTAAATGTGAAATTTTATTTTATCCCGATATGAATACAACATATTTACAACATCGCAACGTTCTATATTATTGGAATATATTGGAAAAATATTGCGATCATTATACAAGTTTGTACACACAATACTTATATCACATTCATATTCTGGGTCATATTCAAATTTTGATATTTCTGGATCAAAACCCGGGGGCAAATATGTTATCCGTGTTTTATTCCTAAGATAATTAATTTCCCTTTCAAAACAGGAGAATGTACCGTTCATCAACTTATATATATTCACTCGCTCTTCGATTGATTCTTTCCAAAAATAACAGTCATATCTTTCATAATCATATAAGTATGGGTCCCAATTGAAAAACATGTTCTTAACATGTATGTTCTTAACATGTATGTTCTTAACATGTGTGTTAACATCTATATTTTTAATAATATAATCGATATTTTGATAAGATATTCTATTATTCCACCATAAAACATGTGAAATATTATTTTCTATAATAAAATTTATAAGTCGTAAATTTATTTCATCTATGTGAATATTATCAATTTGAAATCCCATATAAGGAAAAAAATACATTATATATCCAATTTTTTTTAATGCATTACTTGCATATAAAAATCCATCATGAAGATTGCAATATCCAACCAATAATATTTTTTTAGATTCCATAATATTAAAAATAAAAAAAAATATTATTACATACTATATCAAAAAAAATAATTTTTATATCTTTTCAAAAATGCAAAAATCCCATATATAAAAAAATATTATATTAAAATATTATATTAGAATAATATAATGTTTCCTTTTATTTTTTATTCAAATGTTCTTTTTATGGGAGGAACAGTTTTATTATTTCACCAAGTTTTTAAATCAATGAATATAGAAAAACAAATATTTGAAAAGTACAGTGTAAATATGATGCGCAGTTTAATGTGTAGTATGATTGCGAATGAATCTTTTAGTCATATTGGGTATTTATACAATGATAGATGTTTATCCAGTGCCAATGTGAAAGATAAATTCATTGATATATATTATTTTTTTCTATCCTATTTTGTGTTTGACACAGTTATACTCTTTTATCAGGTCTATCTGAAGATTGAAAAAAATATAAGAATAGACCTATTATTACATCATATCTTAGCAATTACCGCATTTTTATATATTAATCATTATGAACAATATGGCATTGTACCGTTTATTGGAATGAGTGAAGCAATGTCAATAGTCTCTGGTCCCAAGTTATTAAGTGTCCATTATGGTAATAAATATATAACAAATATTTTTATTTTTTACAGATTATGCTTTCTAGTTTATGTAAGAATGTTAATCATATGGCCATCTCTTATTTTATATTATATGAGTACTTATTATTGTAAAAATAATGATACGACAAATTATAATATATTTTTGGTAGTTTCTATGGTAGCAATTATATTTCATGCCGAAATTCGCTGGTTGCATAGTGGTAGAAACGAATTATCAAGAATATAAATTAAGCAAATATTTTTTTAAGTAAATAATATAATAATAATATCTTTATTTATTATAATATGGAATATATTTTAGGATTAGGTATTCTTGGAGCTGGTTACTTATTACAAAATAATAGTAATTATGAAGATAAAAAAAAAATGCTAGATGTACCAAAAACAAAGCAACCGAATGGTAAAAATATATATTCATCGAATAGAGCATATGATATATTTCAAGGTGAACAGAGAACAGCTGATAAATTATTAGAAAAGAGTTTATATCCACAAGATACGAATGTTGTGACTCCTGGACCAACTTTACCAATTATTTATAATAAAGTTGATTATGCTGATAAACAATTACCTATTGAATTTAATAGCTATACAAAATACGATGATATATTACTTGACACATCCGAAATTAAAATAGAAGATAAGTCATACAATGAATTTAAGAATAATAAACAAGTTCCTGTATCAGGAGGTTGGAATGGTATTTCACTTACAGGGGACCCAATTAACCCAAATAATTTTACACATAATAATATGGTCCCCTTTTTTGGAGGGGCTGTGAAACAGAATGTTGACGAATTTGGAACGCGTGGTATATTTGAGAATTTTACAGGAACTGTTGATAGTTATCAGAAGAAGCAAGAGATAGGACCCATTTTTCAACCACAAAAGAATATGTCTAATGTTTATGGCACGGGTAGTTTGGACGGTTTTATGTTAGATAGATACTATGTATCCAATATTCGTTCATCTGAAACCCCTATAGAGAAGATATATGTTGGTCCAGGTTTAAATCAGGGTTATACATCACAACCATCCGGTGGTTTTCAACAAGCAGATGCACAGGACTATGCAATGCCTAAAACAACCGATGAAATTCGTGTTAAAACAAATCCAAAAATATCCTACTATGGAAGAGTTATCTCCGGCGAGAAGATTAATAAACCATCAAAAATTGGAACTGTGTATAAGAACCGTCCAGATACATTTTATGTTAATGAACCAGACCGTTATTTCACAACAACAGGTGCAGTTATTGCCCAAGAACAGCGCCCATGTATTATTACGAAATACACGAATCGTAAAACGACAGAGCTTAAAACTCGTAAAGGGAGTGCTGCGCCAGTTCATGGATCGGTTGCCCAAGTACGTTCAAAATATAAGATATCTGATAAAATCACATATACAAATGATGGCCCTCGTAATGCAAACAGTAATGGCCAATGGACTTTAATGGGAATGTTAGGTTTGGATAATCCAAAAGTTCCAAATGATTATGGTAAAACAGGTATTCGTCTTAAAGATACAAATAGAGTTGAGACAGGTGGTAAGACGGTTGTTATGAATAAGAAGGGATTAATTAATAAAGGTGAAGCGAGAAACGGACAAAAGACCAAAATCACAAAGAAACAGACCACTATTAATAATACATATAACAGTAATTTATCCGGAAACAAGAAGGGTATTGTATATGACCCTAATGATATCGCTCGTGCAACAATTAAGGAAACTCAGGTAAATAATAATCACAATGGTTTCTTAAATATTGATGGCCAAAAGGGTATTGTATATGATCCCAATGATATTGCCAGAACTACTATTAAAGAGACAAATATTGATAATAATCATACCGGTTTCTTAAATATTGATGGCCAAAAGGGTATTGTATATGACCCTAATGATGTCGCCAGAACAACTATTAAAGAGACGAATATTCACAATGCACATAACGGTACATTAACAGGAAATGATAGGGGTTATGTTAAAGACCCACGTGATAAAGCACGTGTTACAATGAAGCAGACAACCATTAAGAATAAGAGAAAGGGTAATCTTGCTCAGCAAAATGGTAATTATGTAAAGAATGAGGACAAAGCAAAAACAACAACCAGGCAAACAACAATGGTGGGCAATGTTATGGGTATAGCCACTCAAACACGTAATGATGCACATTCATTCTTGGAAGTCAATATCCCCGAAAATAATAGAATGACAACGAGTGTGGAATATTTTGGTGATGCAGATGGCCCAGATTTGGGTGCATATGAGGTTACTGATGTGAATGCACCAAATACAATGCGACAATTTACATGTGATACAGAACATTATGGTGGTGCAGGAAATGATGGAGCTGCTAAGCCAATGTCATATGAGGATATTTATAATGCCGAAATTAAGGCATTACGAGGTGTGCAAGATGAGGGATACACACCAGGTGCAATGGGTCCTAACCAAGGAATGGGTGCAAATCAGATAAATGTTACAACAACACGTATTGGTGATATTCAGAATCAATATCTAAATGAAAGAGGTGTTCAATCAAATAAGGTATATAATTCAATACCACAAATAACATCTTGTAATATTACACAAGACAAAGAGACTGTTCCAAATGAACCAATTGCAGATAGAATAAATCCAGATATTTTATCAGCATTCCGTGAAAATCCATATACACAATCATTGGGTAGTTGGGCTTAGACAATAGGCATAATTATAAATTTAGTTTTTTATTTTCTATTTTGTTATTTTTCTAAATCATAAAATAAAAAAATTGATAAAAAAAATTGATAAAATAATTTTATACTTTTGCAAATAATAAAAATAATCATACATGCCATAAATGTCGAAAATATTAAAATATAAAAAAAAAGAAATTCGCAAAGATTTGCGAGCAATTACTATAAATAATGATAATAATTCATTAATGGCTGAAATACCGTCTATCGACGAGGATGGCAATTATACTATATATAAAAAAGTTAGAAAGGACGGAACAAAAACGCAGTCATATATATCATTTATTATAGTACCCCCATCTTCATTTAATGTACACGAGAAGCTATATTTAACAAATGATTTAATAATAGACTCTTATGGATATTATCATCAAATGTGTATAAAAAAGAATGTTTATACATATCAATTTACAAATGGTAAAGATATCTATCATTATAGCATTGAAATGTAAAAAAATTGATATGATATTTTTCGAGTATTTATAATAACATTTAATAAAAAAACAAAAACAAAAAAAATAAATATACACAAAAATGAATTTAGAAATAGCCAAATGTGGCGTGCCATATTGTCATGACCGAGTTAAAATGAATTCGTATCCATATGAGAGTGCATTATGTTGTGTAAATCACGGTTCGCCCAATTTTCCATTAAGAGTTGCCCATAAAAAGATACGAGATGATTTAATATCTATTCAACATTCATGGCTATTTGATGAGATTTCTATCGAATTCTTACCCGAAATTTATATAAATGGTATTATATTATTTACAATGGATGATATTAAATATTTTATTCCAAATGGCAGTATGTCTTTTGAAATAAAAGACGGAAACGTTTGTTTATTAGCATTATATATTGATAGATTAGAAGAGATTACTATATATTTTAGAGATATATGTATAGAATGGATTAAGGATACTAAAATAAAGAGATTGGTCAAGAAATGTTTTGACAAAGCGAAAAAAATATTTAATAAATAATTTTTAGAAAATAAATTATGTTGATTATAATTATAAGATATATGTATTCATATCAAGGAGCTCCGGTTCATAATCCTGGTTATTTTGATGTGCCTATCTGTAATCAATATTCTAATAAAGATTTAAGAGACCCTAATCAGAATTTAACTGAATATCAGTTGAATACAAAGGTAAATTTAACAAATAATGATAATATGGCAAATTATACTATTTATCAACAACCCACTCATCCATCCCCATCTTTATACTACGAAACAAATCAACCTATGAATGGTAATTACTATGTGAATCCGAATCAATTTTTAAAAAAAAATGCATTAATAAAGAAGAAAGAGTACCCAACGTTTTATGATGATTATGGACCACAGGATTTAATGGAAAAATTCAGTAATTTACAAGATATATATGATGGTCCCGAATTTGCGTCTGCTCGTGTAAATGGTGGAAGTATTCCGCAAAATACGTATGTAAATCATGCGAACCGCGATTATTCACAATATAATGTTTATCCTAATTCTTATTTAAATTTACAATCGATGCCTAATATAAGCTCGTTCTATATGAATAATCCATATATGCAAAATCCGAATATTATTCAGCCCCAAATTCCGCGAAGAGAACCGATGCCACAAATTATGTATCAACAACCACCTGTTGTTAAAGAGGTTGTTGCCGAGACTGTAAAGATAGAGGATTTACCCGTTAAAAAGAGAAAATCAAAGAGAGAGAAGGAGGATAAAAAGAGCACCGCATCAACACTATTTTATATTACTATTATTTTATTGATTGTTGTTGTTATTCTATTGTTAATAAAATCGATTATCAAAAAATAAAAATGAAAACAAAAATAAAAATAAAAATAAAAATAAAAATAAAAATAAAAATGAAAATGAAAATAAAAATGAAAATGAAAATAAAAATGAAAACAAAAATGAAAATAAAAAATTGATAAATATTTTTTTAACCAAATAGTATTTTATAATACGTTTTCAACAATAATGAAAAATTTAATCCAAGGAAAACGCTACTTATTTTATCGAAAATCTCCTTGTGATGAAAATTCATTTCGGGCAAATTTCAAAATAATACTCGGTAAAACATTAATTGTAAATTCATCTGAAACTGAACCATCATCAAAAACGGAAGTAAGTATTCCCGTAGATTGGATAATAAAAGTGGTAAGTCTTGAAGAAATAATGGGTAATTCAAAACTGCCTTTTGAAATAATCAGTATAATAAGTCAATATTTGTAAAATAAAAAAATTGATAGTTATTTTTTTAATAAATATCATATCTTATAATATTTTAACAAACAAATATATAAAAGAGTGGATCTTAGTATATATTTTACATTTTGAAAAGATGGCATACGTTTATAGAACACCACCAACATCCCCAAATAGAAAATTAGTGTGTCCTTGGGCACCAAGTAGAGAAGTAATAACCGAACAAGTTATTCATATTACTTTTCCTGTGATGTATCAAGAAAATAGACCCTCAACACCTATTAAAGGGAGACCTGTTAATAAATGCGCCCCTGGTGCACCAAAAAAACTGTATGATAGAACATTATTATATTCTAGCTTAGATGATGTCAGAATAGAGTTATATCCCGGTTTTGCAGATTCTTTGCGAAAAAGAATTAATGAAAAAAGAAAACTAAGAGCTATAAAATCTTCCGAATGCCCTGGCGCGCCAGTAAAGAAAAGAAATTTTACACAAAGAGATATTACATCAGCTAAAAAAAAATTGTTTGAGAATAAAGAGAATATTTTTTCTCCATATTCTCGGATACTATAATAAAACTATCATCTTGATATGTTTTATACTTTATAATCTTCCATGGCAAATAATCGTCTCTCCTCGCATTCATTTTCCATATCATAACACATATTTTCAAAAAAATCTTCCAAATCGTGCATATAATCCTCGCTATATTTTGGGTCCGATGATTTATATTTCCCTAATAATAGGCAGATTGCATCTTTTACATCATATCCATTTTTTATAAATTGTTCCGCATAATCATCGATTGTTGGAGAATAATCAACATCCTCCTCTTCATCTACCCACTCCTCATCATCGTCGGACCATTCTTCTTCCTCTTCATCCTCCTCTTTTTCAACCAAAACCTCTCTACAACAGGGACAAGTATTATTTCTACTTAGTGCAGACGTAATACAATTAAAGCAAAATTTATGGCCACATGGTGTAACACTGCTATTCTTATCACCAATTTTTTCATAACATATACAACATTCAACAAATTCAGACATTTGCTATATTATATAAAGGTTTTTTTATTAATAATATATATAATGAAATCTATATATATATTTAGGCGCGATTTTAGAACATATGATAATTTGGCTCTTATTGAATGCGTCGAAGAATCATCAGAAATTCTACCAATATTCATATTTACACCCGAACAGATAAATCCCAAAAAGAATCCCTACTTTTCAAATAATGCAGTGCAGTTTATGGTAGAATCATTAATTGATTTAGATAATAATTTGGATAAAGTTTATCATTCAAAACTTCATTATTTCACAGGGGACAATATAGACGTCCTTAAAAGAATCCGGGAAAAGTACGATTTTCAAGCTATTTATTATAACCGGGATTATACACCATACGCAAGAAGAAGGGACGAAGAGATAGAAAAGTGGGCTGCAAAAAATAATATAATAGTGAAAACAGCCGAAGATTACCTATTAATGCCGATGGGCACATTTTTAAAAGAGGATAAAACCCCTTATCTGGTATACGGACCATTTAAGAAGAGTGCGAAGCTAACACCCGTTCCCCAACCCATTCAACAGCCCTCTGCAAATGGTAAATTTATCAAAAGAAAAGATATCCATTCAGAAGTCGATTTAAATGAATTTTTTACACCCAATCCAGATATTATTTATCACGGAGGACGACAAAACGCACTTCTTAAAATTCAAGGCCTAAATAAATTCAAAAATTATGCCGATGAACGCAATGATTTAACAAAAAGCACAACCAATTTATCAGCGTATATTAAATTTGGATGCTTATCCATTCGCGAAGTTTATCACAAAATTTTGAAACTTTTCGGCATAAATCATGGCTTAATTGACCAATTATATTGGCGAGAATTTTATTTTTATTTAGTCTATTATATACCGCGAGTTCTAGAGGGGAAGGGGTTAAAAGAGAAGTATGATAAAATAAAATGGGGCAATAATCCGGACTCGATTCGTGCATGGAAGGAGGGGAAAACCGGGTTTCCAGTGGTTGATGCAGCAATGCGGGAGATGAACACAACCGGTTTTATGCATAATAGAGGGCGCCTGATAACGAGTGCAATTTTAATTAAGATTTTGAATTGTGATTGGAGAATTGGTGAAGAGTACTTTGCCACACAGCTAGTTGATTATGACCCATCTGTGAATAATGGAAATTGGCAATGGGGAGCCGGTTGTGGCGCAGATAGCCAGCCCTATTTCCGAATATTTAATCCATGGACACAGGCGAAAGATTATGACCCAGATTGTATTTACATAAAGAGGTGGGTTCCAGAATTAAAAGATGTTCCTTGCAAAGATATTCATAATTGGGATAAAACATATTCAAAATATCAGAAATCTACGAAATATCCGGGACCAATTGTTGATTACAAAGAGGCTCGTGTAAAAATAATGGACGTTTATAAGAAGGCGTTATATCATTAGAATAAAATATATTATTTATTTATTTATTTATTATTTATTTATTAAAAAGATGTCCAATCATTCCGGATGTGTCTTTATCAATATTATTCATAAATGTCTCAATACAATTAATATTATTTGATAAATAATTATTTAGTTCTAAGACTACAACAAGTTTCTCTTTTGTCCATCTATTATTTAATTTTTCAACTAAATCATCTGTATATAATTCAGATATATTATCCTCTCTAAATAAATCTCCATTAAAATTATCACCTAAATAATTCGAAATAATATTTGCATAATAATTGAGGCATAATATAACCATACTATGCTCTTTATATGTCTCTTTTAATTTATCGATACCTTTTAATGCTGAATTGAATAATGATATTATTGTTGGATACTCATCAATAATATCCATACTCAAAAAATTATCACATGCTATTTCAATTGGATTATATAGATAGTGTAAATCAGACTTATTATTTTTAAGCCAATATCTGACAAATGATTGGAAAGGACCAACCTCTTGGATGTGAATCAAATTATTTAGAATACATATTTTTGTTCCAATCGGTTTATTACTCAGAATGGCCAATTTTATAATAACAGATAACGGGTCTAATAAAAAATCATTTTCAACTTTTGTGGAATTCATAGTTATATACATTATATATAAATATCTTTTTTAAATATTTTTTGAAATATTTAAAATATATTTTGTAAATGTATATGAAATCTACAATTCAAAATTTAGATTTAAGGATGTCAAAATCAATATTTGATTCGTTTCATTCAAATAAAATATTGTCAAAGACTCCATATTATTTAGGACTTCTACCATATGAAATATATGTATTGCTCGGTTTATATATCGCTATACTCCAAGTGATTTGGCTAAATAATCCGAATCCAATTCAATACTTTATCCTCCCATATTTTTTCACTTCAATGATTTTCTATGCAATAAAAACCCGTTTTCATAGGATGCGTCCCGGATGTTATAATAAATCAATGTCAAAATATATGAATGAAAAATATTGTTCTGCGTCAGAAGCGTCTAAATCATTCCCGTCTGGTCATACTGGAACAGCATTTGCCCTCGCAACTGCCCTAATGATGGAGATGATGTATTCAGAGGAATCCGATAAATATTCACCCAAAACAAAAAAAATTGTTATTTTTATTGCCTTTATTGTTGCCATATTTGTCGCATTGCATCGTGTATCAAACGGGTATCATCATGTGGGCGATGTTTTAGCCGGGGCTATTTTAGGTAGCATTATTGGATATATATCATGGACATCTATAAATGTATTTAAAAAGAAATATTATGATTTGTGCCTAGAACATCATAGCAAAGAGGAGTGCTCTCGTAAAGTAGCTCAGTTTCCTAATTCAGGAATGCTATTTGGTAAAATAATACTAACGATTATAATATTGTATCTTATCTATTTATTTTTTGCCAAAGATATGTGGAAAATGGAGAGCCTTTAGAGTCACCATCCAATTGACATAACATCATTTACAGGTATCTTTTTAATTAGATTAAAAAGATCTATTCTTTTAGGATCATTATTTTCATCTTTATATTTTTTAATGATTTGGTATTTCCATGTACAATTATTATTGTAAAATGATTTTATATGACGTTTTTCATAATATAAATAATAATACATAGCCAATGTTTTTTTTGTAATTAGTATATTTTCAAGATCATTAACGATGTATTTTATCATATTTTTTCTAGTAATAAAATTTTTAATAAATTTAGATATAATAACACTTGACTTATCATTTATTATATGGTCAATATATGTTTTTATACTAGGATTGCTATTAATAAATATTTTACAATAAGATATTGGCATATATTTTAATGGTAGTAAAATTAATGGTGTATTTGTAAATCTTAGAATAGCTTTCATTTTATAGATTATGGTTTATGTTAAATATTCATAATAATTACTATAAATCATAAATCAATTTTTATTTTTTAGAATATATTAAATATTCTGAAAAAACACGATAAATTCATGCTATTATTTTCGCAAATTATGTACACTCGATTTCTGGAAAAAATCCTGGAAAATGATGCAAATAATAATGTTATTATTGATTCGAAAACAAATTCCGGTCTTGTATACACAAATGAGAATAATGAAAATAAATATATTACAATGGAGATGGATAATATTGTTAAAAAATCGATGGATAAGTTGAATAAACAACTTAATGATGTTTATAGTGATATAGAGAGTGAATTACTAAAAAATTATATAGTAAATGATTGTAGAAAAAATATAAATGAAAAGTATGAAAATTTTGCAACAAAGAGTGATGTAAAAGATATTGTTGGAAAATACATTATAGATGTATATAATAAGAATAAAGAATTGGCTTTAACAATGTTAAAAGTAGATTTAGAGAAAAAGGAGAACAAAATTTTACCTATATAAAATATAAAATATATAGAATATATAGAATACAATGACAAAAATATTTTTCCTTTATCCAGTCCATTTATTTTCTAAAACGAAAAATTTAGAAGAGAACGATGTTTATTTAATTGAAGACCCCCGTTTTTTCACAGAATTTGAATATCATTCATTAAAAATAGCTTATCATAGAGCATCTATGAAAAGTTATTATGATTTTTTAAAAAAATCCAGTAAAAACATAAAAAGCATAACGTATATAGATTACAAAGATGTCCCCAATTTTTATAAAACAGTAGATAGTTCAAAAGCATCGATAACAACATATAATCCGTGTGATAATATTTTAGAAAAAAAATTGGTCTCATTATTTCCCGATATTTTGGTATTGGATACTCACAATTTTACTGTTTCACCAATGTTATTAGACAAAAATCGCCCAAAATTCTATAAAAAGAATAACTATAATTTCATGAATTTCTACAAATGGCAACGAACGCGCCTCGATATCCTGATGAATGAGGACGGAACACCCAAGGGTGGGCAATGGTCATTTGATAAAGATAATCGCGAGAAATTACCAGCCTCTGTAAAAATCCCATCTCCACCTAGTCCCATTACAAATAAGTATATAACGGAGGCCAAAAAATATGTTTCTGATAATTTCCCCACCAACTATGGTTCACTCGATAATTTTATTTACCCAATAGACCATAAATCAGCGAAAAAGTGGTTGCAAAACTTTATTAAAACGAAATTCAAAGATTTCGGAATATATGAGGATGCGGAGACAGAGAGAGACCCATTTCTTTTTCACAGTGTTCTCACACCAATGATGAACATTGGACTTTTAACAGATTGGGAGGTTTTAGACGAAGTACTCGAACACCAGGATAAGATTCCGTTAAATTCAATGGAGGGATTTATTCGCCAAGTTATCGGATGGCGCAATTATATTTATACTGTTTATTATTTTGAAGGTGATAAAATGAAAACCATGAATTTTATGAATCATCATCATAAGATAAATCGCAAAATAATGTGGGAGGGGAAAACGGAAATACAACCTATCGATTATATAATAAATAAGATAGATAATTATGCTTATGCACACCATATTGAGAGATTAATGTATCTCGGAAATTTCCTCTTTATTTGCCAAATCAATCCCAATGATGTGTATAATTTATTTATGGAGTGGACGATAGATGCATATGAGTGGGTAATGGTTCCCAATGTTTATTCAATGTCGCAGTTTGCGGATGGTGGATTAATGATGACGCGTCCATATTTTTCGTCATCCAATTATATATTATCAATGAGTGATTATAAAAAGGCCCCTTGGTGTAAAACATGGGATGCCATTTATTATAATTTTATAAAAGAGCACCGTGAATATTTAATCAGGAATTATGCAACAGCCAGGCAGGTGAAACACTGGGATAATAAAACAAAAGCCGAACAGAAAGAATTAATAAATAATGCAGAAACATATTTGGAAAAAATTTATATAAAATAATAGTATATGGAGGATACTCGTATTTTAAAGAGATATATTAGATATCTTAAAAATGTAAACATTGAAAAATGCGTTATAGACAATACCTGCAAAAAGAAGACTGGTAGTAAGGCAAAAAAAATCTTAATATGTGATGATAAAGTCATCAAAGAACCTTTAAGTAAGCGCTATAAAGAGAGGGTGGAATATGTAAATAAGAGAGCTATTAAAATAGATTCTATTACAATGGATTTTTTGTTGCAAACAATTAATAAAGAGATTATCAGAAAAAACATATTAGGTTCCCGTAAGATAGAACATTATAATAATTTATGCAAGAGGGATGATAGCAATATACTCAAATTTATATCAAAAAGAGCTGACTATAAAAGATATCCCACCTTAGAAGATTTTATTCTAGAGTATGATGGTGATAATAAAGTGGATATTATTAAAAAATGTTTATTAGAAGTTTTTAAGACGTTAGATATAATGTATGATGTTATGCAATTCCACTATTGCGACCCAAAATGCAATCAGTTATTTTTATTCGATAATGGAACAAATATTCCGGATTGTATGTTAGCAGATTTGGATAAATGTACATTTACTTTAAATATTAATCAGAACCCATATCGTATTTTTTTAACAACTGATTATCAAGATTATACATTAAAAGATATGTGTCTTTATACTTTAGATAAGTTAAAGTTGTTATATACAATTATTAAAATGCGTTTTGAGAATAAACCTCGTGCAAATAATTTATTAGAGAAGCTAATGTTTATATCATCGGCATGTTTATTATTAAAGAATTATAAAGAGGCAAAAACCCTACGCGATTATATGTTAAAATCACTGGGGTTTAAAAATGATTTTGAAAAAATAATTTCATTGAACCAAAGTAAGTGCAAAATATATGATAATAAAGAGATTAAAAATTTATATACACCGGCATATATTATAAAGAAGATGAATAATGAATATGTTAAATTAAAGTCCAGAGTAAACCTTAAGTATAAGGACGAGAAGTATGTTTTGTCAGTATCTAAATAAAACTGACAGTAATATTTATATAAAATTATTGATTTATACAGTATTTTATAATTCAATCATGGAAAATATGTTTTTTTCAAAAATATTAGATGAGACGACATACAAAGGCGAGCTCTATCATAGGGAAACTTTTGCAATTCTTTTAAACAATGTAAATCATATTATAGCAGAATATTATGATGAACCTGAGAAAGCCTTATATTTAATAGAATTATTTTATACAATTATTGAATACGGAAATATAATTGTAATAGATTCAATAATAGCTAAACATATTTCTATTATTTCAGAGAGTATTCCGAATTGTGAAGAGTATAATGTAGAAGAGTTAATGCTAATTATTTTATTTAATTCATTAATAGATCCCGTTTTTAACAAGATATTGCTATGTATAATAAAGGAGATAAAATCGAATGAGCCAGAAATAATCTTTCCACAGATGAAAACGAGATGCCCATATGTTATATCATGGTTTAGGTCAATTGTACCTAACGATTTTGAAGTATTCTGTCATCAATATAATTTAGCAGAATATACAATGGACGAGATTACGAAATATATTTCACGAATTAAAAGCTATGATCCATCAATTAATTTAAGTAATGGTGATGTAGATATAAATTGTGGTAGGTTAAGGGTACTCTTTCGATATGTGAAAAAGAAAAATCCAAAAATATCTGAAAAAATAAAAATAATTCAAGACAATGGAACGATAAGAGAATATATGTCATTGGATGATATTAAGTTATCTCTCTGTTCTCTACTTGCGAATTAACAAAAAGATAATTGTAATAGCCATTAATAATAGTAGCACGAAGATTACGCATGTTAAAATAATATATGGATACATTCTATCAAACAGATAAGTAAAACTGGGTTCAATTAAATATGTATTTAATTTTTTTTTTGTTTCATCTTTGGAAATCTCTTTTATAACAATATCTATAATCTCTTCCGTAAAACTGTTTTTAGATAACATTATTAGAATTATAGATAAAATAATATAAAAAAAACCTTATAATATCATAAAATGAAGTTAGATGACGATAGTATTGAATTACATAAAGTGAATGATAATATATACCAATTACTGTGTGAAAAGCAGAAGCTTCAATTTTGGACACCTGATTTAAGGATGCCATTCGCCGTGGACAGTGAGTATGGTAAATATGTTGCAAGATTAGAGCTGCTAAAACCGGATGAACGACAGGAAACATATTTTATTAAAATTATAAGAAAAATAGAGTCCATTATTAAGAAGAAACTGAATTTACAAGATATAGAATTTAAATCATCTATAAGAGTGAGGGAAAAGTACAATCCACAAATAGAGACACAGCTTAAAAAGGTTAAAAATAGTTTCATAACAGAGGTTGAATACGAGGATACTGATGTACATTATTTGAAAACGGTATTGGAAATACCGAAAAATTCGGTTGTTAAAGGATTAATGGAGATTTATGGAATATGGGATTACAGAGAGGAGGGGACCACTTTGAAAAACAAAGTGGGCCTAATCATTTATATAAATAAAATAGTAGTTAAAAAGTGATTGCGTTTTTAAGGAAATTATTTTTTGTTATTTAAAATAAATGTTAAAGCTTGATAGGAGATATCGAAATAAATTTTCTACATTAAAGAATTTTAGTTTTAATTGTATTACCGAGGATAGATATATATATGTAAATGATGAAGAGGGGAGAAGTTATGAAGTGAAAACTCCATTTTTAAATATATTAAAGCCTTACCATTCGAATAAGGATAAGAATTATATTATTTTAGAAATAAGTAGAGATTTTGATTTTAATGAAGAGATAGGGGATTTTATACATACGATTAATACTGTTCACGAATTTTGTCAAGAAAATGTTAGAATTAAGAGTAAAGAATGGTTTGGCAAGGAGTTTGACATATTTGATTTGGATAATATTATAAAAAAACCGATAGATGAAAGGGGCGAATCGACATATATTAAGATATTAATACCGGAGGATGAGTATTTTGAAGAGAGAGTTTTGAATTTAAAGAAAGGGAGTTATATAATGAGTACGATTCGATTTATAGGTATGAAAATATTAAGAGGAAATATGATTGAAGAGTGGTTATTAGAGAGTTTTGTTACACAGAAGGAGTATGATGATAGTAAATATATAGAGTATATTGATAATACGTGTAATAATTGCGAAATAGAAAATATTCAAGCGGTAGATGATATAATAGTAGAATCTGAGGATAATAAGAAAATGGAAGAGATAAAAGAGGAAGTTATAAATGAAGAGAATAATATGAATTCTTTAGAGGATAATATTGAAATTATTTCGGTGCAGGACACAAATGAGATTGTTTCGGTGCAAACGGAAGATATAAATAATACTGATGTTAAAAATAAATCTATGAAAAAGAAAAAGAAAATTTTTATAGGAAGAAAGGGTTCTAAAAAAATTATAGTATAAGCGAAGTGAAATGTTTTTAATTAATAATTTAAATAAAATTAACTTATTTTATTTAGTTAAAAAAAAATTTTTTTTATTTATAATAATTATATATAATTATGGCAAGTACATCTAAATCAAATTCAAATGGTATTTTTAAGACAATAATAATAATATTATTGGTTTTAGCAGTTGCTTATTTAATCTATTATTTATATTCGTCTTCACCATCAAAAAGTAATGAACAACCATCAATGCCACCTCAACACGTATTAGAAGAGGGCTCAAATTATAGACAAATATTAGAACAAAAAATGCAGGCAAATAACGGTGGAATGGTACAAGCAAGTGGTTCTGCATCTGGACATTTAGAAGGGACTGAAAATCCAATTATGGCAAAAATGAATACTTTAAGATCCCCTGGAGGTAATATTGTTGGTCAAACAAATATGGACCAATATAGTGTAAATGAAGGTTTTGAAAATCAAAGAGCAGATGTTGCTTTCCCAAAAGAAACTTTAACTGCTCAAGAGTTATTACCACAAGATAATGCCAATTTATGGGCACAAGTGAATCCATCTGGCGAAGGCTCATTAAAAGACCGCAATTTCTTACAATCCGGTTATCATATCGGTATTAACACTGTTGGTCAAACCCTTAGAAACGCCAACTTACAATTACGTTCTGAACCACCTTGCCCACAAGTTAAGGTCAGTCCTTGGCTACAAAGTACAATTGAGCCAGATGTTTCAAGACTTCCTTTCGAAATTGGTTCATGTGGTCCATAAATTAAAAAATTGGATTCAAAAAAAAACTGATTCAAAAAAATAGATAAATATATTTTTATTAAAAATATGAATAGCTTATTCATATTTTTGCCACAATATAAAAAATGGATATAAGAAATATTAAAGACATTAGTGATATTGATGATATAAAACAAAAATACGCTAGGGTACGTGATTTTTTATCAGTATTACCGAACATTAATTATGTATCACGTAGGTCTGTTCTAGAAACAATATCTAATATAATAGATTTATTGTTATTACGAAAAAATATTTTTTTTATGGATAAATTAAAAAACATTTTGTATGCAAAAAAAATATCAGTGCCTAATATTCACGACGCTATAGTAGATATTCATAGAAGCAATGAATGGTCAGAATTCGAGGTTTATCATTTAAAAATATTATTCGTAAATATGATTATTTATATTTATTTTATCACAAATAAAAATATACAAATTAAAAAATATTATGACGATATAATGGAAAGAATAATTGTCTATAAAAATACTTTAGATGAAATCATAGCAGATTATATGTTTGATAAAATGATAGAAGATAATACATTTTATCAAATGTTAGAAGATGATACATTTGATGATATATTATTGAATAATACATTTGATGACATTTTATACGATAATAATCTTTATGAAAATTTTGAACCACATTATGAGGAAAATTTTAAGATTAAAACATTTGATGAAATATTTGTGTAAAACATCTACGGTTTTCTTAATAATAAAAATAACAATAATAACATAACGATTTATGTTATTATTTTTTTATAAAATAGATATTTTTGAATTTATACTCTTGAAGATTTAGAGCAACGCGTATTTTAAATGCCGAGATAATCAACATTTAATCTACGAGCGCATTACAAGCTAAATTCTATATAATGGGTTTAACATCTGCTTACTTTGTGGTAGATAAGCAAATTCCCACC
>JACCDO011212802.1_pt1 | contig 28147 bp, 25 predicted proteins | sample 7446101 | NCBI WGS metagenome assembly JACCDO01 (sample SAMN15323440, study PRJNA562643) | freshwater metagenome | isolation source: river surface water | place: USA:Blue River Watershed | collected 2017-08-16
ACCATCACCATTATATCTCCAAAAAGATAATTTATCTTGATAAGGACCTGTCATATTCCATAATGCCCATTCCTTAGTTTGTCCAGCTTTAGTTTTACTGGCATTCATAATTGATACACGACCACCTTCATTAGTATTATTATTGGTTCCAACACTTATTTCTTTTGTTATATTTAATGATCCAGGCATTGTTAAACTATTATTAGTTGTTAGTTGTGTAGCAATACTAGATAAATTTCTAATTGCTTCAACGTCAGCTTGATAACCAGTTACTCCAGTAGATTGAAATCCTTCATTTTTAATCAAATCTTTATAAAGTAAATATCCCACAATTATAACCAATATAAGTAATAAAAAATCTTTACTACAAATTTGCATTATAAATAAATTTGAAAAAAAAAATTATTAAATATAATATATTAAACTTTTAATGAATAGTAAGATTATAGATGAATTTGAGAGACTATTAGCCTTTATTCAAGAGGAAATAGATAAACTAACTGCTGACAAAAATGTAAAAGCATTAACTGCAAACCAATTTAGATTAAAACAAATTAAAAATGTTACAACAATATTAAAAAACTATCCTACAAAAATTACAATTGATAATTATATAGAATTAAAAGACATTAATGGAATTGGTAAAGGTACTATTGATAGAGTTAAAGAAATATTATTAACAGGAAAATTATCAGAACTTGGCAATTTTGTTGATAATAAAAAAGAAAAAAAAAATATAATTAATGATTTAGAATCTGTTGTAGGTATAGGTCATACACATGCAATTGAATTATTTAACAAAGGTATTACATCAGTAAAAGATCTTAAGAAAAAAGTAAAAAATAAAGAAATAGAAATAAATGAAAAAATAGAGTTAGGATTAAAGTATTATGGTAAATTTGAAGGCAATATTCCAAGAAGTGAAATTGATAAAGTTTATAAAATATTTACTGATTTAATTAAAAAGTTAAATAAAAAACTAAAACCAGAAGATCAATATATTTTTGAATTTTGTGGTTCATATAGAAGAGAAAAACCAACTTCTGGTGATATTGATGTATTAATAAGTAAATTTGGTAAAATTAATGAAGAAAATGAATATTTACCAAATATTATAAAAATGTTAAAAGAACCGATTAAAAAGAATGATGATGCACCATTATTAATTGATGATTTAACTGAACTTGGTAAAACAAAATACATGGGATTTTTAAAATATAAAGATAACCCAGCAAGAAGAATTGATATTAGATTTTTACCATATGAAAGTTATCATTCTGCTTTACTATATTTTACTGGTTCTGCAGAATTAAATAAAAAAATGAGACAGATAGCAAAAACTAAAAAGTTAAAATTATCTGAATATGGATTATTTAAGGAAAATGGTGAAAAAATTCCCATTAATAATGAACGTGATGTTTTTGATATATTAGAAATGGAATATTTGGTCCCAAGACTAAGATAATTTTTAGATTATTACATATTTTTTTTAACACCAGTACCAAACCAAAATCTTTTGTCATCATTATAATCACCAGTACATAATCTAAAACCATCACCTTCACTACCTGATAAAGTCCAATTACCAATTTTTAATCTACCATTAATTTTTACATTACCATTAATTTGAACATTATCCCACATAGTAATTTTTCTGTTTGGTGAAGTACCTTGACCAACAATACATAAACTATTAGGATCATAAACGGAATCAGTTATGGTAGATGATGTACCATCTGCAGATTTTCCAATAGTAACTCTACCACCATTGATACTTGTATTTCCACCTATAGTTGAACTACCATTAATTTGAACATTATCCCATAATGTAACTTTTCTGTTTGGTGATGTACCTTGACCAACGATACATAAACTATTAGCATCGTAAACGGAATCAGTTATGGTAGATGATGTACCATCTGCAGATTGTCCAATAGTAACTTTACCACCATTGATACTTGAATTTCCAACTATAGTTGAACTACCATTAATTTGAACATTATCCCACATAGTAATTTTTCTGTTTGGTGAAGTACCTTGACCAACAATACATAAACTGTTAGCATCATATTTAGAATCTGAAATAGTAGAAGAAGTATTATCGGTTGAATTACCAACAACAATTTTACCTGGTACAACTATACCATTAGTGGTCAATTGTGCAGCAATACTAGATAAGTTTCTAATTGCTTCAACATCAGCTTGATATCCAGTAGTTGATTGGAAATTTTCTTTTATTTTACATTGATTCCAGTATAAAAATACACAAAAACAAAATAAAATAATAAAATATAAATCATTTTTACAAAAATTCATATATTATTATTTAGATTTTTTTTTTAAATGGTAACATCGTTACTTTTTCCAACAATATTATTCAAGTCATGATTAATTAAATTTAATACACGACCAATAAAATCAGTTGAATTTTCAATGTTAAAACCAGATGATTGTAATGCTAAATCATAAAGTAGTCTAACTAAATCTTTCATATCTGATTCACTATTTGCATCTAATCTAGATTTCATTTTTTGAACAATTTCATGTTTAGGACTAATTTCTAAAATCTTTTTACCCATCATAAATTGCATCATATCTTGTTTACCAAAAGTTTGTGCTTTAGCAATTCTTTGCATATTAGCAGTCCAACCAAATTCACTAGTTGATAATAAGAAAGGATATTTTTCTAATCTATTTGAAACAACAACTTTTTCAACTTCATCACTTAATACTGATTTAATATAATCACAAACACCTTTAAATTCAGTGTTATATTTTTCATGTTGTTGTTTTTCATCATCATTTGCATTTAAATCAACATTTTCTTTAGTAATACATAATAATTTTTTTTCTTTATAATCTCTTAATTGTTGTGTAATATATTCATCAAGAGGATCAACCATATATAATACTTCATAATCTTTTGATTTAAAATAATCTAAGAAAGGACTATTTTGAATTGATTTAACTGAATCACTAGTCATGTAGTAAATATTAGTTTGACCTTCTTTCATGTTTTCAATATATTCATCTAAAGAAATTAAATCACCATCACTTTTAGAAGTTTCATATCTTAATAAACTAGCTAGTTTATTTCTATTAGTTGTATCTTCATGAACACCAAGTTTAATGTGTTTACTGTATTGTTCATAGAAAATTCTAAATTTTTCAGAATCATCACTAACAGTAGAAAACATTTCTAATATTTTTTTTACAATGTTTTTACCAATGATTTTCATAAGTTTATTTTGTTGTAACATTTCTCTACTAATATTTAAAGGTACATCATCGGTTTCAATAACACCTTTAACAAATTTAAGATATTCAGGAATTAAATCTTCAAAATCATCAGTAATAAATACTTTTTTAACATAAAGTTTAATATCACTTTTTCTTTTAGTTTGTCCATCAAATAGATCATAAGGTGCTCTTTTAGGAATAAATAATAAAGCTTTAAAATCTACTTGACCTTCAACAGAAAAATGTAAATGATCAAGATAAGTGTCATAATCTCCAGAAATTGATTTATAGAAATCAGAATATTCTTCATCAGATACTTCTTTAGGATTTCTTGTCCAAATAGGTTTAGTTTTGTTTAATTGTTCCATTTCTGTATATGATTCAGTTTTTGTTTCTTTTTTATTTTCACCATTTTCATCTTGTTCTTCAGTTTCTACTTCATATTCTCTAGTTTTTGATGCTTGAATATTAATTGGGAAATCAATAAAATTACTATGTTTTTTAACTAAATCTCTAATTCTGTTTTCTTCAAGATAATCATACATGTCATCTTTTAAGTGTAACATAATTTTAGTTCCTCTAGATAATCTTTCACTACTATCATCTTTACTAATAGTAAAAGTACCATTACCTTCAGATTCCCATAAATATTGTTCATCACTGTTATGTTTAGAAATAACACTAACTTTATTAGCAACTAAATAAGCAGCATAAAAACCAACACCAAATTGACCAATTAATGCAACATCTTTAGAAGTTAAACTTTCAATGAATTTTTTTGTTCCAGAACTTGCAATAGTTCCTAAATTATTAATTAATTCATCTCTAGTCATACCAATTCCTGAATCCATAATGGTTAATACTTTATTATCATGATCAAATAAAATACTAATTTCAAGATTAGGATTTGAATCTAAACATGAAGGTTCTGTTAAACTTTGATATCTAATTTTATTTAGTGCATCAGAACTATTTGATATTAATTCTCTTAAAAATACTTCTTTATTAGAATAAATTGTGTTGATTATTAGTGATAGCAATTGATTGATATCGGCAGAAAAAGCATATGTTTCGGTTTCCATTAACACAATAATAACAATATTTTTTTAAATAAATTAAAATTTAAAAATTATTTAAAAAAATTATTTATTTATTAAATCTTCTAAAGTATAAGCCATAATTTCAAGTGGGTGTTCATATTTATAATCATTAATTGGTTGATATGTTACATCATTAATAGTTAATGGTAAATCATTATATTTTGACATAAATATTAAATTTTTATTATTTTTGTAAATGTATTTATCAATATCTGGATTAGCCCGTATATTATCTGATTTAGATCTTAGTTTATATTTTTTAAATCCATTATTTTTAATCCAATTATTTGCATCTTCTTGATATAATTTTTGATAAACATGTATTTTTTCATGTATTAATACTCTTAACAATACTTGTTCGTTGTTAATTATGCTTTCTGGTATAACTATTATTAAATTTCTTGTATGAGGCAAACCATATTCATAATTTTTACCAGTAAATAAGCCAATAGTCCATTGAATTTTAGAAGCTTTAATACCATCAAAACCATTAATTTTTACCTTTTTTATTTTATCATCTGCTATTCTGGTTATTTTATCTAATATATTTATATAATTATTATTAATACTTATACAACATGATTTAATAATTTCATAATAATCTTTTACATTTTCTATATTTCTAACTCTTAAATCATTATCATTAAATGTATCATAATATTTATCTTTATTATTTATTAGTGTTTTTTCTAATTCAGTTTTACTTAAATAAATATTTTTTGTAAAATTTTCACACATGAATGTTCTGTAAATTAAAAATAAAACAATAGTAAATATAATATAAAAAATAATATCCATTATAATTATTTACAAATTATTTTTTGTCAACTATTAAACATAAATTATCATATTTACCATTAACACGTCTTAAATCAATTATTTCCATTTTAACTTTAATATTTAATGGTAATGCATCAATTATATCATTTATATTATTAATTGATTGAATATTTTCAAAAATAATTATTCCATCTTTTTCTAATAAATTTATGTAATTTTTTGCTATAAATTTAAAGTTTTCAATTGATATTTGTCCTTGTGTTAATATCATATTAAATTTTTTATTACTATCTAATAATTTATTAACTTCTTCAATTGTAAATGGATAGGTTTCATTTTGAACAATACTTTCATCCAAATTTTTATATTCAGTACTTGTTTCATTATAAACATACAATATTAAGTTATTAAAAAATTCCCTAAAAAAATCTAATTTTTTCTGAGAAACTGAACCAATTAATAATAATTTTTTTGTTGTGTCTGATTTTAAATATCTACTTAACTTATCTTGATAAACTGATAAAAAATCAGGTATAAAATTATTATAAAATGTTTCTGAACTTTTATTTGTCATAACAAAAAATATTAATATAATTAATAAAACAATTATAATCATTATATTTACTTATAAAAAAATTGTAATTATATTTTATTAATAATTTTTATTTATATTTTATGGGAAATTGTATTAACAAAACTAAACAAAACGAACAACAAAAAAAAATAGAAGATTTAATAAAAATAAATAATGAATTAGATAAAGTACATAATAAAAAAAGTATAAATTTAAAAGAAGTAAATCCTGATTCCATTCCATACTTTACTTTTAAAGATAAAGTATTTACAGCATTATGTTCTTCTGTTTACGATGGTGATACATTTACTGCAATATTTGAATATAATAATGAAATTATAAAATACAAATGTAGATGTTATGGTTATGATAGTCCAGAAATGAAACCATTATTAAGTAAAGAAAATAGAGATGAAGAAATAAAACTTGCACATAAAGCAAAAGAAAGATTTTTAGAATTAGTTAATAAATCTATAAATGGTTTAATTAGAATTGAATGTTTAGATTTTGATAAATATGGACGAATTTTAGTTAAAGTTTATAATGGTGTAGATGATAAATCAATTAATAATATAATGATTGATGAAGGTCATGGTAAATCATATTTTGGAGGTACAAAATCATAATTTTAATTTAAAATATCTAGTCTTAAATATATATGTATTTAACCCATAATATTTTTTATATGTTTTTATTTACTTTTTTAGTAAATATGGTTATACTTCCAATAATTATATCTGGATCTTTTAAAGATGTTTCAATAAATATGAATAAAATTTATATATCAATAATAGCAGGTTTATTAATGGTAATTTCACAAGTTTATTCATTTGATTTATTACATGGAACAACAAGCAAAACTGATTATTTTATTTATGCATTTTTATTAATTGTTTATATTTACATTTATAGAAGTCAATTATTTGTTGATGATATAACTTACTTAAAAGATTTAAAAGAAAAAAATTCAGCAGCAATTTTAATTAGTTCAAGAAAAAGTAAAAATAAAAAAATAAATACTTTTTCAAATTATATAATAACAACATTACAAAAAGAAATTGATTTTATAAATAAATTTATATAAAAAAAAATCTAAGTTTTAATATATGGATTTAAATAATAATAATTTAATATTATTAGGTTTAATAGTTGCTTTAGTATTATTTGTTATGAATACTGAAACATTTAAAAAAGTTGTTTACTTAAAACCTTGTCCTAAAGGACATTATAGAAATAGTAATGGTTCTTGTGTTAAAAAACAAGTACAAACTACTGTAAAAAAAAGATAAAAAAATTGAACAAAAATTATTAAATACACTAATAAGTTTATTTAATGGATTATAATGATTTTGATGATGATTTTAATAATGATTTTTGTAGTGAATCTGATGATGATGTTAGACCACCTATTCCATCATATCGTGATACATTAATACCACCTAATAATAATAATGTTGATGATGATTTAGCTAAAGCTATAAAAGCTAGTTTATCTGAACAACCCGTAAATAATGATAATGATATTGATCTTGTAATGAAACAAAGTTTAATGGAATATGAAGAACAAATTAAAAAAAAAAATGATGATATTGATGATGTTATTAAACAAAGTTTAAAAGAATTTGAAGAAGCAGAAAGTAAAAATGATGAATTAAATATAATTATGCAAAGTAGTTTAGAATCATATAATAATGATATTGAAACACAAATGTTAAATGATACATATTTAGAATTTTTAGAAAGTCAAAATAATATTAAAAAAGAAAATTGCAATAAAATTAGCAATTTTATTTCTCAATTAAAAAGAATTATCAGTTTACAAAAAAATGATACTTTAACAAATTTATTAATTTCACTTGAAAATTATTCAAACAATACTATTAATGAAATAACTGTGAATAAGGATGAATATAAAAAAATTTTTAATGAAATTAAAAATATTAGACAAACTCAAGAGACACTTGATGTACTTAAATCTATTATAAATATTTCATCTGATATTGATATTTAAAACATTTTTTTAGAAACCATATCGTTGGCGCATTCAAATACTCCACAACCACCATGTACAGCTAATGCCCAAATAATATATAAATGAGGGCAACATAAGGCAGCAATAAATTGTATTACGTCAAATTTAGATCCACCACATTTCCATGAAAGATAAATTGCAAAGAAAGATAATATTAAGTGAGTTATAAAGTATAAAGATGAGTATTGGGGTTTTTGAGGAACAACATTAACAAGTTCATTTTCTTCAGCTTGATATTGAGCGTTCATATATATTATAATTTAGATATTTTTATACTAAATTAAATTTTATCAATTAATTTCATAATATCTTTTATTGTTATTTCTTTTGTTTCAATATTTTTTGGTATTGAAATATTTTTTAAAACTTTATTTTTTGAATTTAATAATTGTAAATATGGACCATATTGTCCATCTTTTACATTTATAGTTGTGTTTTCTATTTTAAATGTTTTTAATGCATATTTATCTCCTGATTCCATTAATTTTTTACAATATTCAATATCAACCTCATCAACATCTTCTTGATTAAATGATATATTTTTATCACCACATTTTATATAGTAACCAAATTTTCCATTACATATATATACTTTTTTCTTTTCATATTTTCCAAGATATTTTGGATACTTTATTAATTCAGTAACTTCATCTTCTGATACTTCTAAATTTGGTATTGATACATATTTTATTTTATCATCTTCATCTGTAAATTTAACAAATGGTCCATATTTACCTGAACCAATAAATATATCTACATCTAATGTTGGATGTTTCATAAAAAATTTATCCTCTTTTTCCTTTTCTTTATCTTTAATAATTTTATTTGATAATTCAACAACAATTGGATTAAACATTTTATAAAATTTATCTAAAATATTATACCATTTTGCTTTACCTTCTGCTATCATATCTAAATATTTTTCAAATTCTACAGTAAAATCAACTTGAATAATTGGTGAAAAATTTGTTATCATAAAATTGTTAACATTTGATCCTAATTCTGTTGGGACTATTTTTTTATTTTCTTTACCTAATACTACTTCTTTTACACTTTCTTTTATTTTATACTTTTTATCTAATTCTATATTATTTGATTCTTTTTTAATTCCCTCTATATCTTTTACTTCAACGTATTTTCTTTCAATAACTTTATTAATTATTGATGCATATGTGGATGGTCTACCAATACCATTTTTTTCTAAATATTTTACTAAACCTGCTTCATTAAATCTCAATGGTAATTTAGTATATTCTTCTGATATTTTTAAAGAATCAAAATTTAATACAGTATCATTTTTTAATTCTAATTTTTTATCATTTTTATTTGTTTCACTATTTTCATCTTCTTCATTTTTATCATTATAAATTTTTAAAAATCCATCAAAAGTTATTGATTCAAATGATGATAACCATAATGAATCTAAATCTTTTAATATACTTTTATTTTTATTTAATGTATCTATTTTAATTGTTTGAATATCTAATTCTGCTGGTGACATTTGAGATGCTAATGTTCTTCTAAAAATTAAATCATATAATTTTCTACAATCCTTATCTAAACTATCTGAAATTTCATAATTTACATTTGTTGGTCTAATAGCTTCATGAGCTTCTTGTGCTCCCTGTTTATTTATACTGTAAGGATTTGGTTTTGAATATTCATCTCCAAAATTTTTTTTTATATAATCTTTACAATTATTTATTGCATCATTAGATAAACATGTTGAATCTGTTCTCATATAGGTTATTAAACCTTCTTCATACAATTTTTGTGCTACTTGCATAGTTTTTTGAACACCAAATCTTAATTTTGTTGATGCTTCTTGTTGTAATGTTGATGTAATAAATGGTGGTGAAGGTTTTCTAGTTGATTTTTTATTTTGTATATCAACTACTTTAAAAACAGTTTCATCATTAATTTTTTTTAAAAAAGTTTTTGCTGTTTCATTATTTTGAAATTTATAAATATCATTATCCGAATTTTTTGTTAATAAACCATTAATTTTATTTTTACTATGAGTTAAAACTACTGTTGATTTGTAATATGGTGTATTAATCGAATTTTTTATTTCTTCTTCTTTATCATTTATTATTTTTACTACAACTGATTGTACTCTTCCTGCCGATTGTACTGTATTAGTATTCATTTGTTTCCATAATATTGGACTAATTTTATAACCAACTAATCTATCTAACAGTCTACGAGCTTGTTGTGCATAAACCATATTCATATCAATTTCTCTTGGATTTTCTACTGCTTCTTTTATTGCTTTTTTTGTGATTTCATGAAATACTATTCTTTTTGGATTTTTTAAATCTAAAATATTACTTAATGAATGTGCAATAGCTTCACCCTCACGATCTTCATCTGATGCTAAAATGACTTCACAATTTTTTGCTAAGCCTTTTAATTCTTTTACTACTTTTCTTTTATCTTCTGATATTACATAAATAGGATTAAAATTATTTTCTACATCTATTGATAATGTTTTTTTATCAAGATCCATACAATGACCAAAAGATGCTTTAACAATATAACCATCACCAAGATATTCAGTAATTTTTTTTATTTTACCAGGAGATTCAACAATAACTAATTTATTAACCATAAACTTAATAATATAATATTAAAATATTATTTTATCAAATTTTTTATACTTAAAAACATAATTTACACTATAATTATGGGTAACTTGATTGGTTTAGAATCTGGTATTGATTCTATTGAATATATTGATTCAACAATTAAAAGTTTAGTGTATGTTCCACCAACTAACACTATTGATTCAATTAATTATTTATCAAAAATTGCTGGTAATAAAGCATTTAATTTAATGTATCATAAATTAACAATTAATGTATTAGAAATAACACCCTCAAAAATATTACATCTAGACAAAATATTAATTTTTTCACATGGTAATGGTTCAGATAATTCTCATATGTTTGATTATTTATATTCATTGGCAAATAATTTAGGTGTTATTGTTATTTCATATGATTATCCAGGGTATGGTTTATCATTAGGTGAAACATCTGAAAAAACATGTAACTTGTCATTATCAATTGTTATTTGGCATTATATAAAAAAATATACAAAAATTTTATTAGTTGGTCAATCATTAGGAACTGGTATTGTTTTAGATTATGCAAGTAAATCATTGTGGAGTAATCCTATCATGTTAATTAGTCCATATAAAAGTATTCCAAAAGTAATGTTTGATATTGATTTTATTGAAACTTGTGTTGCTAATAATAAATTTTCATCTTTTAGTAAATTAAAAAATGTTATTTGTCCAGTTAAAATATTTCATGGTACAAATGACAAAGTTATTAATATATCTCATAGTATTGATCTCTATAAAAATTTACCAAATAAAACCCTAAAACCAAATTGGCTTAATAATATTGGTCATAACGACATTCTTGATAAAATAGAATTAAATGAATATATTAATTTGTTAAATTTACTTTAACACCTTTTGATTGATATGTTCTTGAAACAAATTTTTCAAAATAATCTTGTGAAGTTATACAGTATTCATCATTACCATACCAACAATATGTTGCAAAAATATCACCATCTAATGCTTGATCACATTCATATCCTTCATCATTTTTATTTCTTGGTTCAAATCTATATATATTCCAATCACCTTTTACTAAATTATTTTTTGTTAATCTTAAATATTGTTCAGGCATAAATTTAAATGCATTAGTTCTATTAATAAAATCAAAAACAGTTTTAGCGTCTAAAGTCATAATATATTATTAAATAGTTATTTATTTTTTAAATAAAGTTTATTATAAATAATTATTTTCTTTTATAGTTTATTTATATACCCCCACCCCTCTCTCTCCGTATAAAAAGTTGGATTCACTTTTCACTTTTTTCACTTTTTAAAAATTATTTAAGAATAAAATATTTTATTATATATAGATGAATAAAAAAGTGAATGATGAAAATATATTTAGATGTGAAATATGTAATAAAGAGTATGCAAGTGCTAGTAGTTTATGTAATCACAACAAGAAATTTCATAAAATAATAACCACAAAATTCCACATAATAACACAAAATAACACAAATACTCCACAAAAATCCACACAAAAAGATGAATTAATTTGTCGTTATTGTAATAAAAAGTTATCAAGATCAGATTCTTTAACACGACATAACAATACATGTAAAGAAAGGAAAATAGAATTAGAAAAACAAGAAAAACATGAACAAGAAATAAAACAATTAAAATTAGAATTTGAAAAAAAAATTAACGATATTAAAATTGAATTTGCAAATATTATAAAAGAAAAAGGACATGTTCCTCCTAAAAAATTACAACAAATAAATAATAAAGTTAATAACATAAATAATTCATATACAAATATAAATAATGGTAATATAATAAATAATACTTATGTTAAATTTGGTACATTAGATTATGAACAAATATTTTCACAAAACGATATTTTATCAATACTAAATAAGCAATATAAAGCATTAGAAGAATCAATAACTAAGACACATTTTAATCTAAATTTACCTGAATATTCTAACATTTTTATAACAAATATGCGTGATAATTTATCATATATTTTTAATGGAAAAGAATTTACATGTGTAAATAAAAGCGAAGTATTAAATACATTAATTCAAATTCATACTCGTGAAATTAATTTATCTGTTGAAAAATATAAAAACAAGTTAAAAAATAATGTTATAATACGTTTAAAGGATTTTATAGATAAATTAAATGATACAACAACTAAATTTACTGATAAAAATACTGATATAACTTATCCAAATTATAAAGCATATAAAATTCAATCAATTAGATTAATTATATATAATGAATCAGATAAAACTAAATTAAATGAATTAAAAAATATTGTATTATATGAAAAACTTTATGATGAGAGTGACTCGGAAAATACAAATGATTCATTTATAGTATAAATTGTACAAATAAATTATTTTATGTTCATATATAAATGTACCTTAATAAATATTTAAAATATAAAAAAAAGTATTTACAACTAAAAAATCAATATGGAGGTAATAAAAATTTAGTAATACCAGATTCAACTTTAAAAATACAAAATAGTGAATATACAAGTTCTAATTTAACAAGTGTTTTTTTTCATAATAATGTTTTATCAATTGGTGATTATTCTTTTGCAAATAATAAATTAACTGAAATTAATATACCAAATTCTGTTATATATATTGGTAAATTTGCTTTTTTTGACAATGAAATAAAAAAAATTATTATACCAGAAAGATTTAAAAGTCAAGTTACAGAAATTTTTGGTTTAAGCTCATTTTCAAATATTTTTATTAATTATACTGGAACAATTAAAGAAAATGTAATAACAATAAAGAATGAATTAGTTACTAAATATTCTTTTGACAACAAAAAAATAACATTAATTAATATATTACCAACTGTTAAAAGAATTAGTAAAAATGCATTTAGTAACAATTATTTGTCATCATTAGAAATACCTAGTTCTGTAGTTTTTATTGGTGATAATGCTTTTAGTAATAATCAGTTATTATTTGTAAAAATTCCAAATAAATTTAATAGTGATTCTGAAAAAACAAGAATATTTGGTTATCATCACAACATTGAATTTACTATAACAGAAGATAATAATTTTAAAGATGATGGTACTTTAATAATTGCAAAAGGAACTGAAAGAATATACAAAAATTCATTTTCAAATTTTGGTTTAAAAGTAATAAAAATACCTAATTCTGTTATTAAAATTGATCATAATTCTTTTGATAATAATCCACTAAAAGAGGTTACAATGCCAGATAGATTTAAAATATATAAAAATAAAATATTTGGATCAGCTTTAAATATACAATTCAATTATACAAATAATGACAAAATAATATCATCTCCTTTAACTGATTTACAAATAATTTCATCAGCTTTTTTAGCAAGTACCTGTAAAAATATTTCTGGAGAATTAAAAATACAAGAAGGAACAATAGAAATTTATGATAGTGAATTTTATAATAATGATATAAATTTAGTATCAATTCCACCAACTGTTACAACAATAAATAATTATTCTTTTGCGGGAAATTGTATTGATTCATTAATAATACCAGACTCAGTTATATCAATTGGTGATTTTGCTTTTGCAGGAAATAAAATAACAAAATTAAAATTAAGTAGTAACATTAAATCAATTGGCGATTGTGCTTTTTCAGGTAATAATTTAAAAGTTATTGAAATACCTGAATCAGTAATTTCAATAGGCACCGGTGCATTTGTAAATAATAATTTAGAAACTGTTATTATTTCAAAAAAATTTGAATTTGACATAGTAAGAATTTTTGGAACAAACACAAATATTAATTTTAAATATATTTTAACCATATTAGAAGGACCTAGTAAAATAAAAGCAGATGATGGGTATCAATATCAAAACCTTTTTTTAGTTAGATTACCAAATACAGTTACTAAAATAGATTCTTTTGCTTTTGAGAATAATCAAATAGAAAAAATAACATTTGGAAATTCTATTCAAAATATTAGTGTGTCTGCATTTGCAAATAATAAAATAACTAATCTTGATATACCTAATAGTGTTACTAATATTGATTCAAAAGCTTTTGAGAATAATCAAATAGAAAAAATAACATTTGGAAACTCACTTGAAAATATTGATACATATGCATTTGCAAATAATAGATTAACTAAACTTGATATACCTAATAGTGTTATAAGAATTGGTTTAAGAGCTTTTGAAAATAATAGATTAACTAAAATTATAATACCTGATTCTGTTAAAAATATTGGTAATGACGCTTTTATTGGAAATCCTTTACAAGAAGTAGAACTTTCATTAGGGTGGGAAAATCATGTATCAAAAATATTTTCTAATTATTCAGAAATTTATTTTAAATTTATAATGAGTGTGACATATTTTGTTAATAGTGTGAAATTAATAAGTAACAAATTTCGTTTAAAAATTAATTTTATAATTAGAGATGGTAAACGTATTTTTAATATTAATAGTAAAGAAAATGTTTTTGAAACTTTATATCAAAATAATAAAGAGTTATTAAAAAATATTCCTTATGTTATCTTTATAAATAAAGAGACACTAATACAAGATAAAGGAATAGATTCTTCAGGATTAACAACAACTGTTTTTCATTTATTATCAGAATATATTAATACTAATTTTTTTATTATGTTTCAAGATTTTCATACAATACCTGATCGTGATTTTGATGAAGATAGAATATTTTTCTTAGGGCAATTATTTGCTTATGCAATTAGAATAGGACAACAAATAAACATAGATCTACATCCATTTATAATATATCAAATTATATTTGATGATTTTAAAGAATTAAATTATGAAAATATTTTAAGAATAATTAATAAATTTAATAAAAGCTTATTAGATGAATATCCTTATTCATGTTTTAAAAATCCAATTACTGATAAATATTGTAATTGGACAGTAGAAGGAGAAGATATTAATTTTAATGTTAAATTTGATGATGGGAAAAAAAATATAAAAAAAATTATTAGTACTGTATTTTCTCCAAAAGAAGAATTAGTAAATATAACAGAAGAAGAAAAAGAAGAAAGACGAAAAAAAGAAGCATTTAAAGGTATTAAAATTCAGTTTCGTAATTCAAATATAAAAAAATTTATTGAGGGTTTTAGAAGTCAAATTGATATTAATAAAAACAGATTATATTTATTAGACTTATTAAAATTTAGTCAAGTAATTTCTGGATCTAAACAACCACTAACATATGAAGATTTAATTAAATACATACAATTTATAAATTTTAATAACGAAGAACAAAAAAATGTAATTAAAGAACTTATTAGGGAAAAATTAGCAGATCCAAATTGGATAAAACGTTTTTTATTAAATTTAACAAGTAAAGAAAAAATACCAATAACAGGTATTAAATTAACTATTCAACTTTCAAGTGGAAATTTTGATGCACCATTTAAAACTAGCGTATGTTTCAATACAATGATAATAAACCCAGTACTTTTAAATGATTATATGAATAGTACAAATAAATCACAACATATTTTAAATAGTGAGTTTAATTTTGATAATGTTTTACAAGATGTTTCATGTTTTACTGTTGCTTAAATTTTAATTCATATTTTCATCTAATTATTAAAAAATTGATTTAAAAACTATTTTATAAGGTAATTTATATACTTATGGAAGTTGTTAAACAAAGTTTTACAGAAGAAATTGAACAGTTATTATCTCTTAAGAAAGAAAATGGTCTTGCAGTATCATCTATGATCACTTTAGCTATCCCTAACAAATACTGTTTTTAGCACATTTATAACAAAAGAAATAAGTACTGCAAATAATATTAAAAATAGAATTAATAGACAATTAGTATTAAGATTATTAAAAGTTATTCAGGAATTTTTGTTAAATAATAAAGTTGACAAAAACGGTATAATTATTTATGCAGGTACAAATGAATATGGTAAAGAAATATTAAAAACATTTACACCAAAAATAACATTAAATCAGCTTTATTATAACTGTGGAAAACAATTTATTGTTGATCGTTTTGTTGAATTATTTATTGAGATTAGAGGTTATATAATATTTGCTAATGGTGATTGTTGTAATATTTATAAATTTGAAAGTAATTTTGTTAAAATTAAAAGTATTAATGGAAATTTAATAAAAAGACAAAGAAAAGGCGGTCAGTCAGCAGTAAGATTTAGTAGACTTGCAGAAGAAAGTAGACATGAATATGTTATACATGTAATTGATTATTTAAATTTATTACGTAATGAAAACTGTTGGATTTTTGGTTCTAATGAAATTGTTAAAATGATTTTAGAAAGAAAAGAATTATTAATAAAATTAAACTATGGTGGATTTTTAGATTTTAATAATGATACAATTAATGATACAAAAAAATGGTTATCATATCTAAATAAAGAAGAAGTTGATGAAACAAAAATAAAAGAAATTGTGTTATTACTTGATACTAATATTGATATGTTAGATTTTGATGAGAAAAATAAATTAGAAATGAAATATTATTTTGATTATGATGAAATACACAAATATAAAAATAGTAAAGATTATGAAAGAATTAAACTATTTAATTATATTGGTGTAAAATATTATAATACTATAAATTATGAAGATGATTTTTTAATTTTTTAAAAAATAAAAATTGTTTAAAGATTTTTTTTTATTAATATTAATGCGATGTGTGACACTTTTATTGTTATGTATACTTAGTAATGCTTATGTTTATCCAAATTTAAATAGAATAAGAAAAACAGAATTAAAGAATTTTAATGATGAATATTCAAATGAATTTGGAGCCGAATTACTTAATATAAGAAAAAAAAAATATAATGATGATGATGAAGAGTTTGGTGAAGAAATAGAAGATATGTTTGATAAAAATAAAAACCCTGTGATAATACCTGAAATAACTGGAATACGAATTTATTATCCTGCAGGGAAACCTCCAGATATTTTAAAAGAATCATTAAATGAAAATAAAAAAGCTAATAAAAAAAGTAAAAATTTTGAGTTAGTTTATAATAATGATTTTAATTTTACAAATATTGGAGGTTATGATTTAATAAAAAAAGAATTATTACAATGTGCAGATATTTTAGTAAATTATACAAAATATGAAAAATATAATGTACGTGTACCAAAAGGCTTAATTTTAGAAGGACCACCTGGAAATGGTAAATCAATGTTAACAAAAGCATTTAGTGGAGAAATTAATGTTGGTTTTATTCCTGTATCAGGGTCACAATTCCAAGAAATGTATGTTGGTGTTGGTGCAAGTCGTGTTAGAGAATTATTTGATTTTGCACTACAAAATAAACCATGTGTTATATTTATTGATGAAATTGATGCAGTAGGTCGAAAAAGGAGTAGTGACTCAGAGACAAGTAGTTCAGAACGTGATTCAACATTAAATGAATTATTAGTTGGTTTAGATGGATTTAAAGGTTCAAATGGTGTTTTTTTAATTGGTGCAACAAATAGAATAGATTTACTAGATAGTGCCTTAATTAGACCAGGTAGAATAGATAAAAAAATTTATATTGGTAATCCTGATAAAAAAACTAGAAAAGAAATTATTAATATTCACTTAAAAGGAAAACCATATGATTCAAATATAAATTTAGATAAACTAGTTGAAATAACAAATGGTTTTTCCGGAGCAGAAATTGAAAATTTATTAAATGAGGCTATGTTATATGCTTTACGAGAAAATAAAGAGAGAATAGAGAAAAGTGATATTGAAATAATTACAAATAGAATTTTAACTGGATGGCAAATAACTGAAAATAAATTATCAGAAGAAATGATTAGACAAGTTGCTATTCATGAAATTGGTCATGCATTAGTCAGTATATTTACTAATTATAGAAAAATTATTAAAGTAACTATAAATTTATGGTCACCAAAATCATTAGGTTTTACAATGTTTGAAGAATCACCAAATAGTTTAATCTCAACAAAAGAAAATTTACTGAAAGAAATTATGGTTTTATTAGGAGGAAGAGTTGCAGAAGAAATATTTTATGGTGAAAAAATATCATCAGGTGCAATTGATGATTTTCATAGAGTTAAAAATATTATTCAAAAAATGGTATTAGATTATGGGATGGGATCAAATCTATGCATGCCACAAAATTCAGATAAAAATAAAGAAAAACTTGATTTAGAAATTGAAAATATCTTTAATCAAGCATATAAAGACACACGATATTTACTATTAAACTGTAAACAACTTGTAAATGAGTGTGCTGGATTATTAATTATTGAAAACGAAATAACAGAAGATCAAATTACTCGAAAAATAAATGGTATTTATGATTATTTAAAAAAAAATTGAACTCATATTAATTAATCTAATTGAACGAATTATTTTATAATTAAATTATTTAATTATAAAAAAATTGAATTATGAAAAATTTAAATAAAATATTTAATTGGTATGTCAGTTCCATTAAATATTATATTAACTAAACCAAAAGATAATAAGTATGAATCACATTATTTTTTATGTAATGATTTAGATGATTGTTATAATAAAATAATTGTTACAGTTAAAAATATAATTTCATTAAAAGTAGATTATCCTGATGATTATGATGAATTTAAAAACTTAATTTGGTATAATAGTGTTTCTTTTGATAATGAAGTATTTGATTATTCATTATTTATGGAAGGTAAATGGCTTAAACCATGGTCTCACCAAGAATTATATGATGCAATTAAGGAAATTATTTATCAAGTTGATATACAAAACTCAATTTACAATAAAAAAAATACATATGATTATATATCAGAATCAGATTCAGAAAATGATGAGTAATTATTATTTAATAAATAATTTATATTTTCTTCATGTTCTTTTAATAGTATTTTAAGTTCTGGAAATAAACTAACAATAATTGTCCATAAAGGTTTAACAAAATATGTTGAAAAATTTATTTCATTTAATATTAATTCATTATTATTATTTATATCTATTTTTTTTGTAACTTGTAATGATAATTTTTCTTCTTTTTCTTTTTGATTTAACATTTCTTTATGAATTCTATTTATACCATTTTTATAAACACTAAAACATTTAAGTTGATTACATAAATCAGCTCCATGCATTATTAATTTACATAAAAGTGTTTGATTTAATAAAATATCACACGATTTACAACTAGAAATTATTATTGAATGATTTTTCATATCTGTTGCTAATATACATTCAATAATTATTGATCTTAATTCTAAAAATTCAAGATTATTTAAATTTTTAAATAACATAATTTTTTCTTGTTGAATAATATAAAAAGCTGTTGAACAATGATAATTTTCTAAAACAGAATTATCATTATATTGAAATGCTAAAAAGCTTTTTTTATTAATTTCAAATAAATTATCTGTACCTGGATGATCTATATCATGAACTAATGCACTAAATAATAATCCGAATAATTTATATTGTGATAATATATTACTAATTTGTGTATTTTTAATAATTAAATATATAAAATGTGTAACTGTAACAGCATGTTGAAAATTATGATATGGATTATTATTATATTTTTTTGAAATTTCAATAATACAATTATAAAAACTATTTATATCTATTTTTAAATTGTCAAAGTTAAATATATCTGTAAACATAAAATAAACATCATTAACTAATTCATTTTTATTTTTGATTTTAAAAAAATCATAATTCCAATTGTTTATTTTTTTTTTTAATTCATTTAAATCAATATTAGGTAAATCATTTATTTCATTTAGGTCTATTGAAAAATCTGAACTACTTCTTGATAAATTATTATTTTCAAGTTTATTAGCAATTGATAATAAATTAAAAATATTTTCTTCAATTGATTTAAATTGATTTTTATAATAATTTATTTTTAATGAATAAATTTCATTTTTTAAATCCGATACTAATTTATTTGGCGTTTATTTATTAATAAAAATATGTGTTTATATTATTTTTTATAATTAATATGAATTTAATAATATATGAAGTATATCGTACAATTCATTATATTTATTTGATACAATAAAAAATCTATCATTGTTATTTCTATTTTCAAAAGTTAATTTAAACATTCTTTCTTCAGATTCTATATTTTCAATAGAAATAAAAATATTATTAATATTATGACTAACTAATACAGGCATAATATTATAATAAAAATTTAATTTATTTAATTATCAATTTTTATGTTATAAATTTGTTCAATTATATCTTTAAAAAATAAGATATCAATGTTTCTTTCATTATTTTTAATTCTAAATTGTAATATATTTTTGTCAAAAATTAACTTTTGATAACAATTATTTGTTACATAATGTATCATATGTGGTTCTTTATCATTTTCATTTAATGTGTCAATAATCAATCCCCATTTATAATTATTTGGAATTTGTACGTAAGGTATTTTATAATGTGTAAACATTTGAGAAATAAGAACATCTTCACAAGTATTAAAATAATTAAAAAATGTGTAATTATTTGCTACTAATTCAGCAACATTTTTATTCATTATAATTCCAGTTCCTGTAATAAAACCAAAAACAGGAAATCCACTACAAATATTTTGTTTTAAATCAATAGTATTTATAAATGATATTAAATTATGAATATTAATAACAGTACTCAAGTTTGTTCTAAATATAAAATCATAATCATATTTTTTTAAATAATCAATAGCTAATGATGTTTTTATAATCATTCCTGGTGTAATACTTTCAGAACCTTTAAAAGAAAGTGTGTTATTATTTTCAATGACTGATTCAATTTGTAAATTATTAAATTCAATAAAATAAAATTTAATAAATGGTTGAAAAGTAGATAAATATTGTGTTTGTAAATTTTTAAATTTAGAATAAACTTCTCCTGATGAAGATAATATTAAAATAATAATTTTATGCATAAAATATAATAACTTTTATTATTTAAGTATATTTATTTATGTATTTTTATTGGTATTTCTTGAAATTAATCTTTTAACTTGATCCATAGATATAACATCATCAACTACATCAATTTTTTCTTCTTCTATTTTTTCAGGTAAAACAGTAGTATTAGATAAAATATCATCAGTAAAATTTTTAAAACCAGCAGTATTATCTAATAAATCATCAAAACAATATTTACTATATTTAACTGGTGTACATTCAACTCTATCAGATAAATCTCTGGTATGAAAACTTCTTAATGGTGCTCTTTCAGGAATTCTAATTGTTTCTTTACCACCCGTCATAAATACTTCTGAAGATCTAGTTTTAAGTACTCTATCTTTTGGTAGTGGACCACTAGATAATCTTTCTTTTGCAGAAGCTAAACTATCACAACCTTCAATAATACCTTCTGAAACATCTCTCATAGCAGTATAACCTTTCATTTGTGGTGTTTTTATACCAGTATTACTTAAATTACTATATACTTCATTAATAACCATTTCATCAGTAAATGATCTACCACAAGAAGCAAAGTTAAATTTTACTTTTTGTGTTTCTTCTTCTACTTTTTCTAATAGTTTAGTAATACCAAGTTCTTCAATAGTACTACCAAGAATTACATCTGCTAAAGAACTAGCATTACTTAATCCAATAGCTTGTCCTCCTGTTAAATTTGCTAATGAAATTAAAAATGCTCTAGCAAATTTATAATTATTTATTTCTGGTTCACAACCAACAGTATATATTGTAATACCTTTTGCTGCAAGTTCTTTAGTAATAACAATAGGATCATGACCATTAGGATCACCATTTGGAAATCCATCATTAATTTCTCCTAAACCATGAGGTGGTGCATCTGAAATTAATATAATAATTTTAGTTGAATCAGTTCTCCAATTTAAATTATTTAAATCATATAATGCAGAGGTTAAAGCTTCAGGTCCATCACCACCACCATTTGCTTTTAATTCATCTAAATAAGTTTGCATTGTGTTAAGATTATTAGTAAAATCATATATTTTAGTTATATATGTATTTTCTTGTGGGGGATGATCACGATAGGCAACAAGACCAAACAATAAATCATTACAACCAGCTTTTTCTGTAATTTTGTTTATAATACTTTGAATACTTTGTTTTGCCATAGAAATATATGGTCCCATACTACCAGTACAGTCCATACAAAATACAAGGTCAAGCGACTTATTATCTTTATTTATAAATGATGACATAAATATCTATATTCATACTATTAATTTTTTTTTTTTCAATTTTTTTACTTAAACAAATAATTATAATATTACTATTATGAATATAATTATTGGTGGGAATGGATACATAGGTTCATTTTTAAATTATAAATTAGAAAATACATTAAGTGTTGTTACAAAAATTAATTATAATAATCAAATAACATTTGAAGATTTTAAAATAAAATGGAAAAATAATCAATATGAAAAATCTAATATTTATATTGTTGCAAGTTATAAAAATATTAAAGAAATAATTAATATATTAATTCAAACATCAACAACTAATAATACATTTTATTTATTTAGTTCAGCGGTAATTTATGATGGTATTGAAAAAGAACAATATGAAGTTTCAGATAGTGTTTTTTTTAATTCAAATGATGAATATGCAAATATAATCAAAGAAAATGAGGATGAGTTTTTAAAATTAAATGGAAATAAAATAATTTTAAGATGTGGAACTGTTTATGGATTTGCACCAAATTTTGATGCAACAAGAGGTATAAACAGAATGATTTATTCATCAATAATAAATAATGAACTTTTAATTAATAGTAAAAATCTTAAAAAAAGTTTTGTTTCGTTAAATGAAATTTATAATTTATTAAAAAATATTAACAAATTAACAACAAGTGATATTATTATAAATGTTTCATCTTTTTCAATATCTCTTCATGAATTAGCAAATTATTTGTCAAATAAATTCAATGTTCCAATTAAATATTTTGATTCAAATAAAAAAGAATATGAATTTAATTTAATATCTGATTTTAATCAAGACAAAGTATCTTCAATTGAAACTATTGAAGATGATATTGCAAAAGATTTTTATAATTTAAATTTTATAAAGTATAATGATAATAATAAAATAATAAATATTTGGAAAAAATTAGAATATTGTAGAGTTTGTAAATCAAAAAATATTTTTGAAGTATTAGATTTAAAAACACAACCACCTCCGAATAGATTATCAGATGTTTATTATAAATTTTTATCATTTCCATTAAAATTAAATTGTTGTCAAGAATGTTTTCATTTGCAATTAGAAGGTTTTGTTAATCCAATAATAATGTTTACAAATTATACATATTTAAGTGGTGTAACAAAAACAATGAATGATTATTTTAAAAGTTTTGTTAATAGTTTACCAATAAATAATAATAAAAACAAAAAAGTATTAGATATTGCTTGTAACGATGGATGTTTATTAGATTATTTTAAATTAGAAGGTTATAATACATATGGTATTGATCCTGCAGAAAATTTACTTAAAAATATAAAAAATCATAATGTAATATGTGGATTTTTTAATGAAGAAACTGTTTCAAAAATTAATGATAATAAACCATTTGATGTTATAACAGCATTTAATGTTTTTGCACATTTAGATGATATTTATGATTTTATATTTAATATTGAAAAAATATCAGATGAAAACACCGATATATATATTCAAACATCACAATGTGATATGATAAAAAATAATGAATTTGACACAATATATCATGAACACTTATCATTTTTTACATTATTTAGTATGATTAAATTTTTATCAAAAACAAATTTTTATTTACATGATTTAAAAATTGTTCCAGTTCATGGTAATAGTTATTTATTTCATATTAAAAAACAAACTGAAAAAGTTAATTATATTAATGATAATATTATGTCAAGATTAGATTATGAAAATAAAAATGAATTTTATGATACTATAATTTATGACAAATATAAAAAAAATATTAATGATTGGATTGATCAATTAATTATTAATCTTAAAAAAAATAATAATAAAATAGTAGGGGTAGGTGCTTCAGCAAAAGGAATTACAATATTAAATTATATTTATACTAAGCTAAAAGAAAATAACATAGTAATTGATTGTATTATTGATGAAAATAAATTAAAAATAAATAAGAAAATAGATGCCGTAAATTTAGAAATAAAAGAATTTAAATATATTGAAAGTATTGAAACACCAATAACATTTATATTATTTGCATGGAATTTTCAGAATGAATTAAAAGAAAAAATAAATAAATTAAGGAATAATATTAATGATAAATTTATAATTCCTCAAATTATTGAATTTGAATAAATTTGGTTTCTTTAGGATTATCTGCCATAAAACGATTTAAATTTTTAGAATGAATATGTAAATTAATTATTTGAATATAATTACCATTAACATATATAAAGGGTTGAAATAATCCTAATTCATTAATAATCCAAAAAAATTTATAATTATTATATTTAATTAAACATGTTTCATTAATAAAACCTCTAGTATCACCAGATTGATTTCTAGGATCAACACCACCTAAATATTGACCCATAGCAGCAGCATCAAAAATACAACTAAATTTATTGTATAATTTTGTGATTTTATGATTACTAAAAACATTTGTAAAAATAGGTAATGGTAAAATAGTATTTTCATCAAATAAAGCTAAATTTTGCATATCATTCAAGTTAAAATTATAATTATTTATAATTGGTTCAAAAGCTTGATAATTTGGTATAAAAATAATACCAGGAATAACACGATTATCACAATCATATGTAGCATAAACTTTATTTTCTGTAAATTTCTCTTTATGATTATTTAGATTATCATAAACATGAACATCGTTTTCAATATGTATAACATTTTGTAAATTATATTTTTTAATATAAGAAAAAAGATAAAATAATCTCAAAGAACATAAATGCCAAAAGCCATTCCTAAATTGTTTATCTATATTTGATTGTGTATTGTATTTGAAATCGTCTAAATCATCGCAATCAATTAAATTTATATTTAAATTTTTAAACTTATCAAAAAAACACCTGTTCGTTATAATTGTAACGTCAAAATTATTAAATAAAAAAAGATTTTTTATATTATCTAGGATGTAATCTTGAAAGTTTTGTAAGCATACTAAAATTATTTTCATATATAAGAAAATATATTTTTTCTTTAAATTTTTTATATAATTATATAATATGAATATAATATTAGTAATATTAATCATTTTATTATTTGTCTTTTTAATTTTTTATAAGAAAGATAAAGAAGATTTTGCATGTAGATTAGAAAATAATCCAACATCGTGTGAAACAATTGTATGTAGTGATAGTCAAGTTAAAGCTAAAATAGTAGGTGATCCTAATAATTGTAGATGTTGTGACATTGATTTTGTTGATGAAACAAATCAAAAAATCAGGTTGTATTATAACTTTGATATTGTTACAGTTAAAAATAATAAATTAAGAAATATGAGTATAAATACAGATTCTTCTTCCAATGTTTTAATTAACACAGCAAATTATAGATACTATAAATTAGATAGTAGAAAATTACGTGGACCTAATCCTTTATGTGCACAAGTTGGAGAAGTTCTTTTATCATATGATTACACTCCTGTTAATGCAACCGTAATTAATAGATTTGGATGTAATACTAATAAATCAATTGATTTTAAAAATAAAAAAGTACAAAAAATAAGAATTGAAGGTAACGAATGGTTACAATTAGCACAAGTAAGTGTTTATGATGATAATGGTGTAAAAGTTAAACCAGATAATATTAATGCAACAGAACCTGGTTTTGGAACAAATAAATCAATACCTATTGATGGTGTAGATAATCCAAGACCTTATCCACAAATATATCATTCAGGATCAACTAATGGTGCATTTTGGGAAATGGTCTTTAATAGCCCAATAACTGTTAAAAATATTGTAATACATACAAGAACTGATTGTTGTTTAGATAGAATGGGTAGATTTATTGCAAAAATTTCTTTAGATGATAATACTATATTAACACAACAATTAGATAGTGTATTAACACAATCTATATTAAATTCAAATTATATATCAAATATTAATTCATACATATTAGATTGTCGTACTCAAACACCAGTAAATCAATATATAATTAAAACTGCTCCAAGTTCTCCAGAAAATGATATTGTTTCATGGTCATTTTATGGTTCTAATGATAATTTATCCTGGATATTATTAGATACTGAAAATGATGTTGATATACCATTAAATAGAAATATTACAATACCCAATTTTAGTATTGGTTACTCATTAATGTATGATGCAATATTAAGTAACATGAATATTATAACAACAAATGGTTTAATTGGACCAAACAGTGCAAATTTTGTTAACAAAAATAGTTCTGGTGCAAATGTATGTACAGATTTTATAACAGTTGATGCAGTAAAATTAGATAATAATAAATTTACATTTTCTATGTGGATTTCAAAAGATCAAATTGATACCAATAACTTAAATTTTAATAAATTCATTTTACAATTTCAAAATATTAGTAAAACTGTTATGATTAATATGTATGTTTTTCAAAATATTATTTATGTTGGTTTAAATTTAGCAGGTGGTTCAGTTGTTTTTCCAATTAATGATACTATTTCATATATAAATTCATGGTTTCATTTAGTTTGGACTTTTGATGGAAAAGATTGGTTTGTATATTTAAATGGAAATGAAATTAAATATCCTAAAGTAGGTTCCTTTTTAGATAATGAAATATTTGGTTATAATATTATTGGGTGTTCTTTAGATAAAAATCCAAATAATTGTTTTACAGGTAAAATTGATGATTTTAAATTTTATAATTCATATTTTACAAGTGATATGGTTGATGTGCTTTATTCTGTAGGATCAAAATATATTACACCATTACCTAAATCAAATATTAATATTGAAACATCTGATTTTATGGTAAAAGTTAATAACTCTATATTATCAAAAGCTAATACTAATGGAAGATATGGTTTTACATCTACTAATACTATAAGTGGTCCAGTTATGTTAACTATTAATCCTCCTCCAATTAATTGTTCTGTTGGTTTTTCAGAAAATAAATTTGAAGAATTTGGTGTTGTTTATGGTTTTAAAACAATTAATGAGGGTGGATATACTGTAATACCAATAGCTCCTGGATATAATGATCAACCAAGAATTAGACCAAAAACTGGTAATATTGTTGAAAATGATCAAACACTTAATCTTAAATTAATTATTGATGGTGAAAATATTAAATATATGATTAATGATACAGTTATATGTATAAGATCAAGAATAAATACTTTACCATTATATCTTGTTGGTAATTTATTTAGTACTGGACAATTTATTTATAAATTAGATGTAACAAATAAAATACCTCAACCACAAATTAAATCAGATGAATTAATGTATTTATCATTAAATAATGATAGTTCACTTGTATATAATTTACAATTTAAAGATACTGATTATTATGAAGTAGATCCTTTAGCAAATATAAATTTAGATTCAAATAGTTTAATTTCAAAAATAAGAATTGATGGTGTAAATAATTGGTTACAAATTGCTCAAGTAACTGTTTATGATACTAGTAATAATAAAATATTATTTAATAGTAGTACTGACACTGTTAATGCAACAGATCCATGGGCAGGTGAATCAAACAAGCTTAAACCTTTAGATGGTGTTGATAATCCTAAACCATATCCTCAAATTTATCATTCAGGAAGAAATGAAAATCCTTTTTGGGAATTAGTTTATGGTAGTCCAAAAAAAATAAAAGCAATAACTGTACATACTAGAACAGATTGTTGTACTGAAAGAATTACAAGTTTTATATTAAAAGTAATTACACCAAATGG
>JACCDO010255945.1_pt1 | contig 28130 bp, 25 predicted proteins | sample 7446101 | NCBI WGS metagenome assembly JACCDO01 (sample SAMN15323440, study PRJNA562643) | freshwater metagenome | isolation source: river surface water | place: USA:Blue River Watershed | collected 2017-08-16
ACTGCCAACTTTGCAATCGCAGGTGTCTTTATCGCTCGCTTACTACCTGCAGTCTTTCTCGGCCCGATCGCAGGTGTGATCGCCGATCGCTTTGATCGCCGCCGCTTGATGGTCAATGTAGACATCCTGCGCGCAGCGCTCTACATATCTATTCCTATCGTTAACACATACTTCTGGCTCTACACCGCCATGATCTTGGTGGAATGTTTAACTCTCTTCTGGTCGCCCGCAAAAGAAGCATCGGTTCCTAATCTTGTCCCACGCGACAAACTCGAAAGCGCTAACCAAGTAACACTTCTTGCCGCCTATGGCACTGCACCCATCGCCGCAATTCTCTTCTCTATCCTCACACTTCTATCCAGCGCAATCGCTGCAATTAGCCCACTGATTCCCAGCAACTCAGTAGATATTGCGCTCTACATTAACGCACTCTCATTCCTCTTTGCAGCATGGACTGTTTTTGGCATTAAAGAGATTCCCAAAGGCGCAGCATCAAAAAATGATTCGCCATCAAATGTTGGCCAGTCACTGATCCAAGGTTGGAAAGCGGTCTCTGAATCCAAAATTATCCGCGGTCTCATCATCGGAATGGTCGGTGCATTCTCTGCAGCTGGCGCAGTTATCGGACTTGCTCGCACATTTGTCGGCGACCTTGGCGGAGGCGATGCCGCTTACGGTGTTCTCTTTGGTGCAGTCTTTACTGGTCTTGCAATCGGTATTGCATTCGGCCCCAAGATATTTGCACAGTTTTCTCGCCGCAGATTATTTGGCGCCTCTCTTACAACATCAGGAATCTTCCTTGTTCTTCTAGCACTTATCTCTAACTTGGTTCTCTCAGTATTTATCGTGACAATTCTCGGAGCCTTTAGCGGCATCGCTTGGGTAACCGGCTTCACCATGCTGGGCATGGAGGTCCACGATGAAATTCGTGGCCGCACCTTTGCCTTCGTGCAATCACTCATTCGCATCACCTTGGTAGCCGTCCTAGCAATCGCCCCCATCATCGCTGCGACTATTGGCGAACATCGCTACGAATTCGAAAACCTGACCCTTGATTACAACGGTGCTCAAATCACCATCGGTATTGCCGGTCTTATCGCTGTTTTAATCGGTTCAGTTTCTTATCACCAGATGAAAGATCGCCCCAACGTTTCACTCTGGTCCGACATCTTGGCCGCCCTCCAAGGAGAACTCGGCGCCATCACCGGTCAATCAACCCAAGGAGTCTTTATCGCCTTCGAAGGCGGCGAAGGCACAGGTAAATCAACACAATCCAAATTACTTGCTCAATGGCTAGAAGAAGAAGGCGAAACAGTTGTTCTTACCCACGAACCCGGCGGAAGTAATTTAGGAAAAGAACTCCGTCATATTCTTCTTGGCCATCAAACAGGTGATATCTCACCACGCGCTGAAGCACTCATCTTTGCGGCAGACCGTGCCCATCATGTGCACGAAGTTATACGACCAGCACTCAATCGCGGAGCAGTAGTTATCACCGATCGCTACTTTGATTCATCTGCTGCCTATCAAGGTGCAGGTCGAGTTCTCAATCCAACAGAAGTAGCTCGCATCTCTCGTTGGGCTACAGAAAGTTTGTTTCCAACTCTGACAATTCTGATTGACCTTCCTGCCGAAGTTGGTTTAGGAAGATTGCAATCACGCGACAGACTCGAATCACAACCATTAGATTTTCATGAACGCGTCCGTCAAGAGTTTCTACAAATTTCCATGATGGATCCAGAGCGATATTTTGTAGTTGATGGAACACAATCCGTTGAAGAAATTCATTCTCAAATCACCACAAGAGTGGCTGAGCTTCCTGCACTTAAGCGCAACGCCACACAAGAAACCAAACGAAAGTTCCGCAAGTAAATGTCTTCGGTCTTTGATGATTTGGTTGGTCAAGAACATATCATCGACATCCTTAAGGGTGCTGTTGCGGCATCACGGACAGGCTCAGAATCTCAAGAAATGACCCATGCCTGGGTCTTCACTGGCCCCCCAGGTTCAGGTCGTTCTTCTGCAGCCGTTGCCTTTGCTCAAGCGCTTGTCTGCCCTAACCAAGGCTGTGGAGCCTGTAACGAGTGCCAATCAACAGCTTCCGGCGGGCATCCTGATGTTGAAATTATTCGCACCGATGGACTTTCCATCAAAGTAGAAGAAATTCGTGAACTCCTCACTCGTGTTGCATGGGCACCTTCAATGGGTGGATGGCGTGTGGTTGTTATGGAAGATGCAGACCGACTTACCGAATCTGCAGCCAATGCACTTCTCAAAGCAATCGAAGAACCAGGAACTCGCACAGTTTGGTTGCTCTGTGCACCAACACTGCATGATGTTCTGCCAACAATTCGTTCACGCTGCCGTCATCTACAACTGCGCACTCCATCGATAGATGCTGTAACGCAACTTCTCATTAATAGAGACAAGATTTCTCCGGCAATGGCAGATTTCGCAGCCCGAGTGAGCCAAGGTCATATTGGGCGAGCCAGATACATAGCGACAAATGAATCTGCGCGTAGCCATAGAGAATTAATCATGCAACTGCCACTTCAACTTGGATCACTCGCTGCGGCTTTGCAAGCCGCACAAACGCTTGTTGATATTGCTACAGAGGGAGCCACCAAGGCTTCAGAGGATAGAGACGAAAAAGAGATTGAAAGACTACAAGAGGCATACGGCAAAGGTGCAACTGGTCGTGGCATGGCAACTGGCGCTGCAAAAGTTGTCAAAGAGCTAGAGAAAGAACAGAAATCCCGAGCAACCCGCATGGTTCGCGACTCAATTGATGGTGCGCTTCTGGATCTCACTACTTTCTATCGTGATGTCATGATGGTGCAATGCGGAAACTCTGAATCAGTAATCAATGCAGATATGCGCGAACAAATCGACAAGTACGCTGACTTCTTACCGCCGGCTTCAATAATTAATAAGATAAACGCCACCATGGCTGCCCGCCAAGTTCTTGCTCTGAACGCCGCGCCACTGGTCACATGCGAAGCCCTGATGTGCCAATTGGCGCGTAAATAGCCACTCAACCATTCCTTGAGAGTGGTCATAACCACCCCTTGCCATACGGCAGAATTCCTCCATGCGTCTAGACCATGTTTCTTATGTGACTTCCCATGACCAACTTGCAGACACAGTTCAACGCCTAGGTTCTCGCCTTGGTAGCACCTTCGTAGACGGTGGAATCCACCCACGTTTTGGTACGCGCAACTTCACTTGCGCACTCAAGAATGGTCAATATATTGAAGTTGTTTGTCCTCTTGACCATCCAGCCACAGAACAAACACCATGGGGTAAGGCTGTTTCGAAGAAATCAAATGAAGGTGGCGGTTGGTTTACCTGGGTCTTTGCTGCAAAAGATATTTCACCTATAGAAACCAAATTTGGTCGCCAAGCAGTCGAAGGCCACCGTACCCGCCCAAACGGTTCAGATCTCAAGTGGAAGCAAATCGGAGTTAAAGAGTTAGCAGAAACTCGAGAATTTCCATTCTTTATCCAGTGGTTATCAGCAGACCACCCATCACAAGATGGAACACCGCTAGCTGAGATAGAAAAGATTGTTATCGCCGATAAAAATCAGCTGGCAGATTCATGGTTTAAAGAGGAAATACTTGCGGCACTTGGCGATGTGAATCTCGAGTGGGTAGATCCGTCAACGAATGACGATCAATCAGGAATCGTTGCAGTGTTTCTTTCAACGCCTAGTGGTGAAGTCATTCTTGACTAAGAATAAAATTTGCCTCGCGCAATTGTTTCGAGGTTTTGGATATAACTCAAACTGCTGGGAGTGTCGAAGTGTTGAATAAATTGAAAAATTTGGAACGAAACTTTAATCTGGAGCCTTCAGGGGTGCTTCATCTTGGTGCCCACCATGCTGAAGAAAACCAAGAATACATTGAGATGAATTGGGGTCCAGTTATTTGGGTAGAAGCGATACCTTCTCTTGCTAAAGAATTGAAGTTTAAGTTGGATCCGACGCGAAATCAGGTGCATCAGGCTGTTGTTTGGTCAGAATCAAATATTGAAGTCGAATTTAAAGTTGCTTCACAAACCATGGCAAGTAGTATTTTTGATTTTGGTACACACGCGAAGCTCTACCCCAACATCGAGGCTGTTGAGGTCTTGAAGCTAAAAACAACCAAACTAATCGACCTTTTAGATCCTTCTGATGTCATCGATTTAATGGTGCTGGATATACAAGGGGCAGAGATACAAGCCCTGCAGGGATTAGGAAAAAGAATTAGAGAAGTAAAGTGGATTTACACTGAAGTAAGCAAAGTTAATCTCTACGAGGGAGGGAGTAAACTAGACGATCTTGATATGTTCCTAAAAATTAATGGTTTCACAAGAAGATCGACACGTATCTTAAAAGGAGAAAATTGGGGTGAAGCCCTGTATGTTACAGATCAACTCTGGCCTCAAATCGGCAGAGTCAACAAAGTTCGCGCAACTAGTGACGATTTAATATTTATTGTTAAACAAGTTATATATTTAGCTCGATACACTACTAGTAAATGGGTTAGGCGTGTTACTACTTGGAAAGTTTAACCAAGCCCAACAATATTTTTTCAAAATTATTCACCTTATTTTTATTCAAAACATAACCGGTTCCTCTTTTGGCGCCTGTTTCAACAATTGAATTTCTTGAGGGGCCTCTAATTTCTAGATCAGGAAGCCCCCCCAATAATTCGGGACCAATTTGAACGTCACCATAGGAGTCATACCCGAAACCGATATCGGATGAGACTTTAAAATCATCGATAATTGCAACCCATTCACCACCCCACGCTTCCAAAGCCTCAATTTCTTGTCGCGTAGGAATGGCATCGAGCCAGTGTGCATCTAAATAAGCCATAATCTTCTGAGTGGTTGGGATATCAGACAAAACCTCTGCAATAGTGGAAGCAGAGTCACCCAAGTAGGTTTGTATTCTACTAGAGGAATGATTTTTGCTAAATCGAAGCTCTGCCGTTTGTAGGTATGTTGAATTAATTTCAATAGTCTTGACTCCCCCAGGGGAAAGGGCAGCTAGAAAGCCAGTAGTGGAACCTAGATAGGTGCCGGTTTCTATACAAACATCGGGTGAAAAAATTTCAACTATCTGCAATATATCTCTGATTCTTTGGATTTGTCCATTAAAAGGCGTAAATTTCCAGTCATCTGCGAACCAGACAGGGTGGATCTTGCTCAGGAGCGAGTAAGAAAGCCGACCTGATTTCAGATATCCATTTTCCTTAAACATTCAAATCTCGATTCGACTTGGGTTGGCTAATGGATAGAGTTTAAACTATGAGACGTAGTTCAATTGAAATTTCGCCGCATGGCGGCCTTGGAAATCAATTATTTGCCTATTATGCGGGCCTGTTTTTTGCCAAGAAGGAGAATTGTCAACTAGATGTTTACTTAGGTAAATGCGATAGGCAACACACTCTACAAATATTTGATATTTCCTCTTTCGTACTTGACTTGAATGGCGGAAAATTAATTCAACCAAGAGTAATCGATTCAGCAAGATTTGCGGGTATTCGTAGAATTCGCGATTCGCTTATTCACAGAATAAAGATTTTAAGATTTCTGGACTCGAGGATTCTGAAAAGAAAGATTGAAGGGCGGGATTTTCCAAATCATGGAACTATTGAATTAAAAAAAGGTCAAAAAGTTGAGGGGTACTTTTCAACTTTTGAATACTTTAAAGCTCTTTCTGAAAGTACTAACTTGAAAGAAATCTCGCTCAGATCCCCGTCAGCTGAATTCTTAGAATTGGAAAAAGTTCTGTCTAAATCTGAATTCATCTCCTTACATTTGAGACGGGGTGACGCAGTGAATTACAAACAAACTATCGGAAATCTTTCCTTTGATTATTATAAAGCTTGCCTTGAAAGAGTTAAACCGTTGCATGAAAGATTGCCTCTCTACATATTCAGCGATGATAATGCCGAAGCTTATGCACTGGCGAATTCACTCAATTGGGTCGATGTTAATATCATTTCCGGGATATCAGATCCCGCAGAAAATCTCCTGTTATTTTCAAAAGGCAAGGTACTTCTGATTGCCAATTCATCTTTCTCTGCTTGGGCGTCATTTCTCAGCACTAGTCGAGAATTGATAATTGCACCAAGGCCATGTATGCGAAAGGGGAATTGGCCAAGAGAATGGCCGGAAATATGGGAAGCACAAGAAAGTGAATGGGAGAACTGAATCAATTCGCACCGTTGAAGATATATTCAAATCTTGATAAAAATAGAAAAGAAAATAGTTTACTATCCAGTTCAAAATGTTGTTTAGGCACTTGCGAAACATCACTGCGCTTCGTATTTATATGACTAATTATCTTACTTCTTCATTAATTGCCAAAGATTAGACATTGCGACCCAATGATAATCACTTTTATTGAGGATGGTTGTAAGGCATACAAAATGTAGGTTTATTTATCAAAAATTATATCAAGAAATTGAGTTAAAAATTGCACAACTAGTAAAACAGCTATACTTGACAGGTATTGTTCATGCAAAGCAAAAATCTTTTTGAGCGTTTTGTGACCAACAGTACTTTCAGCGAAAAATTGCACTGCTTTCGAAAGCGACTCTGTCTAACTTTGAGCATCAAAAGGGTCTAAACACAGGAAATCGCAACTGTTCGCTCAGCATTTTGATCGATAGAATATGATTTACTTAGATAGCGACTAAAAAAGGAAACGAATGCAACGAGATCGAGTCCTGGTCCTGGGGGGCAGTTTTTCAGCCTTACCAATTATCGTGGAATTAAAGAATTGTGGATTTGAAATCTGGCTGGCAGGTAATAATGAACTTGAACCTGGAATCGAAATTTCAGATGGATATATAAATGTAGACTACTCTGATGCTCTTGCAACTCTTGAAGCAACAAAATATCTTTCGTACAAATATGTGATTCCGAGCTGCAACGATGCAGCATATTTGACAGCCGCATATATTGCTGAGAATTTGCAACTTTCTGGATTAGATTCTCTTTATACTTCTCAACTTCTACACCAAAAAAACAAGTTCAGGAACGCACTAGCAGAATCAAAATTTCCAACGCCAAAATTTGTTATATTAACTCGTGACTATATAGATCAGATTCAACAGATTCGCTTCCCTGCATTACTCAAACCTACGAATCTCTTTAGTGGGATCGGGATAGTTAAATTTGAGTCGAAAGATTCGTTAGAAAGTTACTTAGAAAGCAATTTCGAGATTGACTTTTTAGAATACGTTTTGGAGGAATACATTCCTGGAGAATTATTCAGTGTATCTGCATTCATAAGTAATGGAAAAGCGAGCAAAGTATTCTTTGCTGATGAATTCTGTACCGTATACCCGTATCAGGTAAATTGTTCATTTGTACCGACGAGCCTGTCAGCAGATATTCAAAATCGAATAGTGTTTGACATCAATAACTTAGTTCATTTTTTTCATCTCACCGATGGGCTTTTTCATATGCAATTTATTTCAGATAACCTCAACTATTGGATCATCGAAATCATGAGAAGGTGTCCGGGAGACCTATATGGACACATGATCCAGTTGTCAACAAATTTCAACTATTACTATGCGTATATAGCTGGATTTCTTGGGCTTGAAATTGACCATCTCAGCGAATTTAAAAGGAAATTTATTGCAAGACATACTATCTCAACGAATCACGAAGGTTTTTACTCATCTATAGTGTTCCGCAAAGAATTCAAGAATCTCGAATTAATTCAGCTATCGAATTCAGGTGCGTTCATCAGGGAAGCGCCATATGGCAAAATCGGGATTATATTTTCAGAGTTTGAAAATGTAGACGAGATGTTAAGTATAGTCAAAAACATGAGTAGGTACATTGAAATTAAGGGAGTAAAAGTTTAATGTCACCAGTGAAACGAGTCGCAATCCTAGGAGGCTCAATATTCTCTGCCGTTGGACGTGCTCACATAAGTGCTCTTTCAATGATAAATGACGTTCAAATTGCTGGAGGATGTTTCAGTAGAGACATAGAGAAGAATCGCGACTCCGCTTTATTTTATGGAATTTCAAAAGATAATACGTATGTTAATTTTGAGGAATTGATTCAAAGAAGAAATGAGTATGACATTGTTTCAGTATTAACCCCAACTGATCAACACCATAACCAGATAGAAAAATTATTATTAGCAGGTGTAAACGTCATTTCTGAGAAATCATTGGATACATCATCGACTGGTGCTAAAAAACTGGGAGAAACTGCTACCCAAAATGGTGTTTTTTTAGCAGTGATTTTTAACTATACCGGGTATCCAATGCTTCGTGAAATTAAAAACATGATTACACGCGGTTTACTAGGCGACCTTATATCTATTCAAGCTGAAATGCCTCAAGAGGGCTTTCTTCGTAAAGATTTAAAGGGAGCTCCCATCTTACCGCAAGCCTGGAGATTAAAAGATGCAGAGATCCCAACGATTAGCTTGGATTTAGGAGTCCACTTACACTCAATCATCTCGTTTTGTACCGGACTAAAACCAAAAGAAGTCGTATCTATACAAGCGAATAATGGGAATTTTGCTGAAATTACTGATGAAGTAGTAGCTATAATTCGTTATCAAAATTCCGTTAATGCAAATTTTTGGTATTCCAAGACATCCATAGGAAATCGAAATGGACTCGCAATCAAAATCTTTGGAAAAAATGCCGCAATAGAGTGGAAACAAACTAATCCAGAAATAGTAAAATTTTCGAGAAATTCTGGCGAGATAATTCATTTAGATCATAGCAATCCTATGTGCCAAGAAGCAAACAAAAGCAGATATATGCGATTTAAGGCTGGACACCCCGCGGGATTTATTGAAGCACTTGCTAATCACTATGAAGATATTTTCTTTGAACTAGCTCAAAGTCAGCAACAGAACGGAAGATTTGATGGAGAATATACATTTGATGCTCTTGATGCGGCTGAAGGTCTGGAATTGATGGAGGCAATTGCCAAGTCGAATCGAACTAAAGAATGGATTGAAATTGTATAAAGCTAAAATTATTAAGGAAGAGGATAAAGACTTTCAAACCACTGTACGGAATTTTGTGGAAGATTTCGACAAAATTTCCTATTCACAGCGCTATATTTTTGGAATTAATCTATATACGGACAATGTCATAAATCAGTATAAAGTTGCAGGAATAATTGACGAAAACACAAACTTAAAGTCACATGAAGGTGTAGACATTGTAAAATTGCACGAAGTTCCTAAAGATGCACTTATATTAGTAGCAAGCGGAGGCGCAACACAATCTATACTAAAGAAATTAACACAATCCAATATGCGAGCTTTAGACTATTTTGCATTTCAGAGATTCAACTCGAAGAAATTAGTTCAGCCGAGGTTTAATGAAAATTTCGAGCAAGAATTTTTAAGGAACTATTCGAAATTTGAATATGTCCAAGAGTGCTTAGCCGATTCTGAATCCCGACGCCAATTCCAAGCAGTAATTAACTTTCGTTTCTATGCGAATATTGAGCATATGAAAGGATTTGAAAACAGAGAAAGCGAACAATATTTCGAACCTTTTTTGAACACCAATAAACAAATAGATAACTTCATAGATGTTGGGGGATTTGATGGATTCACTTCTCAACAATTTATATCGAACTACCCAAATTTTAGAGAAATCAATATATTTGAACCTGAAACTTTAAATTATCAAGTATGCATAAATCGATTCAGAAATTTTGAAAATATTTTTGTCCATAAGGTATGTTTGTCGAAGGAGTCTGGATTTGCAACATTTATATCTAGTGCTTCAACATCTAGAATAGACGCGAACATTTTGGGTGGAGATATTTCAGTCAGACCACTTGATAGTTATGCAAATCTTGTAACTAATAATAGTTATGTGAAAGTTGATATTGAGGGAGATGAAATCAATTTTCTGAGAGGATCGGCGAATTCAATCAAAACACACACCCCTTTTCTAGCTATTGCGGTTTATCACAACTCAGAAGATTTATGGAAAATCGCTAACGAGGTTTTGGCAATGAATAGTAACTATTATCTTTTTTTTCGCCACTATACCGAAACTTTATACGAATCGGTATTGTACTTCGTACCAAGGACTTGACGTCCCTCGCGAGTGAATATAGTCAGAAAAGCAGGTCCAACTATTTTATGACCGTTTCCAATAGTTTGGTAAATTTCTCAGGTGAAATCCGATATCTGTCAGAAATGTAACTGTTAAATGCAAGCCGTGAAGGTTTACCTTGAATTTCAAAATGTACTAATCCCAGAATTTCTGAGTACGACCGCCAAAAACCGGGCTTTCCTTTAAATGGTTGAATTTCGAGAATTTTAGTTCCAGGTTTGCAAAATATTAAATTTGTCATAGCGGCACCGCTTTCTGCAACTACTACATTAGCTGAGGAAAAAATTTTTGCCTGCTGTAAAAAAGTTAATGTGGACGGGTCGATAATGTGAAAACCATAGCGTTTAGAGATATTTTGTAATGTATTTCTATTCTTGAGAGGTCGGTAAAGATTGTTAGCTCTGGAAACAAAAACATATTTTGATTGTGGATCAGAAAAATCTAACTTCTCTCTAATATAGACTTGTAACTCTCTAATTTCATCGGTGTGCGACTCGGGAAGTTCCCAGCCCGCAGTGTTCTTAAAAGCAAAAACCAAATCTTTAATACTAAGTGATGAGTAAGCCTGAACAAAAATTAAATCGTTAGGAAAAAGAAATCGAACAAAATCATAAAATTGGGAAGGCAGATTGGCCTCAATAGCCAATTTCTCAAACGAAACTCCACTTCTTGTTGTAGCCATGAGCACGGTTAGTATCTCGGTCACGAAGTGAAAGTAATTATTGTTTTGTCCACAGTACAGCACTCGAAAGTTATTATCTGAGTGATGAATCGGCTTGGAAATTTTAACGATGCCTTGATAATTCAAAATGCGGTCTGGCAGCAATTTTGAATTTAATTGACTTGATTGTAAGATTCCAAAAATTTTTTTATCAGACTCTATGAATTGCCCGTTTAACAATTTTACGTCATTGAACTCCTTAATGACTAAGGATGGATAAGATCTGTCATGAGTGTTAAAATCTTGCCGTTCAACATTCGTTAAACCTTCGTACTGCACATCGCGATGTCTCCAGTTTTCTAAGCGCGGCGATATCGTGCCAAAAAGAAAAATTTCATAATTGTGCCATGAGCGAAATCGTTCATGCTCGAAATCTAAACCTGAAAAAGTATTTGACCATCCCGATAGCGAAGCAGATCTTCCTATCCATGTAGAGCGCCCATGAAATTCTCGCGGTTGGGGACTATTTCGTTGAAGCATAAAATACTTCGACCCAAATGTCTCAATAACTAATCTTCTCGGGTGGGAGAGATAGAATCTAAAAATTGACCGAATTCCACGAACGTAGAAAAGTAAGCCTACATTACTATTTGTGATATTTCTAAGCTTGTACTCGTTAAAAAGCATTTTGAAATTTAAAAATGGGGCGAAGTGAGTATTTACATATTCTGTATCAGAAATCTTAATTTGAAAATTCAAAAATTTCTTAGAAATGAGAAATTGGCATTCCAGATGATTTGTAAAATAGCTCAATAAAGCACCTCCAACAAAGTATTTTTGTAATCCCCACTAGGCAGCAGTTGAGCCCATTCTTCATATGCATCGCGAGAAAGCATTCCAGCCCTTAATGCACTTTCTTCCGGGCTGCCAATTAATAAGCCTTGTCGTGCTTGGGTTGTTTGAACAAAGTGAGCAGCTGACAAGAGTGATTCAGGGGTTCCCAAGTCCAGCCAGGCATTTCCGCGAGAAAGTGGCTCAACCGATAGATCCCCTGAATCCAAATGTGCTTTTAGTAAATCTATGATTTCAGTTTCTCCTCTCTTTGAGGGCTGTAATGTATTCGCAAAACATATTGATTTACGAGTCAATTTATAGAGTCCTGGGATTGCCCATTTTGACCCGGCTTGGACAGGCTTTTCTTCGAGGTTTACAATCTTCCCGAGTTCATTGAAAGTTACAACACCGTATGCTGAAGGGTTTGCCACACGATAAGGAAAAATTGTAGGACCCGAATGGTTGGCGAGAGTTATCTTTAAATTAAGTCCGAAAGCAGGGCCATGAAAGAGATTGTCCCCTAAAATAAAAAGGAAATCCTCATCTCCTACAAAATCACTGGCAAGTAGCAGTCCATCAGGAAGTCCAGTCGGGTTCTCCTGAACTGTATAGGAAATTTCGATTCCAAACTGAGAGCCGCCGGAAAGCAGTTTTTGAAATGATGCCAGATCTCTCGGGGAGACAATTATAAGAATCTCGCTAATTCCGGCAAGAATTAGAGTTGAAATTGGATAATAAATCATCGGTTTGTCATAGACTGGAAGCAATTGTTTACAAACACATACTGTGGATGGATACAGCCTGGAGCCAGTCCCACCTGCAAGTATTACGCCTTTCATGGCATTGACCTCATATAACTATTTTTCAACCATTCTTGGTTTTCAGAGTACCAATCAATAGTTAGTTTCAATCCATCTTCAAGTAAAATCGTAGGAGCCCAGCCCAATTCCTCGCGAAGTAGCTCGTCACTTACCGAATATCTAAAATCGTGACCTTTTCGGTCCTCTACATGTTTGATTTTTGGTGATTGGCCATTAATGTATTGGCTAATCATATTTGCTAGCTCCAAATTCTTTAATGGACTGCCGCCAATATTAAAAACATTCGATTTCTGCACTGACTCAGTTATCTTGAGAATCGCCAATGCGTGGTCTTTAACATAGATCCAATCTCGATTATTTTCGCCAGAGCCATATATAGGAATGGGTCTGTCAGCCAAGATGCTTCGTATCACGGTAGGGATGAATTTCTCTGCGCTTTGTCTCGGACCATAGTTATTGCAACACCTTGTTATCACAATATCAAGCCCGTGCGTATTTCGGTAAGCCGAGCAAAAATGCTCAGCGGATGCTTTTGAAGCAGAATATGGACTCCTTGGGTCCGATGGAGAATTTTCACTCCAAGAACCTTCGGAAATACTTCCATAAATTTCATCGGTAGAAACCTGAATCAGTTTCGTGAACTTTCCGTGCCTTTGCAATTCGAGGAGGTTTAAAACGCCGAGAACGTTTGATTCCAGAAAAATCCTTGATGAAGAAATTGACCTGTCAACATGCGATTCCGCAGCGAAATTTACCAGAACATCTACATCTAAACCTATCGTTGATTCAAAAGCCTGCTCGAGAGATTTAAGGTCTGCGATATCAGTCTTGATAAATTGAAAAGAATGTGGCGGGAGTTGATCTAGATTCGAAAAATCAGCCGCATATGTTAATTTATCAATTACTGTCACTTGGTGACCGTTTTGGACAGCAATCTCCACAAAATGCGAACCTATGAAGCCATAACCGCCTGTGACAACTATTTTCACTTGCTTAGAGTATCTATAATTTCCCCTACGGTAGTCTTTCGGTTATGGATTCAAGGCTAGTTCCAATTCAAGCCAAACGGGATGGTCGAGGAAACCTTTACGTGCTTGAGTATCCAGAAGTCGATTTCACCGTGAAGCGAATATATGTAATTACGTCAGTCCCTGACGGCCAGGTTCGAGGTATGCACGCACACAAGAAGCTGACACAGTTAATGTGGATGGCAAAAGGTGGTGCAAAAATACGGCTAAACGATGGTGAAGTGGAACGAATTGTTGAGTTGCATGAAGCAGAAAATGCTCTACGTATAGGACCAGGAATTTGGCGCGAGCTATTTGACTTCACTCCTGATGGTGTACTTATCGTGGCAGCAAGCAAAGTTTATGAAGAGAGTGACTATATTCACAACCTTAATGATTTTATTGATTGGAAAGCGCAAAATGGATAGAAAAATTCCATATTCATATTTAGGGCTTGCCTCAACTGAAACGAAAAAGAAATGGACTGATCAAGTTAACTCGGTTATTAATGACGGAGTTTTCGTTCAAGGTGAGTATGTTAAAAAATTCGAAAACGAGTGGTCCCAATATTTAGGCTGTAAATTTTCTATTGGAACAGGAAATGGCCTAGACGGATTGATTATTGCTCTTAAAGCGATTGGGATTCAACCAGGAGATGATGTAGCCGTACCGGCCCACACTTTCATTGCATGCCATCTAGCGATTTCACAAGTCGGAGCGATTCCAATATCAGTTGATGTAGAGAAAAATGGCTTAATTTCAATCGAGAAATTAATTGAATTACCTAAACCTCCAAAGGCGGTAATTGCGGTTCACTTGCATGGAAGTGTTTTGGATATGACGTCCTTGGTTGCCTGGGCAAAGAAAAACGATGTACTAATTATTGAAGATGTATCTCAAGCGCACGGTGCAACTCGCGAGGGCCAGAAGGCTGGGACATTTGGGGATATCTCTGTATTTTCTCTATACCCGACGAAGAATCTCGGAGCGCTGGGGGACGCAGGGATTATTTCCACTAACTCTGAAGTTTTCGCTGACTTTTGCCGAACTTACTCAAATTATGGAAGCGACAAAAACAACAAATATAGACACCAGATGAAGGGTATCAATAGCCGATTGGATCCAATACAAGCGGCAATTCTCTCAATAAATCTGCCAGAACTCGATGATTGGAATCGTAAGAGAAGAGATATTGCGAGTCGATATATAAGCGCATTCACTGAGGTCGGTATTCAAATTTTACAGGAGCTCGATAATGGAAATGTGTTCCATCATTTTGCGCTGCTTGTTAATAATAGGAATCAATTCCAAAATCTTCTAAATGCAAAATATATCTCAAGCGAGATACACTATCCAATTTGTGCAGCAGATGAATGGTCTGAAATGAACTTGACTCCTATTTCTAATTTCCATATAGCAAGACAAATCAGTCAAAAAACAATATCAATACCACTACATCCATGGATGTCTAGTTCCGACATCGAATACGTAATCGACAACGTTATTGAAAGTTTTGAGAAGTCAAATTGATTAAATACTCTCAGAACCCTAGTGGAGGATTTGGAAATAGGCTTTTTCAATTAAACTTTCTTGCTCAGCTTGCACATTCTTGCAATACAAATTATGAATTCAGATCTATTCAGGACGCTGGTTTATCGATTAATTGTTCACGAAATCGGGTAAGAAAATTTGAAAGATTTCTGCCTTCTATTCCCGTTAATCATCTAAATGCACTCTCACACAACGAAGCTATTTCACTAGTAGCACAGAGATTAGATCGGCACAGAACCGTGCGACTGAAAGGAGTACCCCTCGGTGAAACTTTTTCGAAATTTACAAAAGTCGACCCCAAAAAGCTCCTAGGAATTTTACTTCCTAAAAAAAACAATAATCTGTTACAGGCATCCATACATTTTCGCGGAGGTGATTTCAAGAAATGGAACCCAGAAGCAATACTGTCAGCTGACTACTACGAAACCGCAATTGAAATACTGCTAGACTTAAGCACTCCCCCGGAAAGCTTCATTTTGGTAACCGATGATCCATCCCTTGACTCATACCAATATATTTTGAAAAAATATTCTAAATATATTACAAAATCATTACCAAGCGAACCCGATCTTTTGCGAGATTTTGCTTTGCTTCGAAATTCTAATTATCTAATTTCTACCCCAAGCACTTTTGCTATATGGTCTAGCATCCTTGGAGACCACCTCGAGGTGATTCACTCGAAGAAATGGGTTTCGTCTCGAATTGAGGTTGGAGACAAATTTTGGGAAGACATTTCTTCGAATGAGAGCAAATTCCTGCCCACAATTAAACTAGTTTAACGAATAGGATATGACGCATGTCCCGCGCGATTCTACGAGTGCTAGTGTCGCACCCCAATGAAGTTAAATTTGCAATTCTTCAGATATTGGAGGCGCAAAATCATGTTGATCAAATACTTTTCGTAGAGCACAATTACACTCATACCGGTTTTAAGAAAGCATTCACATTTCAAGATTTTGAAGAAGAAATCCTTAAATATTCAGCAATAGACAATATCAATTTCTTGTACATTGATTTAACTGATGACATTATTGAAAATGCGTCGAATTCGCAAGAAATGCATTTTAACGAGACTCTGATGAGAAAATCATTTCTTACAGAAGTATCTCTTCGGAATCAAGACTTTGTATATTTGGTGGACGCTGATGAAATAATTTTTGGCAAATACTTTAAATTTACAAATGCGGCAATGAAAATTCTGGGCGCTTTTTTACCTGGGATTCGACTTCCTATGCACCAATTTTTTTATAAAATGAACTACCTTTGGAAGGATTTTACTTTTGCAAGCACAACTGTAAATTCAGTAAGGCAACTTCGCTGCGATGACAGACGCTTACGAGATTTTGGGGTAAAGTTTCCAATCAAGATCGGTTCCCACTATTCTTGGCAATTAACTCTCCCTGAAATGATTACGAAAATAAGGTCATATGCGCATAACGCCGATTACTCAGAACTCGCAGATGCACGGATTCTCGAGACTGCAATTAGCGAGAAAAAATATCCGTTTGACCCCGGAAGAGATTTCAAAATAGAAGAACTAACCAAACAAGAATCGACAAAATATTATCCTTCGAGTTTTAATCGAGTTGAAACAAAGTTCGAATACTTATTCACCGAACAATGGATTCACTAATGAAAAAGGTAGGCGTTTTCTTTGGTACTCGCCCAGAGGTCATCAAATTAGCTCCGCTAATCCTTCACCAAGGGAACTCAAAGGTCGAACTTGTTCCTATTAGCACAGGGCAACACGCTGAGTTAAAAGATACATTCGTTAGGGAGTTTGGAATTGATGTAAAGATTGATTTGGCATTAATGCTGCCAAATCAAACGTTAAATGAATTCTTGTCAAGGTGCATTGAGTCATGTGAGAAGATGATATTTGAAAATAATCTTGATGCAGCAGTTGTTCATGGCGACACCGCCACAGCTTTAAGTGTGGCACTTGCGTCCTACAACAGGAATATTCCTATTTTTCATGTCGAGGCCGGTTTAAGATCGCATGATTTACAAAATCCTTTTCCGGAGGAAATGAACCGACGCTTGATCTCTCAATTAGCCTCATTTAATTTCGCACCAACTCAAAATGCTAAAAATAACCTTTTAGCCGAGAACATTGAAAATTCTAAGATTGAAGTTACGGGAAATACAATTGTTGATGCACTTTTCAATTTCATAAATCAGAACACTTTGAGAATCGAGCAGTCAGAATTCACGAATAGTTTTAAGAAGCACGATAAAAATATTCTTATGACAGTTCACCGTCGCGAAAATCATAAGAATATTGAAAGATTTGCTTTGACTTTGAAAGAACTAGCCCCTCGTTTTCCAAGTGTTGGATTTTGGTTGCCAGTACATCCAAACCCAAACGTTAAGAATGTCCTATCGTCTCTTGAAAATTTAATTCCTAATTTGCATATTTTGCCTCCGCTTGGTTACCCAGATTTTGTCGCCGCTCTGCTCAAATCTGATCTAGTTATTACAGACTCAGGAGGCGTACAAGAAGAATCCATTTCTTTGAATAAGCGATGCCTCGTGCTCAGGGAATCGACGGAGAGACCTGAAGTAATTACTTCAGGATTAGGGAAACTAGTGAATTTTGACAGCCGAAACTTCATAAACGAAGTAGAATATTTTTTGGGGCTACCGGCAGTAGGTGGAGAGCGCACCTGCCCATTTGGTGATGGAAATGCATCATCCAAGATTATTGCGACTATCGAGAGAATCTTGCACGCATGAAAATTGGAATTGTGTCGGAATGGTTCGAGCGAGGCGCTAGTTACGTCTCGAAAACATATGCGGAGCAACTCAAACTTCAGGGACAAGATGTGTTCATCTATGCAAGAAATGAATATTTGGAGAATAACGCTATCCCTTGGGGCGGCCAAAATGTAACTTTCGGAGCTAAAACAATAATCCCATTCGGAAAAGCGGTCGATAAGAGGGATTTTCTGAAATGGATAGAACATAACCAAATCACACATGTCCTTTTTAATGAACAAATTTGGATTGGTCCGGTTCTTTGGGCGCGCGATATGGGAATTGTCACGATTGCATATGTTGACTACTACACTCGAAAGTCAATAAAGGACTTCATCGCGTATGATCTACTCATTTGCAACACAAAACGACACTTCGAAGCTTTTTCTTGGCATCCCAATGCCATTTACATTAAGTGGGGAACAGATCTTGACCTCTTCATCCCCAGATTATCGAAATCTGATTCAAAAGCTCAAATAAAATTCTTTCATTCTTGTGGGTGGAGCCCGTATCGAAAAGGCACGGACCTAATTTTAGCGGCTATGAATTTGATTTCTGAAAATAATTTTGTACTCACGATTCATACGCAAATTGACCTGAATAAATATATAGAAAAAGAGCACCCCTCTTTAGTCAACACATTAAATGATTCCAGAATTCAAGTAATTTTTGAGACAGTCGAATCGCCAGGACTCTATGCAAATCATGATGTATATATCTACCCAACTAGGCTTGAAGGAATTGGGCTGTCGCAATTAGAGGCACAAGCCTGCGGATTACCATTGATAGTGCCCAACAATCCACCCATGAACGAACTAACTTCAGGCTCTTTTAGCCAACTCCTGGGCGTTTCTAGGCTATTTCGGCGAAAGGACGAATATTACTGGGATATGTGCGAAGTGAATCCAAAGGATATTGCATTGGCTATGAGTTATTTTATTCGCTCAGGGACAGAAATCCTCAATCTAAAGTTAATGGCCCGCAAATTTGCGGAAGATAACTTCAACCTGCAAAAGAATTTTGTGGATTTATCAAAGATCATAAATAATCTCGAATTAAGGCAAAGCAAAAGATTGCAAATGTTCTTACTTAAAGTAAGAAGTTTTTCGTATAAACCTCAATACCTCGCTAGCCCACTCATTTTCAAGGTCTGGACTGCTTTTAAAAAAGTGACGGGAATAGGAAAACCGAAATGAGCAGGTATCTCAACTTCGTCAAAAAGTCCCTAAATCGAGTGGTTACGAACCCTCGTAGAATGGGTCTTGAAAGCGCAGTTGTAATACTGGATCAAGATTTTGGAAGCAATCGCGGTACGCCGTTAGATCGACAACTAATCAACGAATTCTTGAAGTGGAGCACTGAAAGTATTCCAGTACCACGACGTACATTAGAATTCGGCGACACAGTCTTTACCCAAGAACTTTTCCGGAATTCTGAAAATTGGATTTTTAAATTTACACCCAATCAATCAGTTAGAGTTGAATGCAATTTTGCACTAAGTGGTGACTTGCTATGTGGTGTGGAAAAAGACGTTCCTGTATTTGATGTCATAGTTTCAACCCAATTACTCGCATTTACTGAAGATCCATTCTCTGCCGCACGAACACTAGTTTCGCTTCTTGGCGTTGATGGGAAAATTGTTGGAACAGAACCACAATTTTCTCCAATATCTCGGTACGATGACAGCCAATGGGGTGACTTTTTTAGGTTCACTCAAAAAGGAATTGATTCGATATTCACACGAACTGGATCCGTAAAGATAGAGACTTTCCCTATTGGGAACTGGGCAACAACTCTGGCTATTTTTCAAGGTTTCTGCCTCGAAGATAATTTGAATCTACCAAAAGAAAACAGTAACAATTACGCAAGTAATGTTGGATTTAAAGTTACTAAAACGGGATATTGATTTAAAATGAATTACAAACTGCACAGTAAGCTACATAAGACACTGCAGTTTAAGGCAGATATTCTTTCAATTGAACTACAAATAGTAGCACCCAGAAACATAAAATTAAATACATTTCTTGAAAGAATAGCATTTAGGAACTTCTCCCAATCGACTCACAGATCCGGCCACCTAGAACTGCTAGCACAAGAACGTGATCCAAATTTCGAAAATTCAAACCGAAGCCGTTTCAAAGTAAAAGCTTTCGCTAATTCGCCGGATGACATGACTTGGAACGCACCGGATTCTTTCGCAACTTGCTTGAAACGCACAATTAGAGCAACGGCACATAAACAGAATACGGTGAAATTTAATCTACAGCATCGGAATGGTAGAGAAATAAAATACTTCGTAGGCGAAATTGCACACTCAGGAAAAATTCTTGACACCGCAAGAAAATTATTTGAGAAGCAATTAGTAATGCTTTTAATATTTTCTTTTCAGAAGAGAGATTTTTCCGAGTTGATACCAGAAAATCAAGTGTCTCAACATCGCTTAAGTTTTGGAGAATTCATACAAGCTATAAGAGTCAGAATATTTTCAAAAATAAGATTTTTTTTTAGATCGTTTTTTGGCATGAAGGTCAATTGGCAGATTGGTTTTATTCCAAGATCAGAAATCAAGAAAAATGCGGCAAAGTGTTTTGAGATTGAAAACCTCCCAGAAACCTTTAACGCCGACCCCTTTTTATTTGAGGAGGATGGAAAATGCTATTTATTTCTCGAGAAATACAGCGACTCCATCAAAAAAGGAAGAATTGAGGCCTTTGTTATCTCGAGAGAGAGCGTGTCTGAAATTGGATGCGTCTTAGAAGAGGAAACCCATCTCTCCTATCCTTTTGTCCTAAAGGCAAATAGCGAGATATTGATGTGTCCTGAAACTTCAGCTATGGGACAAATTAGAATCTACCGCGCGATTCATTTTCCCGACACTTGGGAATTTAAAGAAACGATTTTCCAGAATGTAAGTGCGGTTGATTCGACTATATTCTTTCACGGCGATAGGTGGTGGTTATTAACAAATATTGATTCCGGCGGCCTTGGCGATTTCAGCAGCGAACTTTGGATATTTCATTCTATTTCGCTCGAGAGTCCAATATGGGTTAGCCACAAAAAGAATCCAATATTCGTCAATGCCAATTTTTCTAGAAATGGTGGACTAGATATATTCTCTCAACCGATCTCGCGTATGGCTCAACGACCAGGATTTGGGGTGTACGGTCAAGGAATTTCACAGCGTAGGATAGTCGACATCAATGAAAATGAGTACAAAGAAGAAGAAATCGACAAGATAACAATGTCCGTTGAGGAAAATTACAAAGCTTCACACCACATTTCGACTTCTCAAAATTTTGTAGCCTTCGACTTCATATCCAGGGATAATCTGTAAAGTGAAAATTCTGCATTTAGCCACAAGTCTTGAAGGGGGCGCAGGTCTTTCAGCTCTCAAATTGCACAGACTATTACGATCAAGCGGTGAAGATTCAAACCTTATCTCTCGATCGCACGTTCCGCTTGATGAGGGAATTCTCGAAAATCACACCTCAAAGTCAAAATTGATATTGAGCAAGGCCAACACGTTAATAAATAGCAATATTTCCAAAAGAGAGTATGGATTCGTATCTCCGGTATCAGTATCAACGATTGACCTTCAGCAAATTTACTCCTTAGCACCTGACATAATTCATATCCATAATTGGTACAACTTAGTCAGTTTTCAAAATTTATGTAAATTATCAAACGATTTTTCAGTTGTAATTACTGCACATGATTTTCGTATTGGTTCTGGCGCATGTCACGTTTCATTAGATTGTCAGAATTTTAAGAATTCTTGCAATAAATGTCCTGCACTAAAGGTGCTAAAAAGATCTGCGGTGAAGTCCAAGTATGATCTAGAGAATTTATTTAAGTCTGTAGCCAGTTTGAGGGTTATTGTTCCTTCTAAATGGATTGGACATCAACTTGAGATGAGCTTGAAGATTGACCAATCCAGAATCACCAACATTCAAAATATTTTAGATAGTCAAACTTCGAATCACCGCAAGAATTCGTATAGCGTCAAACCAGACAAATTTCTTTTCATCTCCGCAGAAATCAATTCGCCGTTCAAAGGATTGGTACTCCTAATTTCGGCATTAAATCACCTGCAGGAAGCTAATAAGTTGAGCAAGGATTTCTCTTTGACGGTGGTAGGAAACGGGGATACGCAATTTACAAGAAATGCCAAATTTAAGATTATTCACGCAGGCAAATTACAAGTCTCGGAGACCTTGGCATTGATGACAAAACACGACGTACTTGTTGTTCCGAGTATTTCTGACAATCGACCATCGGTGGTTTTGGAGGCGCAAAAAGTGGGTTTGCCGGTGCTGGCGACGCATGTAGGAGGAATCCCGGAAATGATAATTCATGGTCAGACAGGATTATTAGTTGAACCGCTAGTCACCGAATTGGCAAACGCTTTATACTTTCTAAACGGAGTTGAGTTGGAGCGGTGTGCACGATTTGCTCAAAAGGCAATAACCGCTGACAAATCTGAGAGTGCAATACTCCAGGAACACATCAAATTGTATTCGCAGATGATGAGAGAATCCTAGGGTATGAGTGCAGCATTGATTCTGGCTTTCAGAAGAATTCCAGGCGTAGAGAGAACAATCGCAAAGTCTGCCGAAAATGGTGTTGACCACATCTACCTAGCAATTGACGGTCCGGAAAATATATTGGACCAGAATATTCAACAGGAGATAATTAATTCCGCCCAACTTATGTGTACTGCGCTTAGGGTTGATCTTTCTATATTGAGACGAACCAAGAATTTGGGTTTAGCCGTAGCGGTCTTAACCGCTCTAGAATGGTTTTTCTCCCAAGAGAAAACTGGATATATATTTGAAGATGATCTAATCATTTCAGATGAATTTTTCAAGTTTTGTGAATCTGGTAAAGAAGCTCTTATAAATAACGAAAAAGTTTTATTGATATCAGGGAATCAGTTTCTTGAATCCCCCGGGAGCTATGAAGCCACGGCTTGTTCATATCCTTTGATTTGGGGTTGGTTTTCAACATCCGAGAAATGGGACATTATAAAGAAATTGACTATTGAGACCACGAAAAAATCTAAATTAAATTTGTCTCAAGAAGTTGCAGGATTTTGGAACGTTGGAGCGTGGAAAGCAAGGACACGATTAAATGATTCTTGGGCAATTCCTTTCGCTCAAAATTTCCACAAACTGGGATATCTATCAATTTTGCCTCCCCGTAATTTAGTGAGCAATATTGGGATAGACGAATTTGCAGCTCATACGCTTAGCAAACAAACGGAATTGGGTAGGAGTGTTTCAATTCACTCAAACGACATGACTGATTTTTCAAAGTTTCTAGATCCCAAACGAATAGATGAAATCGACTCCTACCTTGAAAAAGAAGTTTATCGAATCAAGCGTAGAAATTATGCCTCAAATCTCAAATTATTAATTTACAAGCTTTTTTCTAATTATTCAGAATCTGAACTACAAAGAGGATTTGTCGAAGGATGTCAAAATCCATACAATTGACGTCAGGTCGGTCGCGAAAGCTCATAAATTATGTGAGAATTGAGTATGCATTTAGCGGTATCACCTAATCTACTCACGGCAGTAGTCCCCATTTCCCGAATGGCGGGTCGACTTGAACTTTTGAAACGATGGCTTAGCGATTGTGGCGGTAAGCCTATTTCCGTTGTTTTAGTTCATGACGAGAATGACCTAGAAACGCAAGGTGAGTTAGAAAGTCTCGTATCGAAACTAAATAACCCAAATATTCATCTATTTCGGGGAGAATTTAACGGCCCAGGGATGGCACGAAATTATGGAATGAAATACATAGCCTCTGAATGGGTGGCATTTTGGGATTCTGATGATTTTCCAGAAGTTGATGCTGTATTGAATGAACTTTCTAGGTCAATACCAAAAGTAGATGTAATTATCGGAACTTTTAGCGCTTATACCAAAAGTGAATTTATGAATCTGAATAAGCGGACTTTCGTTGAAAATGAAGTTCCAAGTTATGTTTCGCTGTTCCTGAATCCAGGGATGTGGCGGTGGATATTTAGAGCGAAGGATATTGAGAATCTAACTTTTTTATCTTATCGATTGGCAGAGGACCAGAGCTTTCTTCTGGACTATTTGTATTCTCACCCAAAAATATTTCGAACACAAACTCGGTTTTATAACTACATAGTCGGTCAGGATACATCCTTAACAAGTGGAACGGAGTACTCAAAGGAGCTAAAAAAGGTTGCAAACAGAAACCTCAAAAAAGCTATCCATGAATATGATCGGGTCAGCGTTTTGGCTATTGCGGTCTCAGTAAAAATTTATTGGACTTATTTAAAGCGAGTTTATGTTCGAAATTCTAAAATGAAATTACCCCATGATTCTTAATCTAAAATTAATAGGTGGTCTTGGCAATCAATTGTTCCAAGTGGTATTTGCCAGTTCGCAAACAGAAGAGATACAGCTCATTTTAGAGAATCCTGGCGACAAAATTGAAAGCTTGGATTTATCTAAATTTAAGATCGCCTCAAAGATTAAAAAAACGAAAATTATTGATTTTAATTATTATGAGCGTAAATTATACAATTTCGGAATTCGAGCCTCCTCAATGCCAGCTAAATCTGCACTCAAGAAATGTTTACGAAGTTCCTCAATCTTTTTTGTAGAAAAGTTACTTCAAGTGCTAAAACCTGAACTAGGGAAAGTCTCAATTTCCAAGAGTGTTGGAGACATAGACCCGAAGTTGAGACCAGGAGAACCTAATTTTTTAATTGGATATTTCCAAAATGCCGCTCTTGTCGATAATATTTCAAAGGGTGCTTTTGATATCGAAATCTCAAACCCGAAATTGCGAAATTTGATTGAGCAGGCCAAAGCTGTCCAACCAATCATTTTACAAATGCGACTGGGAGACTACTCTGGAGACTCTAGAATCGGAATTCCTTCATTGAACTATTACAAAAATGGGGCAAAATGCTTCAGGACACTTCGTCCTGAAGCACAAATTTGGTTATTTTCAGATGATATAGAGATAGCAAAAGAAAGAACCGATGAGGCCGGAATTGAAAATGTCTACATACCTGAAGTAAAAGAACTTTCTTCGGCCGAGATATTGACACTTATGACTTTCGGGAGTGGTTACGTGATTTCGAATTCCACGTTTGGGTGGTGGGCTGCTAAACTCACTAAGAACGTGAACGCTCAAGTTCTCGTCCCTGAACCTTGGTTCAGAAAATTGGATCAGCCTGACGGTTTAATTCCAAAAGATTGGATAAGAGTTCCCGCCTGGGAGTAGAGCCATGATAGTAACTTTTAAGAAATTCCTTGAAAGCGCTCGATTATCCACTGTTGCTCGAAGTTTTAAAACGTTGTCCCGACATGATCTTAAGAGACTGTCCTTGATTGTCGTGATTCAATCTAGTCTTAACATTTTAGATTTGATCGGTGTCGCAATTGTTGGAGTACTAGGAGCGCTTGCAGTCAGAGGAATCCAATCTCAATCATCTGGTGGCAAAGTAGAAAGTGTGCTGCAAACGCTTGGCATTTCTCATTTAACCTTTCAATCACAAATAGCAGTTCTCGGAGTACTCTCGGCATCAGTTCTAATAATGAGAACTTTACTGTCAGTATATTTTAGTCGAAGAATTCTTTTTTTCCTGAGCAAGAGAGCAGCGATTGTTTCCGCCAACTTGATTCGCAAATTAATCGGACGTGAGCTCAATTTTGTTCAACGGTTTTCAAGTCAAGAAACCTTGTATTCAGTAACTAGTGGAGTGGGTGCCATTACGGTGGGAATAATTGGGACCGTTATTGCACTTCTTGCAGATACAACTTTACTGCTTTTTATTGTCGTAGGACTCATGGCTGTCGACCCAATTCTTGCACTGTTAACTCTATTCATATTTGGTGCCATCGGGTTCGTACTATTTCAGCTCCTGCATAAAAAAGCTCGAACTCTTGGACAGAAAAATGCTGAACTCTCTATAGCCAGTAATCAAATGATTTTGGAAGTCCTTCAAACTTATCGTGAAGCAGTCGTTCGAGATCGACGAGGCTATTACGCAAGTCAAATCGAACGGCAAAGAGTTTCTTTATCAAATGTTTTAGCAGAACTTTCTTTCATCCCGAATATCAGCAAGTACGTTTTAGAAGTTTCGGTTGTTTTGGGTGCAATTTTGATAAGCGCAATTCAATTCATGCTCCAGGATGCTTCACACGCTGTTTCTACATTGGCCGTTTTCTTGGCGGCGGGAACCAGAGTTGCGCCAGCAATACTTAGGGCGCAACAAGGTGCAATTCTAATTAAATCAAGTATCGGTATAGCTGAGCCAACTCTCAATTTAATTTCTGAGCTAGAAAAGTATCCTCAAGACTCCAACGAATATCGAAATTTGCAATTAGACCACGGAAGTTTTGTTCCGGTTGTTCGAATAAAGGACTTAACCTTCACTTATGAAGGGGCAGCGGTAACGGCTATTTCAGATGTAAATCTGAATATAAATCATGGCGAAGTGGTTGCATTTGTTGGAAATTCTGGCGCAGGCAAAACGACTTTAGCCGACTTGATTCTTGGAGTTCTTTCACCGGATTCGGGTACGGTAGAGATTTCAGGATTGGAGCCTCGTAGTGCAATCACAAAATGGCCCGGATCAATCGGATACGTACCTCAAGAGGTAGTCATAGTTGATTCTTCCGTAAGAGAAAATATCTCACTTGGATTTCCGGTGGGCTTAGTGGATGATGGCCATTACTGGAAATGTCTGAGAACAGCCTGCTTGGAAGATTTCGTCATTCAAGATTACTTGAAATTAGATATGCAAGTTGGAGAACTAGGTTCAAAATTGAGTGGTGGCCAACGCCAGAGGCTCGGCATCGCAAGAGCGATGTTCACCAATCCTCGCCTAATTGTTCTAGATGAGGCTACAAGCGCTCTTGATGGTCAAACCGAGTTGGATATTTCGGATTCGCTGTCGAAAATGCGAGGTACTGTGACGATTATCGTGATTGCTCATAGACTTTCCACAATTAGAAACGCGGATAAAGTGGTTTATTTTGATAATGGTCGAATTACATTTGTTGGAACTTTCGAAGAGGTTCGAAGTCATGTTCATGATTTCGATACGCAAGCAAAACTTATGGGATTGTAATTAGAAAGTAATTATGAATTACTTGCGGAAATGAGCTTTGAGCAATGAAGAAACCAAAAGATTCTCACATAGTCGTCTTGGCCTGCGCGAGAGATGTGGAAAGAGACATAGAAAAGTTTTACATGAAATTTAGACAAATTTTCAAGAGTTTCCAAAGGCTCAACGTTGTGGTTTTCGAGAGTTACTCAAGCGATTCTACGCTTCAGATTTGTAAATCTCTCGAGGTGAAAAATTCAGATTTTAAAGTTTTAAACGGTGCGCCAGGAAAGCCTGGTGATTGGACGCGAACCGAAAGAATTGCCTATGCTCGGAATAAAAATCTTGAATACGCAAGAAAACATTTTCCAGACTGTGATTACGTAGCGGTTGCAGATGTGGATGGGGTAAATCAAGATCTAAACGAGGCAGCGATGCTTACTTGTTGGGAGCTAGACGACTGGGATATGATGTCAGCGAATCAACCTTTCAGGTATTACGACCTTTGGGCACTGCGACATCCTTTTTGGAATCCAAGCGATCACGGCGAGCTATATTCCCAACTTGCTCCAGTTTTTGGAGAAAAAAATGCAGTGAAGTTGGCATACAAATCAAGAGAATTCAGCATCCACTCTAAAACGCGTCCAATTCCGGTGATTTCTGCTTTTGGTGGAATTGCAATTTATCGAGCAGAAATTTATTTTAAATCCAAATATGAAGGACTGAATGACTACGGAGAGATGATTTGTGAACACGTTCCATTCAATACTTATCTGGCGCAAGATGGGGCTCGACTTTTCATAAATCCATCTTTTGTTAACTTGCGACCAATAACTCAAAAGTCAGGCATCTTAAAAAATCGACTTAAAATTGCTTTCAAATGGTTAATTGATAGGTCGTAAATGTCCGTTTTATCCCCTTCCCGCGACAATCTAGACTGGGATTCGTAGAAGGGCATAGAGGCAGCGACGGCTGGTTCTGTAGGACAAAACCGGTTTATGAAGGATCTATAAAATGGCACTTAGCGTATGGACAGTTGCTGAACTGGGGGCTTTTTACACTGAGCACCGTTCAGAGCTACTCGCGCATGCCAATCGAGTATTGAAGGATTCAGCTAAGGCTGAGGAAATCACCCAAGACTCACTTATTAAGTTCATGCTTGCAGCCCCAGAGCTTGAATCTGAAGAGCATGCACTCTCTTATCTACACCGCACCATTGAGAACCTCTGCATCGACTATTTCCGTATGGAAGGTCGCCGCCCAAACCTTGTGGTTATCGACGAT
>JACCDO011413314.1_pt1 | contig 28098 bp, 31 predicted proteins | sample 7446101 | NCBI WGS metagenome assembly JACCDO01 (sample SAMN15323440, study PRJNA562643) | freshwater metagenome | isolation source: river surface water | place: USA:Blue River Watershed | collected 2017-08-16
GAACGCCCGATGACTTTACAATGAGGACACTATGACAGCATACCTACACGGTGACAACGGCGTGGTCTTCCCGGATGGGTCCACACAGGGCACTTCGGCGGCTATCGTCCCCATGAACCCGCAGAACGCGGGGTATACCTGTGCCATCTCTGACATGGGCAAGTGCATCTACGCGAACAGCGCCGGGACTTTCACCATTCCAGCCAACGCCTCCGTGGCGTACCCGCTGGGCACGGCTCTGAGTTTCATCAACATGAACGCTGGCTCCTGCACGATTGCCATAACGAGCGACACGCTGTATCTGGGCGGCACAGGCACGACAGGATCGCGCACACTGGCCCAGTACGGCATCGCAACAGCCATCAAGATGACGGCCACCACTTGGCTCATCACCGGAGCGGGGTTGACCTGATGAGCGCCCTCCTGCAAATTCAGGCTGGTCGTGCCCACCGTAGGCGGGTAAATCTCACCATTTCTGTAAACACACAGAACTACGTCCTGAACACGGCCAAGATTTCCGGCTATACGGCTGGCATCAACGATGTCGTGCTGACCATCAACTCTGGCATCCATGTCGGCTCCAGTACCACGGGTGGCATCAGCCTTGATGTGGACACCAGTTGGAACGCCAACGACAAGATCACCATCATCAACAACGGGCGCATCACCGGCGCTGGCGGTGCTGGTGGCGCTGGTGCAAATTACTTCAACCAGATTCAGTCTGTTGCTGGCTCCCCCGGTGGGGCTGCGCTGCGGGTGCAGCGGGCAACATCCATCAACAACGCCGGAGTGATCGGCGGCGGCGGCGGCGGCGGCGGCGGCGGCGGTAGCGGCTCTGCCCAAGGGGACGCTGGCGCTGGTGGCGTTGGTGGTTCGTCAGGCTCGGGCGCTAACGGCGCTAACGGCTCTAGTGCCGGTGGGTCTGGTGGAGGTGATGGGGTTAACGGTGGAACTAGCGGAAACGGTGGAACTGGCGTTGCCGGTGGTGGCGGCGGTGGCGGCATAGGGGCTACGGGCGGCACGGGTGGTGACGCCAACGGTGGCGGCAACGTATGCCAGTTCGGAAAAGCTGGTGGCTCCCCCGGCAACTGCACCACCTCTGGCTCCAACGCAAACATCACTTGGATCGCAACAGGAACCCGTTACGGGACGATTGGATAAATCATGGAATACAACTACGAGATCGTTAACGTGGACGCAGCAGCCCGCTGCATGGAAGTGCGCTACACCTCGGCGGGTCGTGACCCTGTTCACATTTCTATGCGACTGCCCTACGCCAGCGAGCAACTGGAAGCAGTTATCGACAGTTTCTCCCCGGTGCGGTACTGGGAGGAGCAGGACACTGCCGTCTTCGTACCAGAGGTAGGACACGCTGGGGTGAAGGCACCGCCCGTGTCCCGTGAGCCCACGGTGCAGGAGCAGATCGTGGCGCTCGAAGCCACCATTACGCCGCGCCGACTGCGCGAAGCGGTACTGACCGGAGATCACTCCTTTATCAACTCCGTGGAGGAGTCGATTGCTGCACTGCGGAGCGCCCTATGACTGAGCCAGATTTTCAAAACTCCGCCAACCCAGCGCAGAACCGAAATGTGACCGTCTTTCCCGACCGGCGAACGCCGTCGGAGGCCGAGGTTCTCACCGCCCTCATGGAGCGGCTCATGGAGCGCATGGATGACTTCGACCGCAAGTTGACCGCCCACGCGGCCACAGAGTCCGAGACCGTCCGCACTGCTGTCTCAGCCGCCATGAACGCCTGCCTGCCGGGGGGTGATGCCGATGGCCACCGTAGAGCGCACGAGGCGTGGATACGCAAGGCCGAGGAAAGCGCAAAGTTCTGGCAGGAAATGCGGCTGGCGGCAGCGAAATGGGCTGGTCTGGGCCTGCTGGCATTCTTGGTTGTGGCTGCATGGCATGAGCTTCTGCGAGGACCAAAATGAACATCGACCCCGAGTCTGGCTGGAAAATTTTCGACTATGCGTGGACGGTAGTAGCCGCCTTGCTGGGCCTCGTCTGGAAGTCCCAGAACGACAAGTTGCAAGACCTGCGGGCTGACGTGGACCGGCAGATGAAAGCCCAGAAGGAAGAACTCGACAAGCAGCGGGCCAATATCGCCAAGCTGTTCGACAAGCTCGAAGACGCCCAGCGCCGCGCCGAGGAGCGGCACCACAAACTGCTCGAAGCAATTCACGACCGGAGGCAAGGATGACTACGTTCTTTGGGTATATGGTTGTTGGACTGATCTTTATCGTGGCTGCGGCTATCGCCGTGTCCGCCCTGCTGGCGAACTGGGACGGTCTGCACACCCTCTGGGGGGACGAGCGTGAAGATTGAACTCATCCGGGTCATGACGGCCAATGACGCAACCATCGGGAAGATGTACATAGATGGCATCGACACCTGTTACACGCTGGAAGACATCATTCGCCCGGAGGGTGAAAAGGTCTACGGAAAGACTGCTATTCCTCACGGAAGGTATCGCGTTGACGTTACTCCTTCTGCCCGTTTCAAGCGTGATCTTCCTATTCTCCTTGACGTCCCGAATTTCACGGGCGTTCGCATCCATGCGGGCAACACGGCGGAAGACACCCACGGTTGCATCCTTGTCGGACTGGAACAAAAAGGTGCAGCAATCCAGCGCAGCCGAGAAGCAATGGACGTCGTATTCCCCCAAATACGGAATGCCGTCCAGCGCGGTGAAGAAGTCTGGATCGAAATCAGCAACGTCACTTGAGGAGTAGACATGGATGAGTGGAAGAAACTACTTGGGGCGGTTGCCCCTGTCCTTGGCACTGCTCTCGGTGGTCCTCTGGGCGGCGCTGCTGCCGGGTTTATTGCTGATAAGCTGGGCCTCTCGGAGAAAACCGTCTCTGCCGTCACTGATGCCATCACCAAGGGGCAGCTTGACGCCGCCCAGATCGCCCAAATCCAACTGGCTGAGATAGAGTTCAAGAAGTTCTGCAAGACCAACGCCATCGATCTGGAGAAGATTGCCGCTGCCGACCGGGCCAGCGCCCGGGACATGCTCACCGCCACCCGCGCCAAGACACCGGCTATCCTGACGTTCGTGATCACCATCGGCTTCTTTGGGGTGCTGGCTGCAATGTTTCGCTACCCGGAGATCAAGGAGTCCGCTCCGCTGATGATCATGCTGGGCAGTCTGGGCACCGCTTGGACGGGCGCCTGCGCCTTCTGGTTCGGTACCACCCACGGCTCCCAGACAAAGAACGATTTGCTGGCCAATTCCGCACCAGCAAAGTAGAATCCCTGTAGCGTAAGGAGCTACTATGCCAAAGACCCCAGCGTGGCAGCGCAAAGAAGGCAAAGACCCGACCGGCGGGCTGAACGCCAAGGGCCGTGCCAGTTACAACAAGGCCAACCCCGGAAAGCCGGGATTGAAGCCGCCACAGCCCGAGGGCGGTCCGCGCAAGGACTCCTTCTGTGCCCGGATGTCCGGCATGCCGGGTCCGCTGAAGAAACCCAACGGTGAGCCAACCCGTAAAAAGTTGGCGCTTGACAAATGGAAGTGCTGACTATGGCCACCAAACCCGCGTTCATGTTCAAGGGCAAAGAGTCCAAGAAGGAAGAGGCCGCCGAGAAGAAGATGGGCAAGAAAGCCTATATGGCTGGTGAGAAGCGCGAAGGCGCAATGTCCACATCGAAGACTACCAAGAGCTACAAGTGCGGCGGTAAAGTCTCTTAATCATGCCCGGTACCGCATTTAAGATCACCAAGTTCTACGGAACGGCCCCGAAAGTCTCGTCTGAGCTTTTGCCGGATACTGTTGCCCAAGTTGCCCAGAATCTGGACATTTCGTCTGGTGATCTATTGCCGTACCGACGCTCAGAAGCACTTTTAACATTAGACAAACCGGGGGTAATAAAGACTATATACCCAATGTCTGATGGCGCGGGAGGCTATAAATGGCTACATTGGACAACCGATGTGGACGTTGCTACTGCCCAAATTGAAGGTGACACGACACAGCGTATTTACTACTCCGGCGACGGTGAGCCAAAAGTAACAAATTACTCCTTGGCAACGAGTGGGTCACAGTATCCTACTCAGAGTTACAAACTCGGGTTACCTCTGCCAACTGCTGTTCCGACGGCAGCAGCCACGGCATTTAGCCAAAAAAGTTCTACGCATCGGGGTCGTGATCCCGGAGGTACGGCCTACATCCGCAGCGTGGCACACGGGCTTCGCACTGGAAATTACGTCACGACTACCAGTTTTGGTGGATCAGGCTACAACCTGACAAATGCCCCGGTAACTGTGATTGATGCTGACACATTCAGCTACTTCACTTTTGGTTCAGCCGAAGGCTCTTACCCTGACCCCGATAGCGGAGTCCCGTCGGCAGCAGTCACTGATTCTGCGGGTCGGATTGATCTTGCCGGTACAGTTTCCTCGCGCACTTACGTCTTTACTTACTACACCGCGTGGGAGGAGGAGTCTGTTCCAAGTGCCCCGACGGCGGCAGTTTATGTCAAAGAGGGTCAGACTGTAACCATTACGGGCCTTCCGACAACGTGGACGCATGGGTCCGGCTACCAAGAGGCCGGAATGAAGCTGCGTATTTACCGCACGGTCAACAGCACAGCGGGAACTGAGTATTACCGCGTTGGCGAAATGCCATTGGGTGGTCCAACGTCTGGTACGTAGTCTCGTACAGGCAATACTGTGACTGTGACGTTGACCAGCCACGGGCTTGCAACCGGTGATCATGTCACTCTTGACTTCACCACTGGGACTGCAACTGACGGGGCGTACACTGTAACGGTTACGGATGCCAATACGTTTACGGTAACTGACATCGCCTCCGGTGCAACCTCGGGAAATGTGACTCGTCAAGCGGATACGTTTACTGACACCATTGACATAAAAACGCTTGATGCCGAAGTGATCCTTGAGTCTGAGGATTACGACGCACCTGAGTCCACGATGCAAGGTATGCTGACCATCCACAATGGGATGATCGTTGGGTTCTTTGACAACACCCTGTGCTTTTGTGAACCCGGCAAGCCCCATGCGTGGCCAATAAAGTACCGTAAGCAAATTGACAGCCCCATTGTTGGAATCGGTGCTTTTGGCAGCACTGTGGTTGTTCTGACTGATAAAACGCCGTGGCAAGTGACTGGTAACAACCCGGACGTTATCACCTTACAGCGAACTGACTACATTCTCCCCTGCCTGTCTAAGCAGTCAATTGTGAACATCGGTTTCGGGGTGATGTGGTCCTCCACTGGGGGCTTGGCCGTCTACTCATCCAGCATTGTTGGAACGGACTACCTGACAAAGAACGTGCATAGCTGGACCTCTTGGCCCGCAGCAGTGACGCGGGAGTCTCTTGTTGGGCAGTATTACCGTGGCCGGTACTTTGGGTCAGACGGCACCAATACGTTCATCTTCGAGCGTAACGATCAAATCGGTGGCCATCTGGTCACAACTGACATCAAGTTCTCTGCGGCCCACTACATTGCTGCCACGGACAATATGTATTTCGTGGAAGGCTCCACCTTGTATCTGTGGAATTCCCCCAATGAAGGGCCAACGGTCCTCGACTGGAAGTCCAAGGTGTTCACCACCAAGGATTACGTCAACTTGGGAGCCTGCCGTGTCATTGCTGATTACTCAACACCAGAGGGTGAACAAACTGTAGCTTCCACAAATGCACAAATACTGCTTGACAATCAGGCGCTCATTGCGTCCGACGACGTCACTGGTTACGTTGATGCAGATGAATTTGGAATGCTCGGTGTAGCTGAAAGTAATCTTACACCGCTGGTCAATGCGGACTACACCGCCACATTTCAATTGTTTGTAAATAAGCAGTTGATATTCTCGACCACCCGGTCCAGTGACGCGCCATTCCGGCTACCAACTGGATACCGCTCAGACACATTTGAAATTCGCGTTGCCACCACGGCGCGGGTAAGAGCCATCCACTTGGCTGAAACAATGGCTGGACTTAGGGGAGCGTAATGGCACAGTTTGTAGCAATGCCCGTTCCGGAGGCTGTGGCCCTAAAAGACTTGGGTGCCCTTCACGCTGTCATCCGAAATATCGCTGAGAACGTGGAAATCCTGACGGGACAGCGCGGTACGGCTGGTCGCGCTGTTCTCGATGACACTGTGGGGATTGATCCTACGGCGGATTGGACTGTACTTAGTCAGATTCGTGGGCCAACTGGTTTTGTCACATCAGCAGCGGGTGGAGTTCCGACCTACACGGACTTCGTGAATCTCTGCAACGATGTTCAACAATTGGTAGCCGACGTAGCTACAATACAAGCAGTTTTGCAACTACTCATCACCAACATGAGGCGTTAACATGGCGACAAAGTTTGATCGTTTTCTATCTAGCGGCGGCAACTTCGCCTCTCGTTTCGGCCCCGCCCAAGGTGTTGATTACTTCTCTGCGGGCCGTATGCCTGTCAGTGGTCCCTCCAATCTGATCGAGGAGGGTGCGCTTGAGCAAGTGGAGCGTCCAGTTCAACCCGAAGCTTTCCGACCGTCGGGTGGTGATCGTGCTGAACCAACTGGACCCACTCGTGACATTTCAAAAGACCCGCTTTCAGCAACCGAAGCACGCGCCCTTGGCGTTATTCAAGGTGGTATCAGTCTACTTGGTGGACTTCCCGGGGCTGGCATAAATCAAGCCATCGACTACAACCTCGGAATGATGAATTCCAATCAGAAGGCCACTGACACGGAAGTTGGCGGATTGACGCACCGTGACTCACTTGGTTATTTGGGTGGGATTGCCCGTGGTGTTGGCATGACTCCGGAAGACGCGGCAAAGTGGGCAGGTGAGCAACGCGCCCTTGATTTAAAAAACGGCGTTGCGGATTTTTTTGGCATAGGTAGAAATCCTGCCGATGTTGCCGTCAGTGACGTGAACGACACGATGGGCTACGGCCCCGTGGGTCTGGAAGCCATGATGGACCAAGACCAGCAATGGAGCATGGGACCGCCCGCTTCAACCACCACGGGTGGCGATACACCCTCTGCGCCGTCTGGAGGTTACGACGGCGGCTCGTATGCAGGTGGCGACTTCGGTTATTCTGGTGAAGGTCGCGGTGATTATTTTGCCGACGGCGGTATGGTTGGCCTGTCCGAACCCATGTTTGGTGGTCAAGCTCCGCGCACACTGGCCCAGATGGGCTTTGCTGATGGTGGCGGTGTCGGAATGGCTACCCCTCAAGGTGGCAACTCAGCCGAGATGGTGAACATGCGCGTCAATGAAATGATGCGTAACCCTCAAGTGCAGCAAATGGTTCAGCAAGTCGTTGGTGCAGCAATGCAAAGCGGCGAATTGACCCCTGAAGAACTGGTAACCCTTGGTCGTATCGCTGAGGCGTCTATCCACAACCCCGCTCTGTATCCGAAACTGCGTCAGTTTGCGATTCAGCAAGGCATGGCCCCTCTCCCACCAGCGTTTGATCAGCGCGTGATCATGGTTCTCATGGTGGCCTCGCGCATGATGGGTGGCGCTGGCGCACCTGTTGGGGCGACTCCCCCGGGGCAGGTTCCACCGACAAGTCAAGCGCAGATGCAGAATCCAAATGGGCAACCCGATGGTGGCTTCCTGCAAGGCCCGGGGACGGGTCGCAGTGACTCTATTGGCACGCAGAATCTGTCAACTGGTGGACCTGTGAAGGTTTCCAACGGCGAGTACGTGATCCCAGCCCATGTGGTAGCAGCCAAGGGTAAGGACTTCTTTGACAAAATGTTGCGTCAGTACGCACCCCTGACGTCGGAGGCTTGATATGGCTTGGTGGGACTCACTCATTGAAACAGTTTTTAACTTTGCCAAGAGCAATCCGGCAACCACTGGCGCTATCGTCAGCGGTTTGACCGGCGGTTTCCAAGGTAAGTACGGCGAAAACAATCTGGCAAACATTGCCGGTGGAGCCGCCCTTGGGTATGGCGCTGGTAAAGTCGCGGAATATCTTGGTGGGTCTGGAGCAATGACTCCGACTTTTACTGGCGGGACTGCGCCCACGCCGCCTACAGGCGGTTCTGTTGGTCTATCGATTCCCGGAGCAACCGGTGCTGCTGCAAATACTGTGGTTCAAGGTGCAGGTTCCACTCCCAACGTATGGGGTTACGCTGCGGACGGCATGGGTCCGCCCGCTTCTGCAATGGGAACCTCTGTGGGTTTGCTGGATGAGGGTATGGCCGGTCTTGAAAAGATTGGTGGAGTAGCCAAGAAGTACCAACCATTATTGGACATTGGGGCCAAAGGTGTCTCGGCTTTGGCAGCAAAAGACGCTGCTGAAAAGCAAGAGGAGTACATGCGTAAGTACCAGCAGCAGTCTGACGCCGCTATGGCAAGTCAGCAGGCGGCGGCTGATAAAACCAACAAAGCTCGGGAGGATGTGTACCTCGACCAACGTGCTCAAGTTGCAGGCGCTGGGTTGGAGGCGCAGAAGGGTGTTGATGTTCGTACTGCCGGTGACATTGCTGAACTCAATCAAAACAAAACCTTGTCTTCCGCCGCCCGTGCCGCTCTGAAGCAAAAGGCGCTTGTCGCAGGCTCCAAGGCTGGAGCGCAGGCGTTCTCATCGGCAGATAAAGCTGCCCGTGCTGGCCTGTCTGCTCCGACTTATAGTTCGGTGAGTTCTCCGACCTACTCATCCACCTACGCCAACGACATTGCATCTGCCAGTAAAGCGGGTAGTCAGGGTATGATGGAGTTGTACGAGGATGTCACGGGTCTGCGAAAGAAAAAGGCCACTGAGCAAGTTGGTGAGAATTCCTCCGTAATCACCAGTAAGGGTTAAGGAGTCAGTCATGGGATTTTTTGCAGCTTACGGAGACGCCTCTACCGCCCTCAACGAGATTGGTGAGCGCAAGCTGCGTGAGCAACGCGCTCGTGCTGACGATCAGGCTCTGCAACTCAAGCGTATGCGCGAGGCGGACGCCTATCAGAATGCCCAGAATGTTCCCCAGCTTGCCAAGGGCAACTGGGAAATCCCGACTGCGGAAGAAGTTCAACCCCAACAAACCGGCGGAGGTGCTGGTTATGTACCTCGACGCACCCCGACTGCGGCACCCGTCACCAAGCGTACAGATCGTCCTGATCAACTCCCGAACGAGATGGCACGACTGTTGAGCCACAAGGCTCCGGTTGCAGCCACAGCCAAAGTCGATATGGAGCGACTGGCGAACCTGCGTCGGCAGCAAACCCAAGGGAAGATTCTCAGCCCGGAAGACACCAAGTTTATCCAGCAAAACCGTGGGGTTGGGCAAGTTCCCGGACCTACCGGTCGGCCCATTACCGCCCCTAATGCCCAGTTGCCCACCCGTGGTGACCGCAACACAGAGGACTTCAACCGCCTGATGGCGATGAACAATACTCAGAGTGCCGAGGTGGTTCCCCCGCAACCTGCCGCCACGCCAGCACCTGCTGCTGGGAACGCTCCCCTGAGCGTCCGTAACAACAATCCGGGCAACTTAAAGTACGCGGGTCAACCGGGTGCCACTCCGGACGCCCGTGGCTTTGCCGTGTTCCAGTCCCCAGAGGCTGGTGCTGCTGCCGCTGAACGCCAGTTGCAGATTTACATGACGCAGGGTGCCATCACCCCGCAAGGTACGCGCACTCCTCCGCTGAACACCATCCGCGCCATCATTGGATCGTGGAGTCCGCGCAGCGACCCCGGCAATGCACCCGGATCGACGGACAACTACATCAATTTTGTAGCTCAAAAGCTCGGAATCAGCCCGGATCAGCCCGTTACACCCGACATGGCGTCCCGGATTCTGCAAGCGATGGCCCCGTTTGAGGCTGGCCAAGGTGGTCAATACACGGCACCCGCTCCACAAACAGCCGCTCCCACTGCTCAACCTGCTACCCCGCAGCAGCCTAGCTACGCCAATGCAACATTTGGTTCTGCCCGCCCGAGCATTCCGAACCTGTATGTTCAGCAAGAACTGGCATACCTTCAGCGTCAGATGGCTTCCGCTCCTGACTCGGCTACGGCCATGAAGTACCGTGAGGTTTACAAGTCTGCCCAGATTGGTGACTTGGTGCAACGTGCAGCTACGGATGTGAACGCTCTGCGTGACCTCGCCCACAACTCTGGTGTAATGGTTGGTCGCATCGGAAACGGCTTTGTCATGCTGGCTCCTGACCCGATGACCGGAAAGATGGTCCCCACTGGCGCTCCGGTTCCCGCTGGAGCCTTGGCCCAGCAGATTCAGCTTCGTATTGATCCTGTCGCCCGGGCCGCTCACCAGAAGTACCGCATGGAACTTGACATGGAAATCTTCAAGGCGCGTAGCGAACTGGAGAAAGAGATGGAGAAGGCCCGAATCTCTGGAGACTACAAGCTGACTGAGACTGCCATGAACAACGCCAACGCTCTGCGTACCAAGCTGATGGAGCTTGAGCAAGCCAAGGTGAATGTTGACCAACTCAACGGCGGGGCCTATGTGACTCGCGGGTCGGAAGTGACATACATGAAACCCGGAACCCCGACAAAAATGGGACAAAGTCAACCTACCACGACTCCCGTACAGTAAGTACAATAGCCTCGGATAATCTCTGGGGCTATACATGGCAAATCCGTTTTACACAGACGTAAACGCAACTTCCGCCCTAGTTGGCGGAGAATCTGCAACCGACGCTTTTGGCTTTCCCCAGCCACGGTCCACAGCGGGCCTACGAGCGCCGAACCCACAGATCAAGGCTGCACAGGACGAACTTCGTACCCTTCAAGCCCAAGTTGATGCCCGCCGCCAGCCGCGCCAGAAGCCCCCAGTCATTGGTTACAACCCCGAGACAGATACGATCTTCTCCGCTGGCAAGGAGTTCGATGCCTCAAATCTGACGGTGATGGACTCGTACGACAAAGCCGGGTTCTTCGACGTTGACAACAATGGCAAGCTCCCCCCGGGCTACCTGCCGTACTCCCCCGATCAGGTCCGCGCATGGATGCAGTCTGAGGCACAGAGTCGCGGCGCTGGGTTCCGTACAAAAGAAGTCGCAAAGCAAGTCTATTCTGGTGTTGGCGATCTGATCAACTCCGGTGTCAAGAGCATCAACATGCTGGCACCCAAGGACTCATGGTTGGAGCGAAGCACGGGCGCAGCGGTAGAAGAATATGACCGCTCCAATGAGGGTAACACCCCCGATGTGTATGGGGCCACCGATGTAGGCAAAGGATTCACCGGAGCCGCCCGCTCATTTGCGCCTTCCATTGGAACTGGCGTAGCCCTTGCCGTCAACCCGCTCCTAGGTGGAACCATGCTTGGAATGATGGGTGGTGGCACGGCGTACGACACGTACCAAGAGGCTTTGCGTCAAGGTGTATCACCTGAAGAAGCAATGGCCGCTGCCCGTCGCACTGGCGCAATTGAAGCCATAGGTGAGGGGGTGGCTGACCGCTTCGGCATGGGCCTGATGAAAGGTGCAGGTAAGGTTGCCGCTGGCCTTCGTATCCCGACTCTGCGACACGGAACCAAGGTCGCCACCGATCTGCTGGCAAACGCCGCCCTCCAGTCTGGGACGGAAATGGGCCAAGCGTATGGTCAACGTCGCGTAGAAGAAGCGTATGGAATCTCCGGGCAAGACCCGATGCAAGCCGCACTGGAAGCCGGAGAACAGGGCCTGTATCTCTCTGCAATGATGGCCCCACTGGGTATTGCCGGGGGTTACGCCAATCGCCCGCGCCCCGCTCCGCAACTGCCGCCCCAAGCCCCTCCACCTGCGGCCCCGACTACCGCCGTGGGATTTCCTGCTCCCCCGTCCGGGCCTTTTACACCGGTTACGCCTATCCCCAATCCGCCCGATATGCAGTTCGGGGCGTACGAGCAGCCTGCCCTTCCGGCACCTGCCCCACAGCAACCGTATGATCCAAATACCATCGTGGTAACCCCCGGTGGCACAGCCGCCCCCGCTGGAACAACCAATGCGTTCTCTGGTATCCAACCGGATATGTTTGGTGGCCCAGATCAGTTCGGACAGCAACCGCAGGCCGAGCAAGAGCAGCCAGCCTCCACGCCTGATACGCAGACACAAGACCTGTTCGATGGGCAGATTGCGGCGATGGTGAAGACGGACTTCTCACCCGAGCAGCTTCGTCGCCAGTTGGGATGGTCAAAGGGTGCCCGCCTGCTGGCGCAGCGCCTGTCTGCTGCTCTCGGTAATCAAGCTGAAGTTGACGCCATTCTTGCTGAACTGAACAACAGCGGAAAGTTCACCATCAAGAATCCTCAGACGAAGGGTCGCAGCGTCTATGAAATGAGTACGGCAACCGTGGAAGCTGCCAATGACATTGTGTCTCGCTTCCAGTCGCGCATGAACGACGCCTTGGCCCAAGAGGGCGTGGCGCGGGCACAGCCGGGAGTTACGGTTGGTCAAGCTCCGGGTACTCAGGATTCAGCCGAATTGATGCGCCAGCAGAGCGACGCCATGCTGGAAGAAGAAACCGCGCCGGACTTCGCCCGCTCGACACCCAACGAGATGCCGGCTGATCTGGTGAAGGAAAAGGGTCCGAAAGGTCCAGCCCAGACGCTGGCTCTGCGCGGTCAGACGCAAGCTCAGTTGGATGAACTCAACGCTCGTGAGCAATGGACTCAGGGTCCAGCAGAGCGTCAGCCCGGAGCGCCAGCCATCCCGGCAAATCAATTGGCTCTGTTCGACCTCAAGGGTCAGCCGACAAACCCGGCGATGGGCGTTCCGCTGCCTAAATCAGAGAAGCCTGCGGTATCGGAGAAGCGTCAGAAGCTGAAACTGCCGAAGGACAAGGTTGCCACAACATCGGAGAAGCCCAGTGCGACTGATAAAGCAGGACCAAAAGAGAGTAAAGCTGCTGAAAACAAGCCCGCAGAGAATCGTGCTGCTGAACCAACTCCTGTACGGACCAAGAAAAAGGCCACTCCCAAGTTTGTACCAAAGTCAGATGCAGCGCCTCGCCCACTGAGCGCCACTGAACAGTTGCAGGCCGACATGGAAGCGGCTGCGCGTGAGGCTCGTCGTGAGGAAGCCCCGGAGGCACCCGCTGATGTAAAGGCCCGTCTCAAGGCGCGGTTGACTCGGCTGGACAATCGCAAGGTCACGCTCGACAGTTCCGACTACGCAAAAATCTCTGATGCGATTGAGGCTGGAGATACTCAAGAAGCTATGGAGCGGATGGCTGAAATTGAGAGAGCGATGCTGAATGGTCTGTACCGCACCAGCGATGGGAAGGCCACTTCTTTCAGCCGCAAACTTCTTGACATTGCCATCCGTCGCGTAGAGAAACTGCTGGGTGGGAAGATCAACATCATCGTCATGGATAGTGTGACGGAGTTCGACTCGACCCAAAAGCCCGGTAGCCGATCTGGCGCATATCAGGACGGAAAGGTGTACATCTTCCTCGACGGCCTCAAGACCATCGTTGACGCCCAGCAGGCGATCTTCCACGAGCTATTCCACCGTGGCAACGCAATCCGTCACAAGGATGCCGGATACCAACAGTCCATGCGTAGGCTCTACAACCAGAGCGCCAAGGTTCGTAACGCCACCAATGCGTGGATTGCGTCTGAGCGCGGCAAGGATGCCCGCAAGACCTACCCGAACAACGACGAGTATCTGGCTGTCGCCGTGGATGAAGCACTGGCTGAGACGGCTGAAGGTCTGGCTAACCCCGGCATGGTTCGTACCATCGGCAACTGGATGGCCGAGATTGCTGACTGGATGGGACTGAAGGCACTGGCAAAGTCCATCCGCGAGATGGGTCAGGGTCCGCTGGAGAAGTTCATCCGCGAGACGATGGAGATTGGTCGAGACGGCGGCGATCCCGGTGGCGGTGCTCGGTACTCCACAACGGATAAATTCGCACCTGACTTCAAGTCAGTTGACACGAAATCTGAATCGTTCAAACGCTGGTTTAAGAGAAGCAAAGTTGTTGACGCCAATGGTGAACCGCTGGTGGTGTATCACGGTACTACCGCTGACTTTTCTCAATTTGAGAAACGCGAAGCCACCCATAGGGGCGGTAACCCGGACGGGTTCTATTTCAGCACGAGTTCATTGGATGCGTCTGAGTACACAGAAAATTCAGAGTACGACCGCACTGCTAAAAAATGGAACATTGAACAAAAAGATGGCGGCAATGTCATGCCCGTCTATCTCAGCATTCAGCACCCGTTTGTTGAAGGTAGTCGCGTTACCCAAGCGATGATTGACTTGTTTGAGCAGGAACTCCGCAAGCAAAATCCGAGCGTATCGGAGATGTGGGTTCAAGAAAAACTCAGCACGTTTAAGGAAAAGGCCAAGTCCGGCGGCAATGCCACGGCGATCTGGCCCAATATCACGTTTGACAATGACGCCAAGACTCGGGTTCTCCAAGCTGGTGGGTATGACGGATTCCAAGATGGTCGCCATTGGGTTGTGTTCGACGCGACACAAATCAAATCTGCAATAAGCAATACTGGCGACTTCAGTTCGACACACCCGGACATCCGGTACCGCACAGTCCCGTCATTCACTGGCTCCGGTCCGTCGCGGATTCTTGACGTCCTTCGTTACGACTTTGGCGGGGCGCTGCGCCGTGGGGTGCTGCACTCCTCGTTCCTGACTGACATCACTGATCGGTTCAGCGATAAGCTCAAGGGTCTGAAGGAATACACGGAACGCAGCCACGCAATGGGGGCAACTGCCGCCCGCCTGCAAGCGCAAGCGTCTGCTGTTCAAGGCGAGTTCCAGAAGCTCTCTGCCAAGGAGCGCGATCAGTTGAGCGACTTCATGGGTCGAGTGACTGAGGCAAATGTCAACGTCGAGGGTAACAACCCGCACCTTGGTACAAACCAAGCTGAAGCCACAGCATTGAAAGCTGAGTTCGCCAAGCTCTCTCCGCAGCAGAAGACGGCGTATCGCAAGACCCGCGATCAGTTGCGTGACAACTGGAACAAGCGCGGAGAACTTCTGGAGCGTGAAACCAAGCAGCTATTCAAGCCTCTGATTGAGGAGGCTATGGCCCGTGGTGACTTTAAGAAAGCCGCCGAACTAAAGCGTGAACAGAGTGCCTTCCTACGTGAAAATCAGAAGGTCTTGTCCCAGATGCAGGGCGACTACTTCCCTCTGATGCGCTTTGGCAATCACCGCGTGGTCCACAAGTCTGCCAAGTTCCTGAAGGTTGAAGCCGAGCGTGATGCGGCGTACGAAGACTTGCAGGCGCTGATCACCAAGCTGGATACCCGCACCCCAGAGGAGCGCAAAATCTTCGCTGCCAACAACAAGAAGTTGAAGGCCGCAGGCAAGCCTGTGATCCCGGAGTTCAGCGCCGATGAGCAGAAACAGATCGACGACGCCAAGCAGCGGTACAACGATCTGGAAGACACCCTGTCCAACCTGAAGGGTAATGAGGCTGATTACTACATGGCTCAGTTTGAGTCTGAGTCAGAAGCTCGGGCAGACCTCGCCCGCCTTGGAAAGACCAATGCGTACTACTCCCGTGTCGCTGAGTTCCACCGTGAACTGAACCCAATCAGCCGAGCCATGATGCGCCGGATGGAGGAGTCGCTGGCAATGACACTGCGCGGCTCTGGTAACGCTTCTGCGGTGATTGAGGCCAAGAAGGCGATGATGGAGATTTACCTCTCCTCGCTGCCCGATATGTCGGCAATGCGCCGCCAGATGAAGCGCCGCAACGTCGCTGGTTACCACAAGGATATGACTCGCTCCATCGCTGCGTCCATGCTGCAAGACTCGTTCCATCTCTCCCGCCTTGAGCATATGGAAGATGTGAAGGAGGCGATGCTTGAGGTTCGCCGGGAGGCCGATGATGCTGCTCGTTCTGGGGCCGAAGATGGTGCCCGACTCCAAGAGGTCGCCGAGCAGATTGAACGTCGCTTTGCGGCTGACCAGCGTCGAACTGATACACCGGTACAGGACACCTTGGCTGGCATCGGCTGGCTGTACAACTTGGCTGTGTCCCCCGCGTACATCATTACTAACTTGATGCAGCCGGGAATGATCACCATGCCAATGCTGGCTGCTCGTCACCGTGCGTTCCCCACCATGCGGGCAATGCGTACGGCATGGGCTGATACAGCCAAGATGGTTGTGGACTCCATCAAGACCAACTGGAAGGGCGACATCAACTTTGAGAAGGCCAACATCTCTGAGAAAGAGAAAGAGATGCTCCGCAAGATGCTGGAGTCGCAGCTTCTCACCGTGTCGCTGGTGAGCGATCTTTCGGCAACCGCCGACGGAAAAGGCATCTCCAGAATTACGCAGTTCACTGCTCTCCCGGCCCACCACGCTGAAGTTGTGAACCGTATTGGCTCCGCTTTGGCAGCATACCGATTGGAGATGGCAGCTTCTGGAAACCACGAGCAGGCGATTGCTTACGCGGCCAAGGTGCTTGACCAGACGCACTTCAACTATTCGACCGAGAACGCACCCTACTGGATGAAGCCCGGGGCAGGCGTGGTTCCGATGGCAAAGGTTGTCTTGCAGTTCCGCAAGTACACCATTGGAATGGTGTCGCTCTACGCTCGTACTGTTGCTGCCGCTGTCAAAGGTGAAAGCCAGCAAGTGAAGACCGAGGCTCGTCGCCAACTTTTGGCGCTGCTGACTGCCCAGCAGTTGATGGCTGGTGCCGCCGGACTTCCGGTTGCATTCCCGCTGGCAATTCTTTACAAGATTGTGGCCGGTGCGTTTGGCGATGATGAGCCGGATGACCTTGAACTCGACCTCCGCAACGCCCTGACTGACCTGTTTGGCAAGCCAGTCTCAACCGCGTTGGTGAAGGGTCTTCCATCGGCATTCGACCTCGACCTCTCCAGCCGTGTCGGGTCTGGTAACCTGCTGAACCCGGTTCCATACATGCGGTCCTCTGACACGCCCCGTGGGCAATACTCTGAACTGCTGCTGGCGCTGGCTGGTCCAACCCTTGGTGGTGTCATTCCGAACTTCTACGACGGCCTCAACCACATGGTGGACGGCAATGCGCTTCGCGGATTTGAGTCGATGCTGCCAAAGGCCATTCGGGACGTCACCAAGTCGTACCGGTTTGTAACTGAGGGTGTTACAACTCGCGGTGGGGATACCATCCGTGGAGCGCAAGGTGGATTTGAAGGAATGTGGGAGGGACTTCTGACTGCTTCCGGGTTCACCCCAACGGACGTCGCCGATGCCTACGCAGCCAACGCAGCAATCCAAAACAAGCGCACGTGGTTCAAGGACAGCCGTGAAAGCCTTGTGCGCGAGTGGCTGGAAGCCGACGATAAAGACGCCGTGATGAAGGACGTCCAGAAGTACAACGCGCTGGCGCGTGAGAGCAATCTCAAACCCATCACCCTTGGCGACCTCATGCGGGCACGGATGCTACAACAGCGCCGCAACGCCAGCTACGCCAAGTACGGGTCGAACCTACCGCGCTCTGAGGTCGGTCTGTCTGAGGAAGGTCGCTTCGCTGAAGTGGGCAAAGAGTAGGCAAAAAAAATCCCGGACATCCTTACATTGCGGTAAGAGTGTCCGGGCAAGGCCGTGGGGTAACGACCATCAGGGAGAAACAACTGGCGGGGGCCAGTTGCGCTGATTCTACTTCACGAGAGCCAGCTTCACAATCGCCTCAACCTGACCCAGTTGAGAACCAAGGGCATTGAGGTCAAATCGGATGCAGCGAGATGGGGCAGTTGCATAATCGACAGTTCCCCGTCCAAGCGATATGGGGTTCGGTTCTGTCCCACCAAGCTCATGCTTGGTCAGTGTGTCGATCATGTCCTTGTAGTCCACCTGTCGGTCGCTGCACCACTTCCTGACATGGGCGACAGGGATGTACAGCATGCCAGTGGAGTTGACCACTCGGCCCTTCAGATCGTTACCCCGTGGCGCGTGGATGACCACTGCACGAGAACCTTCAGACCGGGAGTCTCCGTCAATGTTGGTCACCAAGAAGCTCGGCGCAAACTCGTTGAGCATGTTCCCCAGATGCTCCGCCGCAGACAGGTTGGTGTCACGCAACAACTGACGTTGATTCTCCAGATGCCGGATAGCCCAGTTCACCAGATTGGGAATGTCAAATGCAATAAGCCCAAGTCGCTTGGCAATCAGAAGACCGGCGATGTTTGTCGATAGAGACGCCATCCAATACCGCTCATCTTGTCCGCTCTTGCTACGCGATGTGAGCATGTCCTTTGTCTTGAACAGCAAGTCCCGAACAGACTCCCGGTTTGCAACAACGTAGCGCATGTATGTCCTACCAACGGAGCCATACTTTTCAAGTGATGCTGCAATTATCTTACCGGCCTCAATTGGGTTCATCGTGTTTGCGGGCTTCACGAAGTCAGTCTCAAACACGCGGGCAATCTCTGGTCTGGCATCAGCCTTGTTCACTGCCAATGTATTGTGGAATGCCTTATTGCTGGTAGCCAGCATTGTCGTTGACCATTCGTATACGTTGGAGCGCAGAGAACCGTCAGAGAAAGCACCGAGGCGACCCGAGCCTTGAGAGAAGGTGTAGACCAGATCGGACAACTCATTGGGCTTGATGTTCGTGACTTCATCCAGCAGGACGGGCAGGCTATTCATAATGCCGCAGAAGATGAACAGACCCTTGGTGGTGGTCTGCTGTTGAGTGCGGGTCAGCTTCTCTGGGTCACCATACATTGCCAGCGCCAGCTTTCCAGCAGTGGACTTACCCAAACCAGTGTCCTTGCTGTAACTGTTGACCACGCATCCAGCCATCCCTGAACCCATCAGCTTCATCAGCGGAGCGCCAAATCCACCAGCCAGCAGCCATTGGTAAGACTCATGGTTGGGGCGGTTGTAGATCGCATCCACGGCTGAAATCCACTGGGCGTCACTGCCATGATTCTCCAACGCTTGAGCGTACTTCGCAGCGTCACCGTGCAGTCGCACCCGATCCACTGACCCATCAGGTTTAATCAGGTCAGGGCCAATCAAGAAGTCATCCCCGTGCCAGCCGAAGGTGTGGAATGCCCGGGCCTCGTCCCCCATCCGGCGCAACTCACTGAACCACTCACTTACGTACTGTTCCATATGTTTCTTTGCTCCTGCCTTGGCAAAAATTGCATGCTTGCCTAAGACTGAAAAAAGCTCTCGGCCACCGACACCAGCCGCTGCACCTGAGAGTACGAACTGCTTGAACTCCCCCTCCTTCATACGCACGACCCACGTAGAGTGTGTCTCTTGCTCACCTGATGGGGCAAGCATGCTGTGGAAAGTCTTTGGGTAAAACAGGAAGTCGCACATCGGCATTGCCCGCTTCACGCCTTCTTCATCCTTGGTGTAGACCACCAGTTGCTCCCGCACCCATGCGTACCTGTCGCGCATACCTTCCGGGAATTCAGTAAAGGCTTCTACCTCACCGGTGTCAACGTCTTCCTCCTCCACTGGCTCAGTGTCTTCAACAAAGCCGCCAAGTTGGATCGGGGATTTGATCTTGCCCCGGAAAGGGCAACCTTCGCAAGACGTAGGGTTGAGTGACTCAAACTTCTCGCAAGTGGATGGGCCGTACCCCCACATCTCAATCTTGTTCTGCGTCTCCTCAAACGAGTAACCCTCGTGCCCCTGACTCCACTCGTGGCACACAGCCTCACCATCAGTCGTGTGCTTGATCAGGCCAATCATTGCCCACCAGAATGGCTCCGACACGTTGCCGCCGCTCTCACGAAATTCCTGCACCTGTTGGCAGTGATCAGAGATAACAACGGCGTCAGACGGCGGGAATTCACGGTGCAGTTCAAAGTCTGCGTTGAGTGCCAGAAGTCCAGTGGCAATCTCCTTGGTCTTGATGCTTACCCTCTTAGTAGTAAGCGAATTCTCTTTCACCAACGTTGCCAGCTTCTGGATGAACCAGCGTGGGTCAATGTGTTCTGGGATAGCGCCTACAACCTTTACCTCTTTCGCTTGATCGTGCTTGCGGTTGTGAGTGCCAACGGGGCGCAGTACCCGGCAAATATCAGTGGTGCATTTTGTGTCGTGGGCGATGCCGAAGTGGTCAACAACTGCCCGCCAGTAGCCAACAACACCAAGCCATTGCTCTTTGGTCAAGTCTTTGGTAAACGCCCAGTAGCAGTGAACTCCGTTCCCACTATTGACAAACAGTGGCTTTGGCAGTTCGGCCCACTCACACAAGGCGACAATATCCTTAATCGCTTCGGCCTGTGACGGGTAGCCATGCTCTTTCTGCTTACCCTGTTTGTGCTTCCCCGGTCCGCAGTCTAGGTCCAACCAGACTGACTTCACGAACGCGGCGTTGGTGCCGGTGCGCCACTCTTTTTTTATCTCCCCTGACCTCAGTGTTCGCTCAACCACTGGCTCTTGGAACGAGGAGCATGCGAACCAAACGGTGGCATGGCTGTTGTCAGCGGCCTGAATCTCTGCGGTCAGGTCTTGATAGTTATCAGCGGCTGTGTGGACTAGATATTCTTTTTTTGCGGGGCGCTTCACCGCAAAATAAAAGCCCTGCGTTGGCAGGACATGCGCCAAGAAATCGGCTGTATTCAAATTACCCCCAAGCGAAAGAGCCGTGTAGGCTAACCGATTGCTACCCCCGTAGCAATCAGTCGCCATTTGTCACGGACTAAGTTTTTTTCGTCAACTGGTCATAGATGACTTTTTTCAGCGCCAGCATTCGCTGCTCATCATCCTTGATAGTAGCCATTGGCAGTACCCCGGATTCAACCGCAGATGTTATCGCTTCAATTGCCTTAGTCACTTTGACTGTTCGCAAGGGATTCATTGATTCCCCCTTGGTCCAGCCGTTAACAGTGACTCGGCTCACTCCAACCAGTTTAGCAAAGTCCTGCTGCGTCACCTTGGCCCGCTTCAGAACGGGCCAGTCGATAGTTACTTCCGCCATACTCGGGTTCCTCCATCGACTGCGCGGATCGACAGCGACACAGAATGTCGGCGGCTGTACGCAGCCGCTGCCTGCCTCACGCGCTTGGGATTGATTTCCGATGCCGGAATAAAGAAGCTGTCGCCAGCCTCTGTCAGTTGGGCAAACGGATACCTAGGTGGGCGTCCACCTGCATGGGCGACAGGCGGAATAGGGATACCTTTTTCAACTTTATATGTCATATTGATGCTCCAAAAAGAGGGGCCGAAGCCCCAATCTTTACTCCTTGTCCAGTGAACTCAGGAGGGCGTCAAGGTCATCCTCCATCGAATCGGACTCGACCACCTTGGGTTTGGCAGCAGGCTTGGGTTCCTCGGCTTTCGGCTCCGGTGCGGGTTCGGCGGCGGGCTTCGCCTTCGCAGCCTTGGGCTTCTCAGCAGGCTTCTCAGCGACCTTCTCCTGAGGGGTATCCGCTGGTGCCTCGTCCGGCAAAACCACAGCAGCACCAGCAGTGCCAAGGATTTCGGAAACCTTGTCGCTGTTGACAGCATCAATGATCGCACCGTGGGTTGCCTCGGGCATACCAGCCACTGCCTTGAAGGTCAGCTTGGGGGATGCAACTTCGCGGTCGAAGCCAATCTTGGTGATCACCGCTGCCACAGGATACTTCCGAGCGGCCAAGTCCTTGGCGTAGTCGGCCAGAGGCTTGAGCGAAGCGGCGGGTACACGCAGCATGATGGGGTCATCCAGTGCATCGGGGTTGGCAATCGCAATGCGGCGGCTGTCCGAGCAAGCCTTGAGCTTCTTGCCGTCATCGCTCATCTTGGAACCCCATGCGTTCTTGGGGCAGATCGCGCACTTGGCGGCTTGCGGCTTCTCGACGCTCGGGTCAGGCACTTCACCGTTGTGGCTGAAGCAGTCCGGCTTGGCATCAGAACCCTCGACGTAAGCCTTGGCGTACCAGACTTTGGACAGGCCCGGGTTGGTCTTGAGGATGACCACGTTGATGCTGGTGGCCGGTTCGTCGGCGTCGTTGGGGTTCGTCAGCACGTTGCGGTCACCGTCACGCACCAGAGTAAAGACCTTGCCCTTGATGGACATGACCGGGAATCCACCGCCACCGACGTTCGCGGTGTAGGCATCGTTGTCGGCCAGAAGGCCGGAGAGCAGAGCGGGGACATTGCCGCCTTTGAAAAGTGCGAGTTCAGACATGAGTTTCTCCTAAGTTAGCTACGACGAAAACCAACGACTACTTCTTCGGACCAGTTAAGTCCGGGAGGCAAGTCGCCATGCGCCTCCTTGTATTCAGCCACCGCATTCTTTGCACAACGCGCCTCCAGCATTTGAAAAGCATCATGCTGCTGGACGAAAAAGAAAAACGCATCGCGGTCAGCCACGGTAGCTGAAGTCCTTGTGGATTTGTAGGCCGTCCCAGCGTCAGTGCGGACAGACTCAATCCCCGTTTCTTGGAAGTATTGGAGCAGCTTGGCCTCCACCCCCTCCATCACCTTGTCAATCTTGGCAACGTCAGCTTCGTACGCTGCCTTGCGCTTCGCCTTGGCGTCACGCAACTTGATATACCCCTCAACCAATTTGTTAACTTCCATTACTTTCTCCTGATTAAATTTGTAAAGATAGTTTACACAGATTACCCTGAAATGTCAACCTCCTGTTCCTTTTTTATTAACCCAAGCAGCGCACCCTGCATGTTTCCACGGCTCTCCAGCCGCTTGTACATTCGGCGTTCAATCTCACTGCCCTCCAAGTGAATGATGTGCTGGTGCATGGTCTGACTCTGGCGGGTAATCCGCCCGCAAGCCTGCTCGTACACAGCGAAGTTGTTGGTCGGGATGTACCACACGATCACGGACGCAGCCGTCAGGGTAATCCCGTGGGCCATGCACTGGGGGTGTGCAACCAGAACGTCAACCTCGTTTGTTTGCTGCTGGAATGCAGCGAATACCTCATCACGCTCACTCTTTTTTGTCTCACCATTTACAGCACGTACATTGTAACCGGCTTTTGCAATCTCGTCACGTATCAACTGCAAACTGCCAGTCAGCGGGACGAAGACGATGGTCTTGCCCTGTGCCTGCTCAATGATGCCGAGCGTCTCCTTCACCCGAGCCTTGTTTGGCAGGATGATGTTGTCGCCCTCCGTGTTGTAGACGCAGCCCGCTGCCACCTGCACCAGCTTCATTGCCATGACGGCTTCGTTGACTGCAATCACCTGACCCTGCTCATGCTCAATCCGCAGCTTGTTGAGCATGTCCTTGTACGCCTTGGTCTGCTCGTCGCTCATCTCCACATGGCGGTTGGAGAACGTACACGGCGGCAAGTCAAGGCACTCCTCCCGGGTAAACAGGATCGACGGCTTCATCGCCTCCTGCACTACGCGGTTGGCCTCAATACGTGGCACCCACTTGAACGGCCCATTCTGGCGCATCACTTGGTCGCGGAAGCGAGTGAAATACTTCGGCACCTTCCCCGGGGAAATCAACTGTATCTGCGCCCACGCATCGGTCGGAGCCTTTGGTGTAGGTGATCCGGTCATCCCCCACTTCCACTTGCGTCCGTTGAGAACGGCCTTCATGGCGTCCCACCTGTCAGTGCGGGCGTTGCGGTATTCAGCCAGTTCATCAATCACGACTGCATCAATGTCTTTGCGGGCAACCAGTTCCTTCTGGAGAATCTCCACGCCGTCGTGGTTGATGATGTAGATGTGGGCGTCCTGCGCCAGCAGCTTCTGCCTGCGCTCTCGGCTACCGTGCAGCACAACGAAGTCCAGATGTGGGAAGTGCTTGAATATCTCGTCACCCCACACGCGCTCCAGCGTAGACAGCGGGGACGCAATCAGAATCTTCTTCAACTCACCGATGCGAATGAGGTAGTCCACCGCCCACAGCAGACTCAGTGTTTTGCCCGATCCAATCTGGTTGAGGACAAAGGCTTCCGGGTTCAACGTAAGGAACTCAGCCGTCACCTTCTGGTGGTCAAACGGGCGGTACTGCCCGCTCCACTCGTAGTAGTAGCCGATGGGACTTGGGGCATTGAACCCCATGTTCCTCAACACACGAACTTCCTCCAGCCGGTGCGGCACAGCCACGAGGTCACGCCCCTTGTACTGGAACAGCTTGGCCGTCGGAATGATCGTGGTGATACGCTGCGGGTGCTTATCCGCTATGACCAGCTTCTTGTGCTTTTTTACGACTAGCATGTAGTAGTGCCCTGACTTCTTCGGCGTTGTTTGTGATGATGGCTACGCCGCCGTTGGCGTTTATCTCAGCGACAACTCGCTCTTGGTTTGCTGTTGCTTTCCCTGCTGGACCCTTCGCTTCAATACCGAGGAACTTCCCGTCCCAAGGCGTGATGCCAATGAAGTCCGGGATGCCTGCCACTTGGTATGGCCCGGGCTGCGGCATGTAGTACCACACCCCGAACTCAACGAGGACACGCTTAATGTCCCGTTTCACAATCCCCTCTGGCGTCATTCAAACAGCGGGGCACCCCCGTCCGTTGCGGGTTGCATGCCGCGTAGGCGCAGCATGTCCAGTGCTTGAGCCAAGGCTTGCGCCAACTGTTGTTCTCTTTGCGTGGACTTGGGGTCCATGTAAACCTGCCGCAGCAGTTCTTCTGGTGAATACATTAGTTTCTCCTTTTTGGTTTCCAAAACTCACAACGCTCTTTACCAACTGGGCACCAGCCATTGCACAGCCCAGAGGGCTTTGGCTCCCACGTGTCTTTCTCATACGCCCGCTCAAGCCTGACGATGCGTGGCATCAGCTTCTGCCATATCCCGCCCACGTTCTCGCGCTCAAATGTCTCATTGTCCAGCTTGTTTTCCTTCAACCAGACAAACGATGTGGTGACAGTCTTGACCTCCTCGTAGTGCGCGAATATGTAGGCTGCATACAGGGCCAACTGATCGGTGACCTTGCGCTTGCCAGTCTTCCAGTCCCACGTGATGGCCCTCCCGTTGTTGATCACCACGCCATCGGCAATGCCCCGGCTCCATGCCGAACCCCAGTCTGCTGGCGCGAGGTTCCTGTCGATGGAGAACTTGTACTCCAGCAACTTCTCCCCGGGTGCCGTGCGAAACTTGTCGGCAATCTTTTGCCACTGCGACATCCCTTCTGGTAGTGCTGTCCCATCCCGCACTGCTTCTTCCAGCGCGCTATGGACTCGCGTCCCCCACTCAGTGTGTACTGTCGGAGGTTCAACGACGTCCTTGAGAACGTGCGTGTGATAGAACTTCCGAGGGCAAGTTGTGAAAGTATCTAGGCGGCTGTATGTCCAACAGATCGTCACTTCTTCTCCCGCTTGGACTTCTCGGACTTCATGGAGCCGTCTTTGTGTCGGGCAAAGCTGCGGTTCTCAGAGGGACTCTGCACTGCCAGATTGCTCTTGCTGCGTCCATCCCCTCCCTTGGAGAGAGCCTTCACATGACCAACGTCCTTACCGTCATGGCGGGCAACGTGCCCGTCTTTGATCATTGAATAGCGGGCCGCGTTGCGATCCGCACGATCCTCTTTCCGGTTAGGTTGGGCGCGGTCCCATGCACCCTCCTTTTTGTAGTCACGCTTTCCGTTGGTCATGTAAGGCATGGTTCACTCCTTGTAGAAAATGCCGTCGGCACCCAGTGTGCCCTTGCGATCTTTAATCTCGTCGTAGGCTTGGTAGAAGCACTCCACGAGGTTGACGTCAAGGATAGCAGCAACCATCACCATCGTCACCCAAATGTCGCCGAGCGCATCCTTGGCTGCATGCAAGTCCTGCTTGTTGATGGCTGCAAGCAACTCGGTGACTTCCTCCGCCGTCTTGATGGCCTGACCCATAGCAGTTCCGTTCTGAACAATGCGTCGGGCCTCGCCCCACTGCACCACCTGCATCTCGACTTCAGCGTAGCTGCTCATTTGTCTTCCCCCTGCATGCCGTATTTCAGTTCCATCTCAATCAGGAGGTCAACCTCATGCTTGATCTTCTCCAAGTCTTCAAACCGTTTGCCAGCGGGCTTCTCGCGCCAGCGGGTGATGCGCTTGACGATGCAGCCCTCAAGGAACGTCATCTTGTTTGCTTCGATGTACTCCACAGGCTGGATGCGCTTACCCTTGTAGTGGTTACCCGCGACCTGAGTGTCCAGTGCGCTCATTTCATTCCCTTCAAAATCTTGATTGCATGGTTGGCCTGATACACGGCGTCATCCAATGCGTTGTGGTACGTACCCTCCCGTTCATCAGCGGTGATGTGTGGGTAGAGCGCCTTCAGTGTGCGGTAGCACCTGTCCTTGGTGTAGTGCCACGGGCGACGTACGCCAATCGCCTTGTATGCGTTGTCCATGATCACGTTGTCAAACGTGGCACCATTACCCCACAGTGCAGCCTTCGGATTGAACCACTCGCTGAACGATGACAGCGCAATCTCCAATGGCAGGGACTTACCCTTGAACGCGGCGCGGGCTTGGTCGCTTTGCTGCATCCACCACATCACTGTGCTGGCGTCGATTTGTAACTTGAAGTCTTGGCACGACTGCGGGTCAACAAGAACATAGAAGTCCCGGCCCAACCCGTCTTCCGTAAACTCAACGGCCCCGATGGAAATGATGGCCGAGCGACTGGTGTTACCCAGTGTCTCAAGGTCTAGCATTACGTTCATACAACACTCCAGTCTTCAGCCAGAATGTCAGTTTGAGAAGCAAGCCACGGTACGCGGGCACCGGGGGTGTTCTGTGCGTCTGCCGGATAGTTCAGATACAGGTAGGGAAGGGTCATCTTGCTGTGGGCGTCAGGCACTTGGAGTTCAACCCACATACCTTTCCCATTCCACCCAGACCGGGCAATCTTCTTGCCCTGCTTCACTGAGGTCAGCGCCTCACCAAAATTCATGTTCACTATTTCTCTCCTGTTTTGTACTCGGCGGGTATTTCCGAGTACGGAATGGCCCAGCAGGGTACCCCGTCCTGCACTTCAACCAGACCCCGGGCTTCAAGGTCTTTCCACACTTTCGTACCACGGCGTGGCAACTTTGGCTTCGGTGGTCTTTTCACCGCGCCAACATCCATGAGCAACTCCCGTGCCTCCTTGATGTACCAGTTGTAGTCCACATCCTCTGGGAACTCGTCAGGCAGATCAAGGCACGGTTTTGCGCCCTTTGTTCTTGCTACTATGTTGCCATTCTTAGCGTAACGCATCACGCTGTCAACCCCCTTGGCGTAATACCAGCGGACAGTCTTGCCAACAGGGTCATCCTCAAGCACGGCACCGCCAGTCACCCGGCGAACTGAGACAAACTTGCGTATGTCCTTGCAGGCCAGCACGGTGTCCTCCACTGGCGTACCCTTGGTGATGTAAGCGAGGGTGGCCTCCACACAGATTTCATTCTGGGGATTCTTCTCAAGGCGGGCGGCATCACTGCTCGGCAAGCCAAACGCACCCTTGGTCTTCACCTTTCCATCTGGCTTGACAGCAATGTAGCTGTTCACATCCCGCATGTAGAGCGCCTTGTACGTTGTCTCCTCCGTCTCAAGGTTCGTCACTGTCTCCCACGCTTTAACCACGCGGCGCTGCAACTCCTCCTGATCGGAGCGCATCTTCACGACCAGTCCGTCAGTGTTGGCAGATATGACAGGGATGCCCACCTTCTCCAGCACTTCGATCAGCATGAGCATCGACAACTGCCCAGTGAGCGTCGTGTACATCGTCAGCTTCGGGTTGTAGAGAACGCTGTACTTGCTCGACGTCTTGCCGTATGTACCGTTGAGGGTAATCTTCAGCACATCCGCCTTCACCTTGTTGCCGCTACGCTTGGCCTCAATCCGCTCGTCACGAATGGCACCGTATGCTTTGAGGAACGTCGGCCCCATGCTGTCAGGGTACAGCCCCAGATTGAGCATCAACGCCGGGTAGTACGACGCAACGTCAATATCTTTTAAGACCGTCCCTTCATCTGCGATATGGGCGACCTCCGACTCCTGCGAGTGCAGTCCACCAAGGCCGAGCTTGTATGTGCTGGTGCCAATGGTAATGTCGAGGTTCTCAATGGCCGGTGGCATCTGAACGTGGCCCGACTCACCCACTGTGATGGTCGTGGCCTTGATCGTCTCCAGCATGTCCTGCAACTTCTGCGACCTGAACTTCAAATACGCAGGCGGGCGATACAGGAACGACTTGTAGATCGTCTGCACCTTGCGAGGGATAGCGCCCGTGGCAATGAACACGCGCTGCTTCAGCACGGACTCAGCAATCTGGGCATCCGACTTACTGCGTAGATCGTCAGGTGTGAACAGGTTACCAAGCTTGGCC
>JACCDO011102811.1_pt1 | contig 28095 bp, 28 predicted proteins | sample 7446101 | NCBI WGS metagenome assembly JACCDO01 (sample SAMN15323440, study PRJNA562643) | freshwater metagenome | isolation source: river surface water | place: USA:Blue River Watershed | collected 2017-08-16
AAGCCGCCTTCGCGATCAGTAATGGCGTACCGGCCGGCGGTGCCGTTGGCCTCGCGGTGCAGTACGGCATGCTCACCAGCTTCGGTATCACTCCGACTGCGAGTACCGCTGCCATCACCGCTGTGGGCATCTGGAGTACTTTCATCAGCCTTGGCTTCCCGATCCTGGGCGTGGTGGCGCTGACCCTGGCCGGCGGCGAGAACTCCTACACCGCGGTCGGCCTGCTCGGCCTGGGCATCCTGATCGTCGCGATCGTGCTGTTCGTCCTGGTGATGCGGTCCGAGAAGCTCGCGATTGCCCTCGGCCACCTGGGCAATAAGCTCATCAACCCGCTGCGCGGGCGCATCAAGTCGCTCGCCCACACCGATCTCGTTCCGCCGCTGACCAAGTTCCGTGCCGATATGTACGGACTCCTCAAGGCGCGATGGGCGGCGATTACCGGAGCCCAGATCGCTGTCTCACTCACCCAGTTCCTGATTCTCTATGTGGCCTTGCGCGGGGTGCAGGGCTGGGATGAGCCCGGTACGTCGATGATCGCTGCCTTCGCCGCCTTCGGCATCAGCCAGATCATGCTGATGGTGCCGATCACGCCCGGCGGACTCGGCACGGTCGACGCGCTGATGATCACCATCCTGGTGAGCCTGGGCGCTTCCAAGGGTGATGCCACCGCGGCAGATTTGGTGTGGCGCGCCTCGTCGTACGTGCCCCAGATCATCGTGGGCATCGGGTGCCTCATCGGTTGGTACCGCAAGGCCGGCGAGAAGTTCGCCGCAGCGAAGTAATAGGCGGCACTCGCTTTCGGCGTGTCGCTGTCAGGTCGTTGACGGCATACGCCTAGGGTTCTCTCAGATCGGTCGTCGCAGGAGGGGAAGCCTTCGACGGCCGATCCTCTTTTTCCACAGAGGTGTCGCCGCGCCCACAAGCGCGCAGCGCGCACTGCCTCCGTTCCGTGACTCGTCAAGAGTTCGGGGATGACCACGTCATCGACCTCCTCGTCCGAGCACTGCACTCCTGAGCTAGTCATCGTCGGTCCTGATTCGATCGTCGCTGCGCTCCCGTACATCATCGGTTTCACGCCGCACGACAGCCTGGTGGTGATGTGGATGCGCGCTGGATGCGTACGCCTGACCATGAGACTCGACCTGCCGCCGATCGGTGCATCGCCCCTCGGCTGGATCGAAGCGGTGATGGAGCACCGAGGCACGCATGACGAGGTCATCGTGTGCATCGTTCCCTCGAATGATGAGGGTGCGCGCACCCCGAACGGGAATCTGCGCGCCCATGACCTCATCGACGGCCTGTTGCTCCGGCTGCAGGCGCAGAGCTGCCCGATTCGCGACTGCCTGCTCATTGTTGGCGACAGATGGTGGTCCTTCCTGTGCGCCGAACCTGAGTGTTGCCCACCGGATGGCACGGAGGTCGATCCACGAGTTGTCGATGAGGTTGCGGCTCGATTCGCGTTAGCGGGTGTCGCGCGCCTGCCAAGTCGGCAGTCGGTGCTGGCGATCTGCGCTCCTGACGTGGTCGTGCAGGCCACGCACAGACCGCTCGTCCGCCAGGCCAGGCGAGCTCTGGCTGCACGGTTGAGGTCGGCCGTGGAGCCCTCCGGCGCGCTCGAGGCATGGCGCGATGAGTCGATCGGCTCGATACGTCACTGGCTGCTGGAGTCTTGGTCTCCGACACCGCAGGACTCGCACGAACCGGCACAGATCATGGTGGCGCTGTGCGATGTACGCGTGCGCGACACCGTGCTGTGGGAAGTCGCGAAGTCCAGGCATCATGACGCCCACCGAGCCTTCGACCGTGCAGCGGAAGTCTTGCGTGCGGCACCGCGGGGGGTCATCGCGCCGATCGGCACAGTGACAGCGCTCCTGGCCTGGCTCATCGGTGATGGCGTGCGTGCCACGGCGGCACTTGATCGGGTAAGTGCCGATGATCCTGACTATTCACTGGCCGAATTGCTCAGAGGGTCACTGGCCGCCGGCCTTCCGCCCTCTGGCTGGCTGGAGATGATGAGCAGGCTCGACAGGGATGCCTGCCGGCGTGGAGCCGCGGCCCCTCCGAGATGAGTAATCCATGCCGCTGTGCTACTTTTCCCGCAGGTCACGAGTGCCAGCGCTAAGTCTCGGCTAGCTGGACGGCAACCCTCCAACCGCGGTGGGGTGCTCCGAGAGAAGACCTGGCCCCATCCGGGGCAAGCGCGGGTCTGGCGCAAGCCACGGCCCACTGAAGGCAACGTCAACGACGTGCGCACTTTGCGTACCCGATTCAGTAGGAGTTCTCATGAGCAGCACCTGGTCTTTCGACACACTGCAGATTCACGCCGGCCAGTCGCCCGACGCCACGACCAATGCGCGTGCGCTTCCGATTTACCAGACGACCTCGTACGTCTTCAATGACACGACTCACGCAGCGAACCTGTTCGCCCTGAAGGAACTGGGCAACATCTACACGCGCATCATGAACCCGACCCAGGCGGCGGTCGAGGATCGCGTCGCGGCCCTCGAAGGTGGCCTCGCGGGCCTGCTGGTGGCCTCGGGTCAGGCGGCCGAGACTCTCGCCATTCTCAACATCGCCGAGTCAGGCGATCACATCGTCTCCAGCCCCTCGCTGTATGGCGGCACATACAACCTCTTCCACTACACGCTGCCGAAGCTGGGCATCGAGGTGTCCTTCGTCGAGAATCCCGATGATCTCGACTCCTGGCGCGCCGCGATCCGCCCGAACACGAAGGCCTTCTTCGGCGAGTCGATCTCCAACCCCCGTAATGACGTTCTCGACATCGAGGGTGTCGCCACGGTTGCCCACGAGTTCGGCGTTCCGTTGATCATCGACAACACCGTGGCAACTCCGTACCTGATCAAGCCGCTCGAGTTTGGCGCCGACATCGTCGTGCACTCGGCAACGAAGTACCTCGGCGGTCACGGCACCGCAATCGCCGGCGTAATCGTCGATGGCGGAACCTTCGACTACGCGAAGTACCCCGATCGCTTCCCGAACTACAACCAGCCCGATCCGAGCTATCACGGCCTGGTCTATGCCCGCGATCTTGGTGTCGGCGGGGCCTTCGGAGTCAACCTCTCGTTCATCCTCAAGGCGCGTGTTCAACTGCTGCGCGATCTTGGCGCGGCGGCTGCACCCTTCAATGCCTTCCTGATCGCTCAGGGCATCGAGACTCTCTCCCTCCGCGTGCAGCGTCACACCGATAATGCGCTTGCGGTGGCGAGGTTCCTCGAGGCGCATCCGCAGGTCATCTCCGTGAACTACGCAGGCCTCGAGTCAAGCCCGTGGCATAACCGTGCGAAGAAGTACGCGCCCAAGGGCACCGGCGGCGTGCTGAGTTTCGAGATCGTCGGCGGGGTCGAGGCGGGCCAGAAGTTCGTCGAGGGCCTGCAGCTTCACAGTCACGTGGCCAATATCGGCGACGTGCGCAGCCTGGTGATCCATCCTGCGTCGACCACCCACTCTCAGCTGACTCCCGAGGAGCAGGCCACGACCGGCGTCACTCCGGGCCTGGTGCGACTCGCTGTCGGCATCGAGGACATCAACGACATCATTGCCGACCTCGAGCTCGGCTTCGCGGCGGCGAAGGCGTAGCCACCGGTCATGTCCGGTCGAGAGTACGGTCCGCTGACCTACACCGGTCTCCCTCCTGCCAGCGCAGCCTGGCGGGAGGGGGATCAGGTGGGGCACCGCCTGTTCCTCGACACGGGTGCCTTCGTTACTGATTCCGGTTTCGAGTTCCCGTCGGTGCGCATTGCGTATCAGACCTGGGGCACCTTGAATGACGACCGCAGTAATGCCGTGTATGTCGCCCATGCGCTCACCGGTGACTCGCATGTCACCGGCCCGGCCGGGCCCGGGCATCGCACGGCCGGTTGGTGGGACGGCCTCGTAGGCCCCGGTCGGGCGATCGACACCGATCAGTGGTTCGTGGTGTGTGCCAATGTTCTGGGAGGCTGCCAGGGCACGACAGGTCCGTCCAGCCTCGCGCCTGACGGCAAGCCCTGGGGCAGTCGTTTTCCCGTGGTCACGGTTTCCGACATGGTGCGGATTGAGCGCCGACTGGCCGATGCGCTCGGCATCGACAGCTGGGCGATCATGCTCGGCCCGTCACTGGGCGGCATGCGCGTGCTCGAGTGGATGGTGCGGTACCCCGAGAGAGTGCGAAGTGGGCTCGTGCTCGGCACGACCGCTGCGGTCACCGCCGACGAGATCGGCACTCATGAGGTGCAGCTCTCGGCTATTCGCTCGGATCCGCGTTTCCGCGGCGGCGACTATTACGAGGCGGTCGATGGAGATGGCCCGCATGTGGGCATGGGCATCGCCCGCCGTATTGCGCACTTGACCTATCGCAGCGAGTTGGAACTCGCGGAGCGCTTCGGACGTAATCCGCAGCCGGGTGAGGATCCCTACGCGGGCGGGCGATTCGAGGTCACCTCGTACCTTGACCATCACGCCGACAAGCTGGCACGTCGATTCGACGCGAATACGTACATTGCCCTGACCGACGCGATGAGCTTGTTCGATCTCGGTCGTGGCCGCGGGGGAGTCGAGCGGGCGCTCTCGAGCATCACCGCACCGCTCACCGTTGTCGCCATCGACTCCGACCGTCTCTTCCCCCCGCGCCTGCAGGAGGAGCTCGTCGAGTTCGCCCCCGGTGCCGACGGACTGCACGTCGTGAACTCACTCTTCGGTCACGATGGCTTCCTGGTCGAGGACGACCAGGTCGCAGTCTTCGTGTCTCACTCGCTCGCGCGTATTCCTTAGTCACCACAGACGGAGTCCGCACTCATCCACAGGCAGTGCGGTGGCCCTTTCGCTCTCCGTCGTGGATGCCTAGCGTCGAGGCATGTGCTCGACCTCGAAACTCCGCTTCTCGGTATTTTTCTCAGCCCTGCTCTATCTCATCGCGGTCGCGCTCTCACCGGTCTCGGCTGCCGTCGAGGTAGGCGCCGGAGGCGATCGATACTCGGGTTCAGGTGCGCTCCTGCTTCCGGGCGGAGTCGACTCGGGCACCCGTCACGAGGCCGCCTCGTGCGCTGACTGCCGGTGGCGGCTTAGTGATCCCTGTTCGGAGTCCGGTGGTCCGTGCTTAGCCGTCACACGCGGCTGTGCCCAACTGGCCTATCTCCTACGACTGCGGCTGTCCCTCGACGGCGGAGCAACCTGGTCTGACCGCGGACTCATCTGCATCCCGCCCTCCGGGCCGGTCACCATCACCCGTCTGGCGGGCGAGCTCCAGTCACGGTTCGTCAGGCTGGTACCCGATCTTGCCCCGCGCCAGGAGCCGGCTCAGGGCATCGTGACCCAGATCCCCGTCAACTTCATCAGCGGTCATCCCGAGGGACTCGGAGCCAGTCGCCATGACGTGCTGGGGCATGCAGTGGTCCTGCACCCGACCGTGCGCTGGAGCTGGCAGTTTGGTGACGGCGCCCGACTCGACGCCAACAACCCCGGTCACCCCTACCCGAATGGCCTGCTCCGCCACGCCTACCGTTCTGCCGGTTCCCGAGAAGTGAGGGTTGATGCAACGTGGTCAGGGACCTTTGAGGTCGACGGGCTCGGCCCCTTCTCGGTGGCCGGGGTGATCCGGCAGACGGCCACGTGGGTGGTGTCGGTCGGGGAGGGTCGGGCCGTGTTGGTTCCCTGATGGGGCCATGGCACAATGGGGCTATTCCACGGCCCGTCCAAGACAGATGTCTTGACACGGGCTTCCTTCGTGGCCGTTAAGCGAAAGGGCTGGCGAGAGTGCCGACTAAGACCCCTGCCAAGAAGAGCACCCCCGCGAAGAAGGCTGCACCTGCCAAGAAGGCGGCTCCTGCGAAGAAGGCCGCACCGGTCAAGAAGGCGGCTCCTGCGAAGAAGGCCGCTCCGGCTCCTGCGAAGAAGGCGGCTCCCGCGAAGAAGGCCGCTGCCGCACCTGCGCCGAAGGGCAAGAAGGGTGCTGTGACGGAAGATGCTCTCGTCGAGGTACTCGAAACCGAGGACGGCGTAGTCGTCGTCGACGCTGATGACGTCGATGAGGCGGAGCTCGAGGTCGTGGCCGAGCTTGAGGTCGAGCTCGAGGCAGATCTCGCCGAGGATCTGGCTGCCGTGGCTGAAGACACCACGGAGGAGGCTGTTACTCCTGCCGCATCGGAGGCCGAGGAAGAGGGCTTCGTCATCTCGGATGTCGACGACACCGACGAGCCTGTGCAGACGGTCACCGTCGCCGGAGCGACCGCTGACCCCGTCAAGGATTACCTGAAGCAGATCGGCAAGGTTCCGCTGCTCAATGCCGAGCAGGAGGTCTCGCTGGCCAAGCGCATCGAGGCAGGCCTCTTCGCGGAAGAGCTTCTGAATTCGGGCAAGAAGATCGAGAAGAAGCTGCTGCGCGATTACGAGTACATCGCCCTGGACGGCCGCCGTGCCAAGAACCACCTGCTCGAGGCGAACCTGCGTCTCGTGGTCTCGCTGGCCAAGCGCTACACCGGTCGCGGCATGCTCTTCCTTGATCTCATCCAGGAGGGCAACCTCGGCCTGATCCGTGCGGTGGAGAAGTTCGACTACACCAAGGGCTACAAGTTCTCGACCTATGCGACCTGGTGGATTCGCCAGGCCATCACTCGCGCCATGGCCGACCAGGCACGCACCATCCGTATTCCGGTGCACATGGTCGAAGTCATCAACAAGCTCGCCCGCGTGCAGCGCCAGATGCTCCAGGATCTCGGTCGCGAACCTACGCCCGAGGAGCTCGCCCGCGAGCTCGACATGACTCCCGAGAAGGTTGTCGAGGTTCAGAAGTACGGACGCGAGCCGATCTCCCTGCACACCCCACTCGGCGAAGAGGGAGATAGTGAATTCGGTGACCTCATCGAGGACTCCGAGGCCATCGTTCCCTCGGACGCCGTCTCCTTCACCCTTCTGCAGGAGCAGCTCGAGTCGGTGCTCGACACCCTGAGCGATCGCGAGGCCGGCGTGGTGCGCATGCGCTTCGGTCTCACTGATGGCCAGCCGAAGACCCTCGACGAGATCGGCAAGGTCTACGGGGTGACGCGCGAGCGCATTCGCCAGATCGAGAGCAAGACAATGTCGAAGCTGCGTCACCCGTCGCGCTCCCAGGTACTGCGCGACTACCTCGACTAGCGGTCAGCGCCTAGCCGGTTACTCGCCTCGGAACTCCGGGGCACGTCGTTCGGTGAATGCCGCGCGGCCCTCTCGAAAGTCAGCGCTCGCCCATGCCTGCTCTCGCCACCCTCGCAAGGCTGCGGCGTCTTCGCCTCCGGGTGAGGCATGTGCGGCAATCTCTGCCTTGATCGAGCGCAGTGACAGCGGTGCGCGCGAGGCGATCGTCATGGCTATTGCGCGCGCTGTCTCGCGGGCCGTCTCGGGGGAGTCGCAGAGTCGATTCACGACACCCAGACGCTCGAGGCGCTCTGCCGCCACGGGCTCGGCGGTGAAGAACATCTCGCGGGCCATGGCTGCCGGCATCGCGGACAGGAAGTCGGCGACCCCTGCCGGGTCATAGGCGACCCCGAGCTTTGCCGGAGTGATCGCGAACGAGGCATCGTGCGTGGCGATGATGAGGTCGCAGGCCAGGGCCAGATTGCAGCCCCCGCCCCAGGCACCTCCATCGACGACCGCGATCACGGGAATCGCAAGCTCGCGAAGGGTGGCCAGCGCTCTGTCGAAGGGGCTGGTGGCCGGATCCGGCATGGAGCCGTCAGTGGGCAATGCGGTGATGTCGAAACCGGCGCACCACACCCCTGACACGGTCTGGGCGCCGAGAATCACGACTCGTGACTCGTGAGCTGCCTTCGTGAGTGCGGCGATGAGCTCTCTGAGCAGATCATCATTGAGGGCATTGCGTCGCCCAGGGTGAGCCAGGTCAATGAGGGTGATGGTGGTGTCGGTAGTGACCGACAGATAGTCGTACGGGCGCAAGAAGTGACTAGCGCTCGTCGACAGGTGCGACGGCCGTCAGCTTGTGAGTCTCGTCAACGACTTCGACAGCCTGCGGGCGCAACTTCTCCTCGTGCGCATTCCAGTGATGGCCGCAGAAAAGGAGATCAGAACCGCCCGGAAGAACCACGCGAACATAGGCCTGGGCGCCGCAGCGATCGCAGCGATCGGTTGCGCTCAGCACGGGAGTTGCGAATGTCGTGGTCATGCTCCCACCTCCGTTAATTGCGGTTCCTGCTGGGAGTAACAGTCTCCCATGGCGTGACTATTCCCGAGTCGCCACGCCGACCGCGTTCGCCCAGAGCGGAGGCGCTCGTGCCCTTGTGAAATCCTTCACGCCTTGCCGCTCAGCCCATGTCGGTCAGCCGATCTGTCTCACCTTCGCAATAGGTTCCAGGCATGGCTTCCGCATCCAAGACCTCCGCTCCGAAGGAGCCTTCGGGCTACTCGGCCAAGAACCTGGCCGTCCTCGAGGGTCTGGAGGCAGTGCGCAAGCGCCCGGGCATGTACATCGGCTCCAATGACGGTCGCGGGCTCATGCACTGCCTCTGGGAGATTGTCGATAACTCTGTCGACGAGGCACTGGGTGGTCACTGCTCATCGATCATCATCACCTTGCATCCCGACGGCTCCGCCGAGGTTGCTGATGACGGTCGTGGCATCCCGGTCGACATTGAGCCCAAGACCAAGCTCACAGGTGTCGAGGTCGTCCTCACCAAGCTGCATGCCGGCGGAAAGTTCGGCGGCGGCTCCTATGCGGCCTCCGGCGGACTCCACGGCGTGGGTGCCTCCGTCGTGAATGCCCTGTCAGCACGGCTCGATGTCGAGGTCGATCGCGGCGGCAAGATCCACGTGATGAGCTTCAAGCGCGGCGTGCCAGGCATCTTCGAGGGCGAAGGCCCGGATGCTGACTTCACGAAGAAGGGCGGCCTTCAGATCGGCGGCAAGTGCCCCCGCACCCGCACCGGCACTCGCGTGCGCTGGTGGGCGGATAAGCAGACCTTCACGAAGGATGCTGCCTATGACCGCGAGCAACTGCGCGATCGAGCCATTCAGAGCACTTTCCTCGTACCTGGCCTGAAAATCACCGTGCGTGATCTTCGTGATCCCTCCGACCTCCTCGACGAGACCTTCCAGCACAAGGGTGGCATTGGCGAGTACGTCGAGTCGATCTCCACCGGAGAGCCCGTGTGCTCGGTGATTCGTCTCCAGGGCTCCGGGCATTTCTCCGAGACGGTGCCGGTGCTCGACGACAAGGGGCACATGCATTCGCAGGAGGTCCAGCGCGATCTCGGCGTCGACATCGCCCTGCGCTGGGATACCGGCTACGACGCCAATCTGCGCTCGTTCGTCAATGTCGTGGCCACTCCCAAGGGCGGCACCCATGTGACGGGCTTCGAGCGCAGCATCGTCAAGGTCTTCAATGATCAACTCCGAGCCGCGAAGGTGCTGCGCGCCAGCGAGGACAACATCACCAAGGACGACGTCATGGAAGGCCTGACCGCCGTGGTGGCGATTCGACTCGCCGAGCCGCAGTTCGAGGGCCAGACCAAGGAAATCCTCGGCACGCCCGCGGCATCGCGCATCGTCGGCAATGTCGTGGCCAAGGAGCTCGCCGCATGGTTCGCGAATCCTCCGCGCGGCGAGAAGGCTGCGGCTAAGGCCGTGCTCGAGAAGTCTGCCAATGCGATGCGAGCTCGCATTGCCGCACGCACTCACCGCGATACCCAGCGCCGCAAGACCGCCCTCGAGTCCTCGGCACTGCCGGCAAAGCTGGTCGACTGCCGCGCCGATGACGTCGAGCGCACCGAATTGTTCATCGTCGAGGGCGACAGCGCCTTGGGCACGGCCAAGGTGGCGCGCAATGCCGACTACCAGGCACTTCTGCCGATTCGGGGGAAGATCCTCAACGTCCAGAAGTCATCTCTGGCCGACATGCTCAAGAACAATGAGTGCGCATCGATCATCCAGGTCATCGGAGCGGGCTCGGGCCGTTCATTCGAACTCGACCAGGCGCGCTACGGCAAGGTCATCTTGATGTCGGATGCCGATGTCGACGGCGCACACATTCGCTGCCTTCTCCTGACTCTCATCCACCGCTATATGCGTCCGCTACTCGATGCAGGTCGAGTGTTTGCGGCCGTACCGCCCCTGCATCGCCTGGAGATCATCAACGCCGGGAGCAAGGCGAATGAGGTGGTGTACACCTACTCCGATGCCGAGATGAAGTCGCTGCTGATTGATGCCGAAAAACGGGGCAAGCGCGTCAAGGATCCCGTGCAGCGCTACAAGGGCCTCGGCGAAATGGACGCCTCGCAGCTGCGCGAGACCACCATGGATCCGGCTCATCGCACCCTCAGGCGCATCTCGGTCTCCGATGCCCAGGCTGCCGAAGAGGTCTTCGACCTGCTGATGGGCAATGACGTGGCACCGCGCAAGGAGTTCATTGTCGACGGAGCATCAGGCCTCGACCGTGATCGCATCGACGCCTAGGCAGCCGCGTTAGCCCTCGTGTATGCGAAGGGCGCCCGTGTGCACGTCGTAGATCGCACCGCCCACCTGCAGTCCCGCCGGCAGTAGCGGGAAGGCGCGAATCCGGTCGAGATCCGTCTGCAGCGCACCCACCTGATCGTCGACCGTACGAAATTCCATGCTTCGGGTATCGACATCGAAGCGGCGCTTGATCTCGGCATGGATCGATGCCTCTGAGCCGCTGGCCATCTTGCACTCGGTGTGCGGCATCACGAGAACGCGGTCGACATTGAGCAAGTAGGTAGCCAGTACCAGAGTGCGCAGTACGTCGTCAGTGACACGCGCGCCTGCATTTCGAATGATCTTGACGTCGCCGGGCTCCATGCCCACGACGGCCAGCGGGGCGATGCGACTGTCCATGCAGGTGATGATCGCCAGCCCCTTTAGGGCGACGCCCGTCAGGTCGCTGTCGGCAAAATTCGCCGCATGCTGCTGATTGGCGAGGAGGACGTCCTCAAATGCCGCCTGGGGGAATTCGCTCATGGCGGCACTCTAGGGCGTGCGGCTGCGCAGCCGTCCCGTCAGCGCGGGGGCACGCCCTACGTGGTCATCGTCACAGTGGCGTGGATGAGCCCCTGGGCACGCCCGTCTATGGCATCGTTCGAGGACCAGAACGCCCCATGGAGGAGTCGGAATGTCACGAGCGCTCAGAGTTGCCGTCATCGGTTCAGGCCCCTCGGGCATGTACGCGGCCGATGCCCTGGTGGGGCAGACCGATGTACCTGTCACTGTCGACGTCATCGACAAGCTTCCGGTGCCTTTCGGCTTGGTGCGATACGGCGTGGCACCTGATCACCACAGCATTCGCTCAGTGCGCGACACCCTCGACAAGATCCTCGACAAGCCGGGCGTGCGGTTCGTCGGCAATCTCGAAGTGGGCACCGACATCAGCGTCGCAGAGCTGCACGAGTACTTCGATGCCGTGATCTTCACCTACGGAGCCTCCCGTGACCGTCGTCTCGGAATCGCCGGCGAGGATCTCGCCGGTAGTGTGGCCGCTACCGATTTCGTCGCGTGGTACTGCGGTCACCCCGAGGCCAATCGAGCGGAATTCGAGACACTCGTGCCAACCGCGACCGCCGCTGTCGTCGTGGGCGTCGGAAACGTCGCGGTAGACGTGACGCGCGTGCTCGGCAAGACCGTGGCCGAACTCAATGACACCGACATGCCCCAGCATGTCTTCGACACCCTGGACAAGAGCGGTATTTCCGATATCTACGTGCTCGGCCGCCGAGGCCCGGCGCAGGCCACCTTCACCACCAAGGAGCTCAAGGAGCTCGGCGAGTTGGCTGATGCCGACGTCATCATCGATCCTGCCGTGATGGAACTCGACGCTTACAGCCTCGAGCAGGCCGCCGGTGACAAGGCGGTCGCGCGTAACGTCGAGGTTATGCGCGAGTGGTCCACTCGCACTCCCGAGGGCAAGCGTCGTCGTATCCATATGCATTTCTTCGCCCGTCCTGTCGAGCTGCTCGGAGACGATCGCGTGCGACAGGTCGTGGTCGAGCGCACAGCACTTGACGCCACGGGAGGTGCGTCCGGCACGGGTGAGACGTACACGGTTGACGCCGACTTCGTGGTGCGCAGCGTGGGCTATCGCGGTACGGCCCTTGACGAAGTGCCGTTCGACTCGGGCAAGAACGTGATTCCGAGTCTCGACGGTCGCGTGCAGCGCGATGGCGTGACCGTACCCGGCGAGTACGTGGCGGGCTGGATCAAGCGCGGTCCGACCGGCATCATCGGCACGAACAAGAAGTGCGCCGTGGGTACCGTGGCGTCACTGATCGAGGATGTCAGTGCGAACTTGCTGCCGGCAGCTCCGAAGGGCACGATCGAGGAGTTCGACTCGCGGATCGCCGATCTCGAGACCGTTGATACGGCGGGCTGGCGAGCTATTGACAAGGCCGAGCGGGCACTAGGCGAGTCAGCGGGTCGCGCTCGCACCTCACTTCACGAAGAGTCCGACATGCTGTCGGCCGCGAAGGGCTAGCGCCAGTTAGGGCTGTCTGTCATCGACACGGCCACCCAGGCTGTGCCGACCACGGGCTCCTTGCCGCACGACTCTGCCCGTGCGGCGATCTCCACGGTGCGCACGGTGACTCGCCAGGCACGGCCATCGCGATGGCGCACCTCGGCCATGAGCTGAGCCAGGTTCTCGAAGCGCACTCCCGGACGCACGGGCACCGCGCGATCGTCGATCACCCACAGCACGTCAAGTGCGTTCTCCGCGCGCTCACCGATCTCCCTGCGCACATGGGCTTCTGCCACCTGCAGGGGTTGCGGCCAGGCAGATCGGCCCCGGTAGCCGTCGGGCGTGATTTCGCGGGCGAAGGCGGCAGCATGGATCTCGAGGGCGCGCTCGGGGGTGAGCCGGCCCCAGACGGCGCCGGAGGGAATTGTCAGCGCTGTCGGTGCGAATCGATGACCCCCCAGGTGGCTGCACTCCCACACCGTGCTGCGCACCTCTGCGGGCAGTGAGTCGTGCACGGCAGCGATCAGTGCTCGCCCGTGGATCGCGCAGCAGGCATCGCGACCGCTGTGAGTGCAGATGAACATGGTGGGGTCGGCCACCTTGGTGCCGATGGGTGGCAGTTGGCCCTGAGCCATGGCCGCGAAGTCCCATGTCGCAATTTCGCTCAGATCGCGGATGAGTCCGTGGCGCATCCAGCAGTCACCGGGGCTCGTGTGCACCACCCAGACGTTGTGCTCAGTCTGCATCCGATCGGTGCGCTCAGGGTGACGCGCAAGGAGGACGGATGTGCCGGTGCCCTCTGCTCGCTCGATGAGCTGCTGGCCGAGGACAGGGTCGATCGTGCTCTCCAGCAGGGCCTGGGATCCCCACGGCCCCGGCTGCTCGATGATCACCCAGCACTGGGCCACCTGCGCCGTGCCCGCAAGGGGCTCGTCAACAGACAGGGACTCTAGGGAGCAGGTGCTCATGAGATGGAGCCTCCCACGCCGGCGATCGGGGCGGAACCGGGGTTGCCGGTGCCATCGCGTCGATCGTCGACGGGGGGCAGATCCACCGCCACTCCGGAGGCTGTCGCGGCGCGCGGCGGGGCACTCACGGCCCAGGCGCCGATGAGGGAATCCTCGCCCGAGCGCAACTTGTGACAGCGCACTCCGGAAGTAGCGCGGCCCTTGGCCGGGTACTCGGTGAAAGCGGTGACCTTGACCGTGCCTGCGTCGGTGCCGGGAAGTGCACTCGCGGTGCCGGCAATCGTCACGACACAGGCGCGGGCCGGGTCGGAGACGACGGCGAAGCCGAGCACTGCATCGCCCTTGCCCAGCTTGATGCCCGCCATGCCAGCGGCCGCGCGGCCCTGCGGTCGCACGGCGCTTGCCGGGAAGTGCAGTAATTGCGCCTGTGTCGTGATGAGCACGAGTTCCGCGGACTCCGCCGTTGCCTCATCCAGCGCACACGCTCCGACAACCTCGTCAGCGCCATCGAGTCGGATGATGTCCCACGAGTCCTTGTTCGTCAGGGCGTCCGGCTGCACTCGCTTGATCACGCCGGCCCGCGTGGCCAGCGCGATACCTGACTCGAGGGGCACCAGGCACAGCACCGACTCGCCCTTGGGCAGATCGACGAATGCGCCGAGGGGAGCGCCCGCGGAAAGTGCTGGGGTGCCATGGACGGCGGGAAGTGACGGGATTTCAAGCACTGAGAGACGGATCACTCGGCCTGCACTAGTGACGAGGCCGATGTGACCTCGAGTCGTCGCCGGTGCGAAGGACGTGATGACGTCATGCTTGGCTCGGGTGGCATCAGGGTCTGACGTGAGCTGAGTGTCCGAGGTGCGCGCAATGAGGCCGGTACTCGACATCAGCACGATGCAGGGCTCGTCCTCGACCTCTAGGGAGATCGCTGCACTGGGCACCGCCACGCTGCCCTCCATGAGCAGTGTGCGACGTGGTGTGGCGTGAGACTTGGCTACCGCTGCCAGCTCATCGGACACGACAGTGCGCAGCGCGTTGTCATCGTCAATGATGGCCGTCAGAGCCTCGATCTCACTGCGAAGGCCGTCAGCCTCCTTCTCGAGCTCGATCCGAGAGAACTTGGTCAGGCGACGCAGTGGCATGTCCAGGATGTACGTGGCCTGGGTCTCGGAAAGATCGAAGACATCGATGAGTCGCTGCTTTGCGGTGGCAGCGTCATCGGATTCGCGAATCAACTGAATGACCTCGTCGATGTCGAGAATGGCGACGAGCAGGCCCTCGACAATATGCAGGCGATCTTGCGCCTTTGCGCGTCTGAAGCGACTGCGGCGCAGTACGACCTCGAAGCGGTGAGCGAGGAACACGTGCAGCATGTCGAGGATGCCAAGGGTCTGCGGCTGGCCCTCGACGAGAGCGACTGCATTGATGTTGACGCTGTCTTCCATCGGGGTGAGCTTGAACAGCTGCTCGAGCACTGCCTCGGGATTGAAGGCACTCTTGATCTCGATGACAAGGTTCAGGCCTGAGTCGCCATCGGTGAGATCGGTGACGTCGGCGATGCCCTGCAACTTCTTGGACTGCACGAGATCCTTGATGCGTTCGATCACGCGCTCCGGACCGACGTTCATGGGCAACTCGGTCACGACGATTCCCTTGCGGCGAGGGCTCACCTGCTCGATGCGCGTGCGCGCGCGCACCTTGAACATGCCGCGTCCTGACGCGTAGGCGTCGCGAATTCCGTCGAGGCCGATGATGACCCCGCCGCCGGGAAGGTCAGGGCCGGGAACGAAGCGCATGACTTCATCCAGGGTGGCCTTCGGCTTCTTGATCAGGTGGCGGGCGGCACCGATGACCTCGCCGAGGTTGTGCGGCACGAGGTTGGTGGCCATGCCGACCGCGATGCCGGAGGCGCCGTTGACGAGCAGATTCGGGATCGCTGCAGGCAGTACTGCCGGCTCGGTCTCGCGGCCGTCGTAGTTCGCGATGAAGTCGACGACGTCCTCGTCGAGACTCGTGGTCATGTCCAGAGCGGCAGGTGCCAGGCGCGCCTCGGTGTAACGCATCGCGGCAGGGCCGTCGTCGGCTGAGCCGAAATTGCCGTGGCCGTCGATCATCGGCAGGCGAAGTGAGAATGGCTGAGCCATGCGCACCAGTGCGTCATAGATTGCCGAGTCGCCATGAGGGTGCAGGCGACCCATCACATCGCCAACCACACGCGCGCTCTTGACGTGACCGCGATCAGGCCGCAGGCCCATCTGCGACATCTGGAAGAGGATGCGGCGCTGAACGGGCTTGAGTCCATCGCGCGCATCGGGCAGCGCCCGCGAGTAGATCACCGAGTAGGCGTACTCCAGGAATGAGCTGCGCATCTCCTCGGAGACGTCGATGTCGACGATGCGGCCATCCCCGGCCGGGGAGGCCTTGGCGGTGCGCCGTGCCACGTGAAGCCCTTCGTTGACTGAGCCCTCATTGTGCTGTGTCGTCCGTGCCGAGCGGCGCTCCGACACCCAGGCAGAGCCCGTGCCCGCAGGTGAGGGATCCCTCACGGCCCACGGGGCCCACGAGCCGTCTGCCATGATGGGGCCATGAGTGAGGCGGCCCTCGACGAGCAACTGCGCACGGATATCCAGCGCAGTGGTTACTACCCTGATCTCGTCTCCGACGCCCTCAGCACGGCCCTCGCGGGGGAGTCACTCGCCGCCTACGTCGTGCACCACGAGGCCACCTTTGAGCGCGATGAGCTCCGCCGTCATGTGACAGTGCTGGCCTTGACCCCGACTCGGCTGATCGTCGGCCACACAGATGAGCACCCTGCAGACGAGTCCCATCCGACCCCGACTGCGACCGCATCCACGGAGGCCGTGCGCATCGAGCGGGTCGACTCGGTCGTCGTGACCCGGGTCGTGGGCGAGCCTGCACGCCATCAGCCTGGGGGCGCCGCCTCCGAGGTCGTGCTCACGATTGGCTGGGGAGCCGTCAGCCGTATCGACCTGGAGCCTGCCACGTGCGGTGATCCTTCGTGCGAGGCTGATCACGGGTACACGGGCACCTCGAGCAATGACGATCTTTCCCTGCGAGTCTCCGAGGTGGCTGACGGCGCCGAGGTCGTGGAGCAGGCACTGGCCTTCGCTGCCGCCCTGTCGCACGCGACCGCCGCGCGACTTCGCTAGTGCTCGGCCTGGCCGATGTCTCGGCCTCGGCAGCGTCGTGCGTGGGCGTGCCCGGCTTTACCGACACCCTGGGCATGGGCGAGGCGCAGCATGCGGTCATCATCCTGATCGACGGACTCGGCTGGAATGCACTTCAGGCGCACGCAGACCTTGCTCCCTGCCTGACCTCGGGCCTCCACGATTCGTCGGGCATCTCCACGGTGTTCCCCTCCACCACCCCCGCCGGCCTCGGCACTCTCGGTACCGCATTGCTCCCCGGCGCTCACGGACTTGTCGGAGCGAGCTTTTGGCTGCCCGAGGCCGAGGAGATCCTGACACCCCTGCACTGGAACGACGGAGTGACCCCGATCGCCGTGCAGCCAGAGCGCACGATGTTCGAACGAGCAATGCAGCACGGTGTCGAGGTCACCACGGTGGCTCCTGGCGCGTACTCGAACTCCGGGCTCACCCGCGCAGTCCTGCGAGGTGGCGCGTATGCCGCTGCCGACTCAATCTCGGCCAGGGTCGAGGCCACCCATCGCCTGGTGCGCACGGCTTCGCGCACTCTGACGTACGTGTACTGGCCTGATCTCGATCGCACGGGTCACGCATGTGGCGTCGGGTCGACTGAGTGGAGAAGCGGTCTCCGGGACGCAGATCGCTTGGTCGCCCAGATTGCGGAGGCGCTGCCCGCCAGCGCCACGGCGGTCGTCACGGCTGATCACGGGATGGTCAACTGCGATGAGCGGATCAGTATCGACGAGGAGGTCGCGCTGTCCACGGGTGTCATTCGCGTGGCAGGTGAGCCGCGAATGCGACATGTCTATGTACGTGACGGTGCCCTTGTGGATGTCTGCGATGCATGGAGGCACCGTCTGGGGAGCAGCGTCGATGTGCGCACGCGGGAGGAGATCATGGAGTCCGGGCTCCTCGGCGAAGTCGAGCCCGGAATCGAGGATCGCATCGGAGACCTCGTGGCAATCTCCAACGGTACGACGTCTCTGACCAGTTCATTCGATCCGAGGGTGTCATCGCTGCGTGGTCAGCATGGTGCCTTGACCGATGACGAGATGAGGATCCCCGCGATCATCATGCGGGGAAATGGCGCCTGACCTACTGGTCGTCTCCGCGCGTAGCACCGAACAGGATCTCGTCCCAGCTGGGCACACTCGCGCGACGGCCCTTGGACTTCGGCTTGGCCGTCTTCTTCGCCGGTGCCTTCGTCGCAGGAACGTCGAGGGTCTCCTGAACATTCGCTGCACCGTCGTCGCTCATGACCGTCTCGATCACCTCGACGGTCTCGACAATGTCGATAACCTCGATGGCCTCTTCGCGCGTGATCGCAACTGTTTCGTTCGGCTCACTCGGAACCGCGACGAGGTGGGGACGTGACAGTGACTGCGACTGACGCAGGGTCTCGATGATCTCGGCATCATCGACCACGGCCACCTGGGCATCATCGGTGATGAAGTCGAATTCCTCGGCCTCGACGGGTGTCGAGGTGATGCCCATCAAGTGACGTGCGGTCTCGTCAAGGGGATGCAGATTGCTGCCGGCGTTATCGAAGGTCCACTCCGCCCGCGCATTGCCAGCACCGCGCGCATAAGTGACGCTGACGACCCACTTGGAGTCCTCGCGGCGCCAGGAGTCCCATTCGACGGAGTCGGGATCGACGCCATCGGCCTCCAGAACGGTCTGCGAGCTAGTTGCGAGGGTGACCCCTGAACGCACCTCGACTGATTGCGCTCGATCGGCGATGTAGCTGCGCTCGGCCAGCGGCGGGCCCGCGTATCGCTCGACCTTCTCGAGATCCCAGCCCATCTCGGCGGCGACGACATCAGGAGAGGCCCCAGCGCGAACGCGGGCCTGGATGTCCTTGGGGCTGAGCGGTTGCAGGATGACTCCTCAGAAGGCGGATGTGCTGACTGACAACTTACCGCTTCACGCTCAGCGTGGGGGACATCGGCTGAGTCTGCGTCACTTCGAGTCGGGGGAGTCAAAGCTGCCCGCCGTGGGTCCGGGGACCGGATCCCAACCGGTCGCGAATACCGGTGGCTCCTCGCCCTGGCGCACATGCCGTTCCAGATGGCTGCGGAAGGACCATGCCAGCACGAAGGCAAACACCGCACCCACCACCGACACGGCAAACCCGGCACGCACTCCCACGGCATCGATGAGAGCGCCGGCGAGCGCACTGCCGGCAGCGAAACCCAGGGTGATTCCGGACATCGCCCAGGTAATGCCCTCGGTGATGCGATCGGCGGGAACCAGTCGTTCGGCCAACGAGAACTGGGTGATCAGTGACGGGGCGATGGCGACTCCGGCCACGAATGCCGCGCAGATGCTCACGGTGATGGAGTGATCGATCATGCCGGGAAGTACCGCCAGTGCCATGAGGCCGATGGCGACCTGGGCCTGACGCGGCAGTGATACCTGCCAGGTACGGGTGCCGAACCAGAGTCCGCCGATCATGGAGCCGACCGCCCACGCGGCGAGCACGATGCCGCTGGCGTTGGGGGCTCCCTGTTCACGGGCGAAGGCGGGAACCGCCACTTCGTAGGCACCGAACATGATGCCGACTCCGGCGAGCGTGAGTACGACCACGGGAAGTCCGTCACGCATGAGGCCGCTGCGGTGCACCCGTGGCTGCGGCGGCTTAGGGGTCGGCTGCGTCGAGTGGAGTGAGGCAAGGGCAAGGCCGAAGATCAAGGTGAGGACGGCAACGGCGATCAGCGGGGCCGCGGGGTCGAGGGCGGCCGCGAGCACTGCGGTGAGAAGCGGCCCGACTGTCCAGTCGATCTCGTCCAGTGTGCTCTCCATCGCGAACGCCGTGCGAAGTCGCTCGCCGTCGGTGATGTGGGCCCATCGGGCTCGAATCATGCTGCCGATCGACGGCATGAATGCGCCGGCGACTGCGATGAGTGCACCTGAGAGGAATACGGGCATCTCGCGTTGCATGCTCACGACAAAACCGATGATGAACAGGGCGTTGACCGTGCACAGCACTGGCAGCACTCGGGATTGCCCGAGACGGTCCGAGACGCGGCTGCTGAGAATGGTGACGGTAGAGGCACTGATCTGAAAGGCGGCGGTCATTGCGCCGGCGATGGCGTAGGAATCAGTCTCTGCGCTGACGAACAAGATGATCGACAGCACCATCATCGCCGTCGGCAGACGAGCGAGTAGGCCGATGGCCGAGAATCGGGCCGCGCCTGGAATCCGGAGGATGTCGCGATAGGGCGCCAGCATGATCAGTCGAGCCTGCGCAGCTCTGCGGAGTATTGGTGCACATTTCGCACGTAGCCGTTGACCGCACTCTCGAAGTCGTCGTCGCCGATCGCATTCTCGGTGATGGTCACCGGCACTCCGAGTGCCTTGGCATGCGGCGGGATGACCTTCTTGTTGGGCACCATCGCACCGGCACCGATAAGGGCGTGCGGCCCGACCGTGACATGGTGCAGCACGACGGATCCGGAGCCGATGAGGCAGTGGTCCAAGATCGTGCAGCCTTCGAGGTGGGCGTTGTGTCCCACCACGCACCGATCTCCGACCGTGGTCGGGACCCCGCGTGACACGTGAATCACGGTGCCGTCCTGGATCGACGTCTGGGCTCCGATCACGATCGGGGCGTGATCGCCTCGGAGTACGGCCGTCGGCCAGATACTCGACTCCGGGCCCACCGTTACATCGCCGATCAGGACCGCGTCAGGATGCACGAAGGCGGTCGGGTCGATGCGAGGGACGAGATCCCCCAGGGCGTAGATCGGCATGCCTGAACGCTACCGCGACACGCAGGGGGTGGCCCTGAGTTGGCGTGGGGCGCGAGGTGGGGCACAATCTGCGCGCCGACCCTGGGAACAAATCCTGTTCCCCTGACGTTGGCGGTGGGACACAGGCAAGGAAGGGATTCACCATGGCGACCGACTACGACGCACCGCGCAAGACCGATGAGGAGCTCGCTGAGGATTCCCTCGAAGAGCTGAAGGCTCGTCGCGCAGACAAGGCGTCGTCTGCGGTCGATGTCGATGAGGCTGAGCTCGCCGAGAACCTCGAGCTGCCCGGTGCCGACCTTTCCGACGAGAGCCTGACCGTTCGGGTTCTGCCGCGCCAGGCAGATGAGTTCACCTGCTCCAAGTGCTTCCTGGTGCACCATCGCAGCCAGCTCGATCACGAGGGCAAGAGCGGACCCGTGTGTACAGAGTGCTCCTGAGCATCTGAGTGCTACGAAGCGCGTGCTCGGGTAGGCGCGTTGTCAGTTACGCGCGGTGCTCTGCTCGCTTATTGACGAAGCGGTAGACCTCGACCTCCACGACTGCTGCCGTGGCTGCGGTGATGATCGTCCAGGTCAGGGCGCGGGTGAACTTCACCTGCGGATCGCGAGTGTCCGGCGCATCAGTACCGGTGACCATGCGGTAGCCCGACGTCAATACCTTGCGCACCAGCATGGTTGCGCCGAAAGCCACCAGCGGCGCGATGACATGCACCATCGGATTGACCTGGGGCTCGTTGCTCTCGATCTCGGATGCGCTCATGCCGTCATGCTAGGGCAGCGGCGAGGTCGAGGGGTCGCGCAGTGGTCAGTATCCAGGCCGGGTGCGGATCGAGTGGATCGTTGATGTCCACGACCACGCCGCTGCCGCTATGCCAGGAGCGAATGACGGAGTACCGCCTCGGATCGGCATCGCGGCCGCGAGCACGGTGAAAGGCATCTCGATCCATGGCGACTGCTGAGCTGAGGAGAGCTCTCTCGATCCGTGCCGGCCCGGCGTGCAGATGAGTGGCCGTCACCTCGATGATCGGTGACGTGGCGATCAGCGCCCAGATAGCCAGGACGGTGCCCCCGATGAACACGATCCATCCCACCCTCGCTCCGAAGGGTGCACCGTAGGCCAGGGAGATCATCGCGAGGAGAGCCTCGACCACGAGATAGACGTAGAGGCGTGGCGTGAGTCGCTCGCGGAAGAGGATCTCGGGGCCATTCATGGGGGCAGCCTCTCATGTTCTGCTGGAGTAGGGTCAACGAGTGATCCAGGTGCCTGATGACGCGGTGATTCCCGAGCGACCCGACCATGCTCCCGCGCCCGGCGAGGCAATTCCCTCGCACTTTCGCTGGTGCTTCGGCTGCGGTGAGGATCATCCGACCGGGCTCCACATGCGCATGACGGCAGGCGAGGGTCTGCGCGTGCATGGCATCTTCACCGTTACCGAGAATCACCAAGGAGCTCCGGGATTGGCGCACGGTGGTGTCCTGGCTACTGCCTTCGATGACGTCCTGGGTGGTCTTAATTGGCTTATCGGATACCCCGTGGTCACCGGTCGGCTGGAGACCGAATACCGGCGACCCGTGCCGGTGGGCTCGACCTTGAGCATCACCGCCTCCATCGATGGGATCAAGGGGCGCAAGGTCTTCACGAGTGCCGAGGGCTTCCTCGACGACGGGCAGGTGGCGGTACGCGCATCCGCACTGTTCATCCAAGTTCCGATCGAGCACTTCCTGGAGAACGGCAATCGCGAGCAGGTCGAGATCGCTATCGCCGATCGGGCCAATGGTGGCCCTGCCTGGAGGGCGGGGGAGTCAGCAGGCATGAACTGGGATGTGGCGCCATGACCGTTCCCGTGCTCATCACGCGTCTTGATGACAGCATTCCCCTCCCTTCCTACGAGCATCCCGGCGACGCGGGTCTGGATCTCAGGGCTGCCGAGAGCGTGAGCATCGCTCCGGGTGAGCGAGCGCTTGTCGCCACGGGAATCGCGATCGCGCTGCCTGCAGGGTTCGCGGCATTCGTCCATCCGCGCAGTGGCCTGGCCATTCGGGCCGGGCTGGGCATCGTCAATGCCCCTGGAGTCATCGATGCCGGCTACCGAGGCGAGATCAAGGTGATCCTGGTCAATCACGACCTGCGCGAGACGATCGACATCTCCCCTGGCGACCGCATCGCCCAGATGGTCATCCAGCAGGTCGAGCAGGCCGAGTTGATCGAGGTGTCCGAGCTCCCCGGCTCGCATCGCGGCGAGGGGGGCTTCGGCTCCACGGGCGGGCATGCCAAGGTGGAAGGATGAGCAGCATGACTGATCGCACTAAGGGCCCGTGGGATGAATCCGAGATCGACTTCAACGACGGGGTCGAACGGGTCAATCTCGGCGGCCTCTTGGTCACGGGCACGCCTGGTGTCGATGTTCAGGTGCAGGTCGATCAGGCCTCCGGCAATGTCGTCCAGCTGACCTTCGCGGGGTTTGAGGGTGCCGTGCAGATTCAGCCCTATGCGGCACCGAAGTCAGGTGGGTACTGGGAGGTCGTACGCGGCGAGATCCTTGCCGGCGTCAATGGCTCCGGTGGTCTCGTCGAGGTGGTCGATGGCCCCTTCGGGCCGGAGTTGCATGCCCAGGTGTTCGACGAGGGCGGGCATCAGGTGCCAGCGCGCTTCGCCGGTATTGACGGTCCGCGCTGGTTCCTGCGGGCCGTCTTCCTGGGTGCTGCCGCTCGACCCGGAAATGCGGCCGCCGCACTCGAGAACGTCGTGCGCTCGCTCGTTGTCGTGCGCGGGCGCGAGGCGATGGCCGCCGGTGCGCCGATTCCGATGCGACTCCCCGATGCGCCGGTTGCTCCGGCGACGGTGAGTGTCCCGGTTCTTGATCCCTTCGAGCGTGGGCCCGAGATCACGGAGATCCGTTGACCGGTCTTCGCACGCGATTGACTCGATGGACTCGGTCGCAGGCCGAGATCGAGGCAGAGGAACTCCTCGATGAGCTCACGTACGCTCAGATCGAGAGAATCGCCGACTGCAAACCGGGTGACAAGCTCAGGGTGAGCGGCACAGTGCGCTCGCTGACCATTCGACCGCGCACTGCGATTCCCGCTCTCGAAATCGAGCTCTATGACGGATCGGGAAGCCTGCGGGTGCTCTGGCTGGGCCGTCGACGCATCGAGGGCATCACGCCCGGCCGGAAGATGATCATTCATGGCCGCATCACCACGGGCAATCGTCAGCTCACGGTCTTCAATCCGCGCTATCTGCTCCTGCCTGCGAGCCAGTGATGGGTCACGACACCCCGAACCCCGGGTCTGAGCACGAAACTCCTGCAGATGTTCGCGCCGAGAGCGTGCTACTCGAGCGCGCCATCGGCGGCTGGCGAGGCATCATCGACTCAGGTCTGCCGACGATGGTCTTCATCACTGCGTACATCATCACCGGTCAAGAGCTTCGTCCGTCAGTCATCGCCGCAGTCATCGCTGGGCTCGTGATCGTGGCCTGGCGACTCGTGCGGCGTCAGCCCTTGCAGCAGGTGGGTGCGGGGCTCATCGGTCTGGCCGTGTCCGCGATCTTCACCTGGAAGACCGGTCGGGCAGAGAACTTCTTCCTGCCGGGCTTGCTCACTAACCTCGCCTACGGCTCGGCATTCCTGATCTCGATCCTGGTGCGCTGGCCGCTACTCGGCATCGCCATGGGCTATCTGGCATCCGAGGGCACCGCCTGGCGTCGCGAGCCTGCGCTGCGTCGCACATACGCCGCAGCAAGCTGGCTGTGGGTGCTGCTGTTCTTCGGACGTGTCGTCGTGCAAGTTCCGCTCTACCTTGCCGGCTGGGTCACAGCACTCGGGATCGTCAAGATCGTGATGGGGTGGCCGTTATTCCTCGCCGCCGCGTACTTCACCTATCGGGTGCTCGGCCCCGTGCTCGAGGCCAGGCGTGCCGCAAAGGCCTCAGAGGTGCCCGAGCAGCCGCTGTAGCTCGGCTTCCTGATCGGGCGAGGCCACGAAGAGCAGCTCATCCCCTGCATCAAGGGGATCATCGGCAGACGGTGCGAAAACGCGCGGGCCTCGCACGATGGCCACGAGTGCAGTGTCGGTCGGCCAGTTCTGATCACCGACGCGATGCCCGACGACGGGGGAGTCGGACGACAGCGTGATCTCGACAAGGTTCGCATCTCCCTGGCGGAAGGTGAACAGTCGCACGAGGTCACCGACGCTCACGGCCTCCTCGACAAGAGCCGACAGCATGCGCGGCGTGGAGACGGCCACGTCGACTCCCCATGCCTCGTCGAACATCCACTCGTTCTTCGGATGATTCACTCGCGCCACAACGCGGGGCACTCCGTACTCGGTCTTGGCGAGCAGGGAGATCACGAGATTCACCTTGTCGTCACCGGTCGCCGCGACCACCACCTGGCAATCGGCGAGTCCGGCCTCGTCGAGGGCAGAAATCTCGCAGGCATCCGCCGTGATGAATGTGGTGCCTTCGACTCCACCGCGGCCGGCAAGTGAGCCATCGCGATCGATGAGCAGAACCTGGTGGCCATTGCCGACGAGCTCACGCGCGATGGCGCGACCAACCTTGCCGGCTCCGGCGATTGCAACGCGCATCAGGAGGCCTCCGGTCCGTTCTCGAACACGCGCTCGACTCTTTCCCGATCGCCGGGCGCGTACAGGGCGTGCACGAGATCGCCATCCTGGAGGACGGTGTAACTCTGGGGCAGCAATGCATCGCCATAACGGGTGAGGAAGGCGATTCGGGCACCGGTGGCCATTTCGATCTCGGTAGTGGGCCTGCCGATCCAGGAGGTTCCGACATGAACCTCGGCAAGGCACATCGTTCCGCTCGGATCGCGGTACTCCTCCTGAGCGCCCATGGGCAGCACTCGGCGCAGAATCTGGCCCGCGGTCCAGGCCACCGTGGCCACCGTCGGAATGCCGAGGCGCTCGTAGATCTCGGCTCGCCGAGGATCGTAGATTCGCGCGACCACGCGCTCGACACCGTAGGTCTCGCGGGCAACGCGCGCGCCGAGGATATTGCTGTTGTCACCGCTCGAGACCGCGGTGAACGCATGGGCCCTCTCGATACCTGCTGTCTCAAGGGTCTCGCGGTCGAAGCCGACTCCGGTGACGGTGAGGCCTCGGAAGTCGCTGCCGAGTCGTCGGAAGGCCTTGGCATCCTGGTCGATGACCGCAACGGAATGACCAAGGTCATCGAGGCTGTGGGCCAGGAGCGACCCGACTCGGCCGCAGCCCATGATCACGATGTGCACGCCTGAACGCTACACGCCTCCGGTGTGCCCTGGCCGACCGCCGCGGGCATAGCATCTGTGCGTGCCGATCTCCGATGGTGTCAAGCGACTACTGCTGGGCCGAGCCCTTCGCAGTGATCGCCTCGGGGATACCGCGCTTCCCAAGCGCATTGCGCTGCCGGTATTCGCGAGCGATGCCCTGTCGTCCAACGCATATGCGACTCAGGAGATCCTGCTCACCTTGTCGCTGGGCGGAGTGGCGCTCTATTCCTATGGTCCATGGATCGCTGCCCTGGTCGTCATCGTGTACTTCACGGTTGTCGCCTCGTATCGGCAGAACGTTCATGCATACCCGAGTGGCGGCGGCGACTACGAGGTCGTCACGGTCAACCTCGGGCCGAAGTGGGGAGTCTTCGTCGCCAGCGCGCTGCTGATCGACTACGTCCTGACAGTCGCGGTGTCGATCTCGTCGGCCGTTCAGAACCTGGGTTCCACCATTCCGTACGTCGGCGAGCACAACGTCCAGTTCGCCGTCGGTTTCATCGTCGTCATTACCTTGCTCAACCTGCGTGGTGTCAAGGAGTCCGGGGCGTTCTTCGCGATCCCCGTCTACTTCTTCGTCGGATCGATCTTCGTCATGATCGGCTTCGCGATCTACAACGTCATCGTCGGAAATCCGATGGTGGCCGAGAGTGCGGACTGGACCATCATGGCAGAGAGCAATTTCGCGAGCGCCGCCTTGATCTTCCTCCTCGCCAAGTCCTTCTCGTCCGGCACCACGGCACTTACGGGTATCGAGGCCATCGCGAATGGTGTCCCGGCATTCAAGGAGCCCAAGAGCAAGAACGCCGCCACCACGCTGCTGATGATGGCCGTGATCTCCATGTCGATGTTCGTCGGCATCACCTGGCTCGCACTGGCCACGGGAGTCAAGTACGCCGAGTACGCGAAGGATCTCGTCGGCCTTCCGGCGGGTGAAGAGCAGAAGACAGTCATCGTCCAGGTGGCCGATGCGGTCTTCCACAACTCCACGGTGATCGTGCTCGTCATCGCGATCGCGACGGCCGTGATCCTGGTACTCGCCGCGAACACCGCCTTCAATGGTTTTCCCGTCATGGGCTCAGTGCTTGCCAAGGACGGCTACTTGCCGCGCCAGTTGTACACCCGCGGTGATCGCCTTGCGTTCAGCAACGGCATCCTGACCCTCGCCGGTCTTGCCATCGTCCTGGTGGTGATCTATCAGGCCAATCCCAGCAACCTGATCAACCTGTACGTGATCGGCGTCTTCGTCTCCTTCACGTTGAGCCAGCTGGGCATGATCAAGCACTGGACCCGTCACTTGAAGTCGGCGACCGAGAAGTCGGAACGAGCGCGGATGATTCGCTCGCGCATGGTGAACAGCTTCGGATTCGTGATGACCGGGTCGGTGCTGGTGATCGTGCTCGCCACCAAGTTCACCAAGGGAGCCTGGCTCGTGGTGGTGGCCATGCCGGTCATCTACTTCATCATGCAGCGCATCCACGGTCATTACGAGAAGGTGCGGCGCGAGCTGGCCACCACCGATGATGAGCGCATGATGCTGCCTGCACGGGTGCATACCCTCGTGTTGGTGTCCAAGGTCCACAAGCCGACGCTCCGCGCCCTGGCCTATGCGCGCGCCACTCGTCCGACCGTCCTCGAGGCCATCACGGTCAACGTCGACGATGCCGACACTGCCGCACTCGAGGCCGAGTGGGAGCGGCGCGAGATCCCGGTGGCGCTCAAGGTGCTCGACTCCCCGTATCGCGAGATCACCCGGCCGGTCGTGACCTATGTCAAGGAACTCCGTTCCGGCAATCCCAATGACATCGTCACGATCTTCATTCCTGAGTACGTGGTGGGCCACTGGTGGGAGCAGCTGCTGCACAATCAGTCCGCACTCCGCCTGAAGTCTCGGCTGCTGTTCACCCCGGGTGTCATGGTCACGAGCGTGCCCTGGCAGCTGGAGTCGAGTGAGCACGCACTCGATCGCGAAGGGTGAAGGTGCCCGTAAGTCGCGGTGACGAGATCGAGCTGCGCATCGGCACCATCGCCCATGGCGGTCATTTCATCGCTCATTGGGGAGGGCGTACCTTCTTCGTCCGACACGGCATGACCGGCGAACTCGTACGCGCTCGGGTCACTGACGTCACCTCGAAGATCTGCCGGGCCGATGCCATCGAGATCCTGGAGCCGGCTCCCAGCCGAGTCACGGTCGCGTGCGCAGTCGCCGGGCCAGGCGGCTGCGGTGGCTGCGATTTCCTTCACATTGAGCCCTCCGTGCAGCGTGAGCTGAAGACCACGGTCCTGCGTGACGCGCTGACTCGTCAAGGAGGGCTGGATGCTTCGGCCGTCGAGTCGTATGTCGTTGAGCCCCTCGACGACCGTGCCCTCGGCTGGCGATCTCGGGTGCGCTGGAGCATTGACCCGGACGGTCGGCCCGGCATGCACCGACATCGTTCGCGAGAGATCGTGGCAACCGACACGTGCCTGCTGGGGATGCCCTCGAT
>JACCDO011705558.1_pt1 | contig 28095 bp, 19 predicted proteins | sample 7446101 | NCBI WGS metagenome assembly JACCDO01 (sample SAMN15323440, study PRJNA562643) | freshwater metagenome | isolation source: river surface water | place: USA:Blue River Watershed | collected 2017-08-16
CGTGCTCGGCTGCGACCTGAGCGGCGACTCCGTCTACGCGCTCGCCCCGCTCGCCGACGCCGTCGTGGTGGTCGGCAGCGAGGGCCGCGGCCCCTCCCCCGCCGTGCGCGCGGCCGTGACCCGCTGGATCACCATCCCGCGCGTGGGCGGCGCCGAGTCGCTCAACGCCGGCGTCGCCGCCGGCATCGTCTGCGCCGCGCTGCGCCGTGGCTGATCCCGCCTGAGACCGCGCCCTCGCGGGCGCCCGCCCTCACGCCCCGCGCGCCAGATCCATCGACACCGCGCGGCGAAAGCCGGTGACCGTGATGTCGAGGTTCGGGTGCACCTCGACGACGGCGTAGGCGTTGGCCTCCACGCCGCCCCCGTCGACCACCGCCTTCAGGGTGTGATAGTGGATGCCATCCAGATGCCGATGGTCGCCCGGATGGTCGTGCCCCTGGAAGACCGCCAGCACCTTCCCCGACGCCTTCAGCGCCGCGCGCACTTCGTCGCTGTTTTTCACATAAAGATCGCCGCTCCCGTCGAGGCGCTGGTGGGCGAGCACGATCACCGGCTCGCGCGCCGCCGCCAGCTCCGCCTCCAGCCATAGCAGCTCCTCCGCGGGCACGTAGGTGTCCCGCCAGTCGAAGCGCCCGTGGTCATAGGGCTTTCCGTCCCGGCCGAAACACGCGTCGAGCACCACGAAACGAACGCCGCCGGCGCTGAACGCCTCGTGACCGCGACCAGACACGTCGCCGGGACGCAGGACCGACAGCGCCTGCGTCTTCGAGAGGTTGTCCATGTCGTGGTTGCCCAGCGCGTAGCGCACCGGACCGGCGAATCGGCGCAACTCCCCCACGATCGACGTGAGGTGCCCGAACGTCCGCTCTTCCGGCTCGCCCGGAACCATGTCCTTCACGTCGCCCAGCACGCCGAGAAACGCCAACCGCTCCGCGTTCAGGCGCGTCACCGCTTCGCGCGCCTTCGCGAGCGACTCGCGGTAGAAACGCGTCGCCGCCGGCTCCCGGTCGGCGTAGTGCAGGTCCGTGACGAGGCCGAAACGCAGCGGCTTGCGCCCGCCCGCCCCGAATCCCGCGCAACCGGCGCCGGCCAGCAAACCGGCGAGCGAGAGCGCCGAGCAGCGCAAAAAATCGCGCCGGTCCGGCCGCCACTCCCAGGCGGCGGGGGCTTCGGCGCGAGACGTGGAGACGGACTTCATGGCCCGGCAGCCTGTCAGACGGCCGGACCGGGCCAAGTTCCGAGACACCGGGGCGCGGCGCCTCGCCCGTCCGGCGTCAGCGCACCGGACGCAGCTGGATGCTGTCGACCAGACGGTCGTGGCTGAGGATGTCGGTCACGACGATGAGCTTGTCGCCGATGCGGACCTTGCCGGCCTTCACCAGAATCGTGATCGCCTTCTCGATCGTGTCGTTCGGGTCGGACTCGAGCGTCATCATGAAAGGCTCCACGGAACGCAGGATGCGCAGCTGGCGCAGCGTCTCCACCGAGTTGGTCGCCGCGAAGATCGGCGCGTGCACCGGGCGCATCGCGGCCAGGCCCTGGGCCATGTAACCGCGACGCGTGAAGGTGAGCAACGCCGTGCCGGGCATGTCGTTGGCGAGATGGACCGCGGCCGCGAGCAGGCGGGGCTTGTCGCCGTGGATGTGGGCGGGATCGGGCAGCGCCGTCAGATCCTCCGACTCCACGCGGCGGGCGACTTTCTCGAGGATGCCCACGCACTCCATCGGATAACGGCCGACCGTGGTCTCGCCGGAGAGCATCACGCAGTCGGCGCGCTCGTGCACGGCGTTGGCCACGTCGGTGATCTCGGCGCGCGTCGGCATCGGCTGGGTGATCATCGACTCCAGCATGTGCGTGGCGATGATCACGGCCTTGCCGTTGTCGATGCAGCACTGGACGGCGCGGCGCTGGATCGAGGGCAGCTCCTCGAAGGGACACTCGATGCCGAGGTCGCCGCGGGCCACCATCAACGCGTCGGTCGCGCGCACGATCTCGATGAGATTGGTGATCGCGGACTGGTCCTCGATCTTCGCGATGATGCGCGCCGTGGACTTCTGCTCGCGGAGAAACTCGCGCAGCAGCTCGATGTCGGCCGCCTCGCGCACGAAGGAGAGCGCGATGAAGTCCACGCCCTCGTCGATCGCGACGGTGGTGTCGGCGCGGTCCTTGTCGGTGAAGGAGGGCAGGTTCACCTTCACGCCGGGAAGATTGATGTGACGGCGCGACTTGAGCTCGCCCTGGGTCAGCACGCGGCAGCGGATGCGCGCGTCCTTTTTCTCCAGCACCTCGAGACGGATGAGGCCGTTGTCGACCAGCACGGTGTCACCCACCTTGATGTCGTTGACGAGGTCGCGGTAGTTCACGTCGACGCTGCGCACCTCCTCGGAGGACTCCGGGGCGAGGCCGCCGGGACGGACGGTGAAGTCAAAGGTCTGGCCCGGCTCGAGCTGGATCGGTTGGGCGACGTCGCCGGTGCGGATCTCGGGGCCCTTGATGTCCATCATGATCGCGATCTCGCGACCGACCTTGGCCGACACCGCGCGGATGCGACGGATGACCGTGCGGCACCAGTCGTGCGACGCGTGCGCCATGTTCAGGCGGGCGATATCGGCCCCGGCCCGAATCAGCTTTTCGAGCATCTCCTCGCTCTCGGTCGCGGGACCGAGGGTGAAGATGATCTTCGTGCGACGGAACTCGGCGAAGGTGTGCGGCGTGGTGGACATAATCGCCTTTTAGCAAAGGTCGCGCCCCCGCCCCACGCGAGTCCCGACACCTCTCGTTTTTTGCCAATTGCGCAACCTATGTTCGCACGAACGTGCGAGATACCTGCGCATTATCTACCAACTTCTACCATTCCCACGCCGCCGTTCCGCCGCCCGGAGCCACCACCTCGAAGGCGCAATTCGCCCCCAGACGCGCGCGCAGGCCGGCGAAGCTTTCCTCCACCGCGGTGAGCGAATTGCAGTCCCGGCTGAGGTGGGTGAGAAACACCCGCCGCCAGCCGGCGTGCGCCGTGGCCTCGAGTAGTTCGCACGCGGCCGCGTTGGACAAGTGCCCGTGCCGCCCGGAGATCCGCTGCTTCGTGCTCCACGGGCGACGATGGTCCGCCTCGAGCAGCTTCGGGCAATGGTTGCTCTCCACCACCACCACATCCGATTCGCGCAGATGACGATGCACATGGCCGGGCGCGTGACCGAGGTCGGTCAGCCAGGCCAGGGAACGCCGCGGCGAAAACAGATCACCCTCCTGCCCGTGCGCGAAGCGAAAGCCCACCGGCTCCTGCGCGTCGTGCGGCACCGCAAAACTCGTCACCTCCAGATCGCGAAAGCGGAAGCTGCTCCCCGTCTCGAAGATGCGCCAGCTCGCGTCGCGCCCGGCCTTGGCCTGCACCGCCCGCGCCGTGGGGGCGTTGGCAAAAATCTCCGTCCGCGGGTGCTTTTTGAACCCCTCCACCCCGGCCGCGTGGTCGCCGTGCTCGTGAGTGAGAAACACCGCGTCGATCTCCTCCATCCGCGTCCCCGCCCCGCGCAGCAACTCGTTGAGCTTCCGCCACGAAAAACCCGCGTCGATCAGCACGCGCGCCCCCTCGGTCTGCAAAAGGGCGCAATTGCCCGCGCTGCCGCTGCCGAGGATCTGAAGACGCATCGCCATTTTTCGTCGGCGGGCAGGCCAAGCCCGGCCGGCCCGCCGCGCCAGCCAAAAACCGCCGCGCCCGTTGACCATCGGGGGCTTTTCGGCTGTGTAGGCGGGTTCTTCATGCCCAAGCCCGCTTCAAAATCTCGCGCCGCGTCTCGCAAACGCCCGTCCGTCCGCGCCCTGTGCGGCACGGTCTTCGTCACGCGCCAGGTTCACTTCAACGCCGCCCATCGGCTCCACAATCCCACGAAGAGCGCGCGCTGGAACGAGGAGACCTACGGCCTCTGCAACAACCCGCGCTGGCACGGCCACAACTACGTCCTCGAGGTCACCGTCGCCGGCGAGCCCGACCCCGATTCCGGCTACGTCATCGACCTCGGCGTGTTGAAGAGCGTGCTCGAGGAGCGCATCGTGAAGGCCTGCGACCACCGCAACCTCAACGAGGAGGTCCCCTTCCTCCGCGGCCTCATCCCCTCCACCGAAAACCTCGTCATCGCCTTCTGGAACGAGCTCGAGCCGCTGCTCCGGCCCGCCCGCCTCCACTCGGTGAAACTCTACGAGACCCCGCGCAACTTCGCCGAATACCGCGGCCCCCACCCGACCCTTTAAACCAAGAACCTTCGAGCCAGCTAACCCCGCCGCGTCGGGGCTACGGTTATCGTCCCAACCGCCTGGCCGCCGAAACCCGCAAAAACGACATGCCCGTGAAAAAGAAATCCGCCGCCCGCCCGAAAGCCGCCGCGAAGCCCGCGAAAACCTCGCGCGCCGCCGCGTCCCCCGCGCCCGCCGCCGGCAAAACCATGTATCTCCACCGCGTCTCCGGCGGCCCCGCCCCGCGCGTCGCCCGCGCCTACGACGCCGCCTTCGCCGTCACGCCCGCCTACCGCGACACGCTCCCCGACATGATGGAGGCCGTCGACGCCATCCCCGGCGCGCCCGTCGCCATCCAGCAGGTCGGCGTATCGAATTTCAAACTACCGCTCAAGTATCGCGCCCGCTCCGGCCGCGCCGTCCACACGCTCGAGACCGCCGTCACCGGCACCGTGTCCCTCCAGGCCCACCTGAAGGGCATCAACATGAGCCGCATCGTGCGCTCCTTCTACGACCACGCCGACGAGCTCGTCTCGCCCGGCTTCGTCGCGAAGCTCCTCGAGGTCTATCGTCGCGACGTCGGCGCCCTCTCCGCCCGCCTGCGCCTCGACTTCTCCTACCCGATCAAGCAACGCGCCCTCCGCAGCGGTCTCGAAGGCTGGCAATACTACCACGCCGCCTTCCTCGGCCGCATCGACGAGCGCGGCCGCGTGCGCCGCTTCATCGAGCTCGATTTCGTCTACTCCTCCGCCTGCCCGTGCAGCGCCGAGCTTTCCGAGCACGCCCGCGACGTCCGCGGCGCCTACGCCATCCCCCACAACCAGCGTTCCAAGGCCCGCGTGCTCGTCGAGCTCGCGCCCGGCGCCGATCTCCACCTCGAGGAACTGCGCGACCACGTCCTCCGCGCCCTCGTCACCGAGACGCAGGTCATGGTGAAGCGCGAGGACGAGCAGGCCTTCGCCGAGCTCAACGGAGCCTACATCAAATTCGTCGAGGACGCCGCCCGCCTCGTCTACGCCGAGCTGGCCAAGGACGCGCGCATCGCCGACTTCCAGGTGGCCTGCTCGCACCTCGAATCGCTCCACTCGCACGACGCCGTCAGCGTGATCGTGAAGGGCGTGCCCGGCGGCCTCTCCGCCGATTTCGACGCCTTCCGCGACCTCGTCTGCTGAAAAAAGATCAATCGCCAAAGCAAACCTGGGTATCCGGAATTTCGGGGCTGGTTTAGCGTTCTTTAGCGCCTTTTAGCGGTTCAACCATTCGCGCCAATCCGTGCCATCCGTGGTTAAAAACAAAACTTCCCGCGCCGCCTCCCGCTCCCGCGCCCCGCTCGTCCTCATCACCGGCGCGAGCCAAGGCCTCGGCGAAGCGCTCGCCCTCGCCTACGCCCGCCGCCACCGCGGCGTCCGCCTCGCCCTCGTCGCGCGCAACGCCGAAAACCTCGAGCACGTCGCGGTCCGCTGCGAAAAACTCGGCGCCGCCGCCCACGGCTTTGTCTGCGACGTCACCGACGAGGCCGCCGTCTCCCGCCTGACCGACGCCGTGGCCAAACGCTTCCGCGGCGCCGCGCCCGACATCGTGGTCAACAACGCCGGCGCCTTCACCCCCGCCACCTTCGCCGACACCACGCCCGCGATCTTCGACGCGATGATCGCGGCCAACCTCCGCTCCGCCTACCTCGTCACCCGCGCCTTCCTGCCCGCCTTTCAAGGCCGCTCCGCGGGCGACATCGTTTTCATCAGCTCCATCTGCGCCAAAACCGGTCTCCCCGGCTGCGCCGCCTACACCGCCGCCAAGCACGGTCTCAGCGGACTCGCCTCCGCCCTGCGCGCCGAGACGAAGGGCACCGGCCTGCGCGTGCTCGCCGTCCACCCCGGCGCGACCGACACGCCGCTTTGGAAAAACTCCCCGCTTCCCCGCGAGCGCTTCATGAGCGCCGCCTCCGTCGCGGAATCCGTCGTCGCGCTCACCTCGCTCCCCGCCTGCACCGTCGCGGAGGACATCCTGCTCCGCCCCGCCGCCGGGGACCTCTGACCGGCGCCTACACGCACGCTCAGTGCCTGGTTGTCGGCGCCGCCTGCTGGTCCGAACCTCCCGGCGTCTCCGCCGCATCCGCCTTCTTCGTCGGAATGACCACCGCCCCCACCTCGAAGGTGACCGACTCGCTGTCGATCCGCCCGCGTTCGCCCTTGCGCCAGACGTCGACCGGCGCGGGCAGGCGGATCAGCCGGTCGCTCGCCGTGTAGGAAGCGCGGTCCGCCTTCGCGCGATCCACGCCGGACTTCGTGTCCGCCAGCTCCGTGGCCTCCACGCCGCCCGAGAGCTCCGCGCGGCGCACCTCGATATCGCCCGCCGCGTCGGCCCGCGGATCGATCCAGACCTCGCCCTTGCCCGCGCGGATCAGCCCCTGCGGCAGCCGGATCGCCACGTTCGAATCCAGCCGCAGCTCTCCGCCCGCGAGGTCGTAGGAATAACCCGTGCCCCAGACCTCGCCCCGCGCGGACCGGAAATGCACCTCGCCCGCCCCACGGATCACCGAGCGCGCGCGGTCATAGACCGCCTCGGTGAACTCCAGCCGCCCCACCACCCCGGGGCCTTTTTCCGCCGGACCGAAAAATTCCAGCGCGCCCCGGCCCAGAACCGGCGCCTCGAGCGGCCCGCTCGCCGACTCCGCCGCCAGCCGCTTTGTCATCGCCCCGTCGGCGTCGAACTGCGGCAGGGAAAAGCTCCCGACCTGCAAACCCGGCGCGGCGGCCAGCCCCCCGGCCACGAACAGAAAAACAAACGAGAGAGCGCGTTTCATGATCTTGTCACGACATCGACACGCCGCCGCGGCCCGGGTGCCCGCCTTTGCCGCGAAACCACCGGCTCCGCTTAATTTCCCGCGAGCCCGGCGCGACGCTTTCCGACCGAGCCCGGACCGCGCCGACGAGCGACGCCCCACGCCCCGAGTCCCGCCAGAAGCAGCGCGCCCGTCGCGGCCGGTTCCGGCACCGGTCGCACCTGCTGGCTTCCGAGGTCCCAGGAGCCGCCCGGCCCATGACCCGAGAAAACGATCCGCCCCAGGTTGGCCGCGCCGGGATCGAACTGCGCGTAGAACGCATCCACGCTTTCCATCCAGTTCATGATGGTGAGCACGGCCCCGCTTTGGACGCTCAAGGTGTCGACGCTCAACGACGACGCCCCCGTCCCGAAATCGAGGACCGAGCTCGCCGTGACGTTGAGCGTCGTCACGTCGTGCGCGAAACCGCCGAGGTCCAAGGTGCCGCCGGACAACGTGAGCGTGCCGGCGTAAATCTGCGCGGCGCCAAACGTAAGTTCCCCCGCGCCCGCCTTGGTGAATCCGTCCACGCCGGTGCCCGCCCCGGCCAGCAGGGAACCGGTCAACAAGACCCCGCCGCTCGCGCCGTCGACATTGAAGACGAGCGTGCGGGCGGTGTTGCTCTCCGCCAACGTGATCGATCCGGCGAAGGTCGTGAGTCCGGAGTTCGTGAAGGCGAGCGTGCGATTGCCGCCGGTCTGCGAGAAAGCGCCGGTGAAGGTGAGGTTCTCCGCGCCTCCGACGACCGCGTTGCCTGTCAGGCTCACCGTATTGGCGAGGCTGCGCGCCCCTCCGCTCGCGCCCACCGTGCCGCCCGCGAGCGCCAGCGTGCCCGCGCCGAAGGCCGTGTCGCTCCCCGCGAGGAGCGTGCCCGCCGAGAGGGTCGTCGTGCCCGCGTAGGTATTCGCGCCGGACAACAACAGCGTGCCCGCCCCGGCCTTCGTCAGCCCTCGCGCGCCGCCGCTCTGGCCGACCGCGCCGGAAAACGTCGTCGTGTTCAGCACCGTCAGCGTCCGCGTCCCCGTCAAGGTCGCCGCGCCCGTAAAGGTGAACGCATCCCCCGCCGCGAAGCCGACGTTGCCGCCCAATGTCACCGCGTTGGCCAGCGTCCTCGCCCCTCCGCTCGCGCCCACCGTGCCGCCCGCGAGCGCCAGCGTGCCCGCGCCGAAAGCCGTGTCGCTCCCCGCGAGGAGCGTGCCGGCGGACAGGGTCGTCGTGCCCGCGTAGGTGTTCGCCCCCGACAACAGCAACGTGCCCGCCCCGGCCTTCGTCAGGCCGAAGGTTCCGCCGCTCTGGCCGACCGCGCCGGAAAATGTCGTCGTGTTCAACACCGTCAGCGTCCGCGTCCCCGTCAGCGTCGCCGTGCCCGTGAAGGTGAACGCCTCCCCCGCCGCGACGATCGTGCTGCCGCCGAGCGTCACCGCGTTGTCGAGCGTGCGCGCGCCGCCCAGCGAGGCGAGCGTGCCGGCGCCCAGGGTCAGGGTCCCGCTCCCGATCGCGTCGTCGTGGCCGAGCCGGAGCGTGCCGCCGCTCAGGAGCGTGCCGCCGGAATGGGTGTTGGCGTTGGGCAGATCCGTCGTGCCGCCCGCGCTCAGGCGAACGATCTGGCCCGCGCCGGAAACGAGCCCCGAGAAAACCTGCGTGCCGCTCGTGTTGGCGCCGCGCAGCTGGGTGTGCGCGTCCACGAGCACGACGGCGGAGGCCAAGGTCACCCCCGCCCCGGATAACCCCAGCGTGGTGGCCGTGCCGGAAGCCGAGGTGCTGTCGACCGTGATCGTCCCCGAGCCGGAAACGGAGGCGCTGGAAAACACGAGGTCCGCGGCCGCCGCGCCCGAGATCGTGACCGGACCGGAAACCGCGAGCGCGTTGGCCAGCGTGCGGTCGCCACTGAAGCGCAGTTCGCCGCCCGCGAGGGTCAGCGCGCCTGTGCCGAACGAGGCGTTGTGGCCGATGGTCACCAAGCCCGCGGAGAGGTTCGCGCCGCCGCTGAAGGTGTGAGCGATGGCGCCAAGGGACAGCGTTCCGGCGCCGGTCTTGGTCAGCGACCCCGTTCCCGAAATCGTATCGCCCGTCCCCGTGCCGAGCGAGATGGTCTTGCCCGTGGCCGACGTGATCGTGAGCGCGTAGGATCCGAGCGAAACCGCGCCATTGAACGTCAGCCCGCCCGCGCCGGCCCCGGAGCTTTCCCAAATCTGGTCGCCCGCCAACGCGACCGCCGGGGCGAACGTGTGGGTCAGCGCGGAACCGTTGAGGATCCCGTGGCCGCCCACTCCCGCCAGAGTGAGCGTGGCCGTGCCGGCGATGGCCTCGGCGTCGGTGCCGACGTTGAAGTTAATCCGGCCGACGGAGGTCGCCACCGCGCCGATGGAAGGATCTCGCGCGGTATTTGAACTGAAGGTCACCGTGTCGCCCGCACCCGGCACCGCGAGCGTGCTCCAGTTGCCCGCCGTCGCCCAATCGGTGGAGACCGCCCCCGTCCAAGTCTGTCCGCGCAAGCCCCCGGCTGCTTGGGCCGCAAGACAGACCGCAAGCAAACGAAGCCGGGTGCGACGGATCGCCGGAAGAGGCATGAGCTTAAATACTCAGGCCATTCGGACTCATCATCAAGGAGAACGATCATATAAGATAGGCATAATACCCCCTATCTGCCAAAACCGGCCGCAGCGCAGCCCGCCGGGATCATGCCGCCGGATCGCTTCGAGCCGCGGAGCCCTCAAAAAGGCGCCGCGAGATCGCACCACGGGGCCCGATAGACCATATGATTCTATACGATAATAATTTAACGAACCACCATCACACCAAGCCGGCTCCGGCACCCTCACCTATTCCGTGAGTTCGACCCGCACACGCAGGAAGCGCGTCCCCACTCCGCCGCCCAGAGCGACGGTATCCTCCACGGTCACCCCCTCCGGCACGCCGGGAGAAACGACCTCGACCGGCGTCCAGCTCACGAGATCGGAACTGCCCTCGACGATATAGCTCAAGCCCGGCGCGTGTCCCTTGCGGGTAAACGTCACCGCGAGCCGACGCCCGCCCGCGTTCTCCGCCACGCCGACCTCGAGCGGCGCGGCCGCCGGTCCGGTCGCGGGCAACTTGAAGGCGTAGCGCAGCAAAGCCGGCACGCCCGATCCGCCATCGGGATCCGTCGTCGGACCGCCGGCCACGCCGTGCGCCGCAGACCACTCCGCGAAGGAGGTCTGCGATTCCGCATGCACCGTCACCCGGGCCGGGCCCGCGATCGTCTCCTGGCCGACGAGCGAGACCACCACGTCGTAGACGCCCGAGTCCGCGCCCTGCGCCGGCTCGATCACCAGCCGCGAGGTCCGCGCCGTCGGACCGTCGAGCGGCACGCCGTCCCTCCGCCATTGATACGACAAGGCGCCCACGCCCTCGGCCGTCACGGAGAGTTCGATACGTTCGCCCGTCCGCACCACCTGTGACACCGGCGCCTGTGTGACCACCGGCGCCGAAGCCACCAGGAACGCGGCGTGGGTCCCGCTCACGACCAGATTCAGCACGCCGCGCATCGACAAGGGCGTCGCCACCGACCGCGGCAGCGTGTCTCCCAGGCCGAGCTGGCCTTGCGCGTTGGTGCCCGAGACCCATGCGAGACCGTCGAACTTCAACACATTGAGCTGGTAGGCACGAGACGCGGCGGTGAAACGGAAATCCAACACCTCTTCGGCGATCTTCACCGGCTCTGCGACCGATGATCCGTTCCCCGGACCACCCCAATCCACGGGAATCGCCCCGGCCGCCCAGAGCGAACCGTCATCGCGCAAATACACGGTGGCGCCGAAGGACGCATGCGCCTCGATCACCCGGTCCGAAAGCTTCGTCCGCGGCGCCGAGGACGCCCCGTATCCGAAGCTCCAAAGCGTATTGTCCGTCTTCAGGATGACCGCCGTGTAAAGGCTGCCCATCGACACGTTCCGCACCTTGTCCTCCAACCGGACGGGAACCATCGAGGCCGCCAGATACTGGCCCATGCCCCAGACGCTGTCGTCGTTCCGGATGAAAAGCGTGTCATAGGTCGACGCCGACACATCCCGGACGTCGATCGCGACCAAGGCGGGCGTCACGACTTTGCTCGTCGTGCCGGTGCCGAGCCGGCCGCCGGCGTTTCCGCCCAGGACCCACAAGCCTCCGTCCGCCTTGATAAAGAAGGTCGCCGCCTCCGCGGCCACCGCACGCACGACCCGGTTCGCGATGAGCACGGGCCGCAGATGGGTCCAGGATCCCGTGTCGCCAAGCTGTCCGGAGGAGTTATCGCCGACACCCCAAAGCGTTCCGTCCGCCAGCACGTAAAGCGTATGCGCCGGGCCGACTGATACGGAAACCACGCTCTCCGCCACGAACGTCGGCGAGGTCCGCATATCCCGCCCGCCGTTGCCGAGCTGCCCGGACAGATTGCCTCCGGCCGACCACAGCGTGCCATCCGCCCGGAGAAACAGCGCATGGGAGTAGCCCAGGGCCGCTTGACGAACGCCCGAGGCGACAGGAATCGGAGTCGCGGAACCGGTCGTCCCGCCGAGCCCGAATTCCCCCATGAGATTCGATCCCGCCGCGTAAAGCGCGTCCCCGCGCAGGAAAAAGCCGTCGTGGGCGCCCACCGAGATCGAGTCGACGTTCTCCGCGATCTGCTGGAAGCCGAGCCGACGACCGTAGACGTCCCTGCCGGTCGCCCAAAGCGTGCCGTCCGTCTTGCGAAGCCAGGTGTGCGCGCCCGCCGAAGCGACCTCGGCCGCGTCGGTCGTGATCTGCCACAACCAGCCCACGGCCGGGCGGCCCGCCAAGCCGAGCGCGCCTTCGTTGGCAAAACCCGCGCCCCAAAGCGTCCCGTCCGTCTTGATGACAAAGGTCTGGGAGGACCCCGCGCCGATGCCTCTCGCCGAGTCCGAGATTTTCACCGGCGTCAGGGAACCCGCGAGGCTATCCGGTCCGATTTGCTTCTGCAGATTGCTCCCCATTCCCCAAACCGAGCCGTCGTTCTTTAAAAACACGCTGTGAACTGCCCCGCAGGCGACCGCCTTCACGTCGGACGCGATGAAAACCGGCGCCGCGCGAAAGGCCGTCCGTCCGTCGCCCAGCTGTCCGTAGGCGTTATCGCCGAGCGCCCACAACGTGTCGTCGGTCTTGATGAACAGCGTGTGCCCGCCGCCCGTGGAAGCCCTCGACACGCCATCGGCCATCCGCACGGGCAGAAGCGCGGGCTCGCTCCGGCCCAACGCCGTCCCGTTCCCCGCGCCCCAAAGCGTCCCCGCCGCGTCGACCCACAGACTCACATCCCCGCCCGCGGCGATTTGGACCACGCCGGCGGCGACCTGAAGGGGCGCCAAGGAGCGTCCCAAGCCCAATTGACCCAGGCTGTCGCTGCCCGTCGTGAACAGACGCGCGCCCGAAAGACGTCGCGCCCGCACCACCGGCGAATCGATCGCCCCGGCCGCGTTGGCCACGCGCACCCAGCAGGCGCCGTCCGCGCCCAGCGGCCCGTCGTCCAGGACCCGCCTCGTCGCCCCGGCGATCGGTTGCGAAACATCTCCCGGCACACCGCGATACCATTGATAGGAAAGGGCACCGCCGCTCGCCCGCACCCCGACGCGAAACGACTGGCCGGCCAACGCGCCCGCCTCCCCGGGGAGCGAATCGATCACCGGGAGCGAACACGCGACGGCGGTGATCGTCGCGCTGTCGGACGAACCGTAATCGTTGGTCGCGCGCACCCAGTAGCTCGTATCGGCGAACAGCGGCGGCGTGACATAAGAGGAGGCGGTTGCGCCGCTGATCGGACGGGACGCGTCTCCGCCGGTCCCGAGATACCACTGGTAGGCGACCGGCCCGTCGCTGGTCGTGACGACGTGCAGGGAGGCCGGCATCCCGACGGGCGCGCCCACCTCGCCGGATTGCGCGACAAAGCGCGGCGGAGGCAGCCGGAGGAACAGGCTGAAGGATGCGCCCCCGCCCACGTCCTCCACCCCGTTCATGATCCACCGGAAGGAAGAACGTGACGTCGTGGTGCCGTCCCCGAGCTGGCCCGATCCGTTGCCTCCCGCCGCCCAAAGAGCCCCGTCCGTCTTGATCACGAAACTGGTCCCGTCACCGACCGCGACGCCACGCGCCCCGTCGGCGACGCGCGTCGGAACGGCGCGATCCACCGTGTCTCCCGCCCCCAGGCAGCCCGTCCAGTTGACTCCCGCCGCCCACACGCTGCCGTCGTTTTTCAACCACAGGGTATGTCGTCCCCCCAAGACAACGCGCTTCACCCCGCCGAGCACTTCCACGGGAAGGGAAAGAGAGACGGTGTTTCCCGCCCCAAGCTCGCCGTTGTAATTGAGCCCGGCCATCCACGCCCGACCGACCGTATCGACAAAACCGCTTCCCGCCCCGGAAGCCGAAACCTCGACGACCTCGTCCGCGACCCGGACCGGCGCGAAACGATCGACCGCGTCGCCCAAACCGAGCTGCCCATACGCATTCGCTCCCGTCGCCCACAAACTGCCGTCGCGGCGCACGAACAGGCTGTGATAATCGCCGGCGGCGATCCGCGCCACACCGGTGGCAAGAAGCGTGGGCCAGGTCTCGATCAAGCCGGTCCCGCCACGCTGCCCATGGCTGTTGCCGCCGAAGGTCCAGAGCGAGCCGTCACGCTTGAGAACAAGCAGATGCGAAGCACCGGCGGCGACATCCGCCACGTCCCGGGTAAAGTCGCCGTAAACGGACAGCTGCATAGGGCTCCAGCCCAAGCCTTCCTCCTTTAAAGATCCGTCCTCCAGAAGGCGGAACGACGCGTTTCCGCCGGCCCTCACCTTGAGCACCCGATCATAGAAAAGCCGGGGAATGGACTCATCCGATCCCGCTTTCCAGACGGACATCGGCCGCGGCGCCGGGATCGACACGCCCACCGTGTCGCTATCGGTCTCGCCCGCCGCGTTCGTCACCCGCACCCAGAGCCGCCCGCCCGCGTCCATCGGCGGCAGGATCAGCAAGGCGCCCGTGCCGCCCGTCACCGGCGCGGAGGTGTCGCCCGGCTCGCCGCGATACCATTGATAACCCAGGCCCTCGCCCGTGGCGGAGACGCGCACGATGCCTTCGCCTACGCGCTGCGGCAGCTCCGCCGGCTGCGCCGTGATGACCGGCGCGGCGGGGGCGCCTTGCGCGCACAAATCGGCCGAGCGCAGAAACCACAGCGCGACCAGCAAGCACAGCCAGAGGCCTGCGCGGTTGAGAACCGCGCCGCGCGCCCTTGTCCGGGACAGGTGCGCGCGACGCGGCGTTTTGGGTTCGGGGCGATTGTGCATAGGGGATGCCTGGGTTGCCGGTTCGAACGCGCCGCCGGGGACCGCGAAACCGCGCCCCGGACGACGTGCCCCCATCCCGCCGCCAACCGGCGCCTTCCTCGAATTTCCCTTTTACCTAAATCAAGGTAGGCGGAGTGCTTCCTCGCCCCCGCCGGCGCCGGCCAACATAAACGCCTCCGCCAAGCACCCTCTCCCCGCCTTTCGCCCGCGCATGACCGCCGTCACCCTGTCCGCCCCCGCCGCCCGCATCCGGACCGTCCTCATCGAGGACCAAACCCTGGTCGCCGAGGGCATCGCGGCGGTTCTTCGCCAGATCGCCGGCCTGGAATTGAAAAAGGTCTTCCCCTCCGCCTCGGCCGCGCTCGCCGACGAGGCCGCCCTGCGAGACGCGGATCTCGCGCTGGTCGATTTCCACCTCGGCTCGAAGGAGGAGGAGAAGCGCCTGGGCGAACTCCCCGGCCGTTTCCCCTCGGTCCGCTGGATCTGGCTCACCGGCGCTGTATCCACCGCGTCATTACTCCGGATCGACGCGCTTCGCTTCCACGGCTTCGTCCACAAGGACGACTCCTCCACCCACCTGCTCGACGCCGTTCTCTCCGTGATGGGCGGCCGCGTCTACCAAAGCCCCACCGCCCGCGCCCTGCTCAAGGAGGTCGCCCACGCTCCGCTCAGCGTGCCCAAGATCCTTTCCGCCCGCGAACAGGAGATCCTCGCCCTCGTGGGACAGGGCCTGGCCAACGAGGACATCGCCGCCATCCTCAGCCTCAGCGCCAGCACCGTCCAGACCCACCGGCGCAACATCATGGGCAAGCTCGGGCTGCACACCAGCGTCGCCCTCCAGGCCTACGCCCAGCAGGGCGGCTTCGCCGACGCCCCGTCGACGACGAAGCCGTGAGCGACGCGCGCGCCGCATGAACGCGTCCGGCATCCTTTCCGCCATGCTCGCCGCGGCGAATCTCGTCGCCGCCGCCCTCGTGCTGGCCGCCGCCCCGTCGCGCGGCTTGCATCGCTCCCTCTGCGTTCTCGGGCTGGGCATGTCGGGCTTCGGCGTCGCATGGCTCCTCCTTGGCGCCACGGAACCGGTCCCCGCCGCCAAACCGCTGGCTCAATTCGCCTGGATGGCGGCCGCCTTCCTGCCCGTCGCCTGGCTGCACCACCTGCACATCGCCCTCGACCGGCCGCCCAAACGACGCTTCGCGCGCGCCTACGTCGCCGCGGGCTTGGTCGCGATCATCGGTCTGGCTCCCGTCCTGGGCTTCCTCGCCCGTTACCCGGCCTGGGACGGGCGCGAAAAACCGCCCGCGTTCGAGCCCCTCGCCGGACTGGGACTGCTCGCCCTCGGGCTCGGCACGATCTTCGCGATCGGACGCGACCTGCTCGCCGAGAGCGCCGCGGTCCGGCGCCGCGCGCGCACGCCGGCCCTGATCGGAGGCTACCTCGTGCTGCTCGGCCTGAACGACCTGCTCCCGCTCCTCGGCGCCGAGGGAGGCCCGCTCATCTCCACCCGCGTATCCCCGCTTGGCGCCTGGGCCCCCGTGATTTTCCCCGTCCTTCTCGCCCACGGGCTGGCGAACGACCGCCTGATCGAGCTGCGCATCGCGTGCGGGCGCTGGCTCGCCGCTTTTCCGCGCTCGGCGTTTTTCCTCGGCCTCTGCGCCCTGACGCTGTTCCTGGTCAACGCGTGGCGCCCCGACCTCCTGTCGGCCGCCGCGACTTTCATCTGCCTGGGAGCCGTGCTGCTCGCCTGGCTGGCGACCGGCCTCCTCTCGCCAGCCTCGCTCACCCATCACGCCGACCGCCTGCGCAGCCGCGTCCACGGCGGACGCTTCGCCTACCTCGAAAAGATCCGCGCGCTCTCCCCGCTTGTTCGCGGGCAGACCGACCTCGTCGCCGGCTTTGATCGTGTCTGCAAGGAGCTGCGAGAAACCCTGGGCGTCGACCTCGTCGAGATCTGGTATCGCGACGCCGACGGCGAGCCCCGCGTCATCCCCCCGCGCCAGGGATTGAACGACATCACCCGCCTCTCCCGCTGGGACGACGTCGTGCGCGAGGCGCGTCGCTGGCGCGACCGCGAGGACCTCTGGGTCGTTCCGCTCCAATCGGGCTCCGCCGAGCCCGCCGGTTATCTGCGCCTCGTCTCCAGCGGCTGGAGCCTCCGGCTCAACGAACTCGACCGCGAGGCGATCGTCGAGCTCGCCGGCGCCCTCCTCCACCAAGTGGAGCGCGAGGTCATCCGCGTCTCCCTCGAGCTCCGCCAGGTCAACGAGGCCAAGGACCGCTTCCTCGCCGGCATCAACCACGAGGTGCGCAACCCCCTCAACGGCATCACCGGCCTGCTCCACCTCCTCCGGCAGGAAAGCCTGCGCGGACGTCCCGCCTACCTGATCGACACCCTCAGCGCCTGCGCCGAGCAACTCGTCGCGACGATGGACAACGCCCTCGACTTCGCGAGCCTCACCCAGGGCCGCGCCGTCGCCCGCCCCGTGCGTTTCGAGCTCGGCGCGCTCGTCCGCGGCAGCGTGGCGCACCACGCCCTCTCCGCCGGGGACCGCATCGTCCTACGCGTCCCCGCGGACGAACACTGGTTGCGCGGCGACGCCGGAAAACTCCGGCAGATCATCTCCAACTACGTCGGCAACGCGCTCAAATACGGCCAGCCGCCCCGCGCCGAGCTGCGCGCCCGACTCCAAGACGCGGACTCGGGCCGCCAGGAGCTGCACCTCGAGGTCCTGAGCCCCGCCTCCGTCCCGGCGGACGAAAATCTGGACGAATGGTTCCGCCCCTTCCGCCGCGGTCAGCGCGCCGCCGAGATCGGCGCCGCCGGCTCCGGCCTCGGCCTCGCGATCTGCCAGCGCCTCGCGGAGGCGATGGGAGGCTCGGTCGGCGTCCGCCGCGAAGCCGGCCAACTCGTGTTCTGGCTGACCGTGCCCGCGAGCACCGCCTCCCCGCCCGACGCGCCCGCGACGACTCCGGACAGGACCGATGCCCGCCCCGCGCGGACGTTTCACGTCCTCGCCGTCGAGGACGAGGCCTACAACCGGCTCGTCCTCGGCCACCACCTTCGGGCCTGGAACCTCGAGGCCGACTGGGCCGGCGGCGGCGCGGAGGCCGAGGCGAAAATCCGCGAACGCCGCCCCGATCTCGTGATCATGGACTGGCTGCTCGGCGACACCGACGGCGCCAGGCTCATGCCCCGCCTGCTCGCCGCGCACCCCGCCGATCCCCCGCCCATCATCGTGCTCAGCGCCTACGCCACCGACGAAAAGGAGAGCCAGGCGCTCGCGGCCGGGGCCCGCCGCTTCCTCAGCAAGCCCCTGCGACCGGACGATCTCTGGGCCGCGATCCGCGACGCGCTCCCGGATCTGGCCGCGCCCGACGCCCGGGCGCCGGGCCTCGTCGGGCTGCCCGTCGATCGCGCACGGCTGGAGGAAAGCCTTCGCGAGGAATGGCGCTCCGCGCTCGCCGTCTGGCGTGAAAAACCCGCCGGGGCGGCCAATCACGTGCATCGCATGCGCGGCATCGCCCGCTATCTGCCCGCGTCGGAGATCCCCGCCGCGCTCCGCGATCTTGAAAAGGCCCTCGCCGACGGAGCCGATCCCGGGCGGATCGAGGCCGCCTTCGCCGCCGCGACCGCCTTGATGGGCGGTCTCGACGTCCGTCGTTCGTAAGGGCGCGCCTTGCGCGCCCGCGATCGATCAAGACGGAGCGGCGCCCCCCGCGGGGAGGCGGCTCCGTCGCGCCGCCGGACTCACCACGTCACCGTGAGCAACGTCACCGCCTGCCGCGGCAGCGCGAAGGCGAGCGTCGCCCGGCCGTCCGCGCCGCGCTCCAGCTTCGGCGCCTTCGCCTCGGCCAGACGGCCCGCCGCCTCGAGCTTTTTGTATTGGCGCGGCGTCGGGTCCTGCGGCGAGCCCATCTCCTGCCAAAGGGTGTAGGCGTTGCTGTGCGTCCCGTCGATCAGGTGGCGGGTCACGCGCGGCCGCTTCGCCTCCTTCGGCAGGCCCGCGAGCGCCAGCGAGACGGCCGCGTCCGGCCCGGCGATGTCGTCGTCATGGTAATGCCAGATCAGCACGGTCAGCGTCTTCGCCGCCTTGTCCAGGGACGCGAGCGCCGCCACGTCGGGCTCGCCGCGCACGCCGTCCTTCATGATCGCCTCGAGCGAAACCTCGCGCGTGCTCGTCGTCGCCAGACGTTCGCCGCCCATGCGCGAGAACATCCGGAACACGTTCATCACCGGCAGATCCACGCCGTTGGTCGCCAGCACGCGGAAACCCGCGAACCAGGGCTGGTCCTCGAACTCGAAGGCCCAGGTCAGCGCGCCCTTGAGGTTCACCCCGTGCTTCTCGGCGAGCAGATGTTTCCGGTAAAAACTCGCCGCGGTGTAGCTGGAATAGACCGTGCCGTTGCGGTAGCCGAGCTGCGGCCCCTGGCAGGCGGCGCAGCCCTCGGGATCGGACTCGCCGATGATGATCGGCTTGTCCCTGGTCTCCGGATACGAGGCGACGATCGCGAAGCCCTTGTCGATCTCGCGCAGCTGGGCCGAGATCCCCATGCGCACGCGGCCGTCGACATACTTCGGCGATCCCTTCGCGTGGAAGGCCACGAAGTCGAGCGGCGTGCCGGTTCCGCCGTTGGCGTAGTTCACCCCACGGATGCAGTGCTCGAGAAAATCGCGCTGATATTGACCGCCCGCGCCCGCCACGTGGGAGCCGCCGACGCGCGCGTTGGGCAGGGCCCGGCGCACGCCGTCGACCGCGTAGTCGTGCAGCTTGCGGAAATCGGCCGGCGAGCCCCTCCAGTAGTGGCCGTTCGGCTCGTTCCACACCTCCCAATACCACTGCTCGACCTCCTCCTTGCCGTAGCGCTCCACGCAATGCTTCGTCCACTGGTAGGCCAGCTCGCGCCACTTGTCGTAGTCCTTGGGCGGATAGGTCCACCCGGTCATGATCTCCTCGTATTTCCGGGTCGGGTTCCAGTCGTGCTTGTAGGGCTGCGGATTCGTCGAAAGCGCCTCGGGCATGAAGCCGAGCTGCACCAGCGGGCGCACGCCGCGCGCGAGGTAGGTGTCGAAGATCTCGTCCACGATCTTGAAGTCGTAGACGGGGTTCCCGTTCGCGTCCTCGGTGTAGATGTTGGTGCTGCCCCACTTCAGCGCCGGCTTGCCGTCGCCGCTCGTCAGCAGGTTGTGCGCGCGGAAATACACCTGCTTGGGCTTCAGTTCGCCGAGCTCGCCGATGAGCTTCCTGCCGTCCGGCATCGTCGCGTAGTTCGGCTCGTCCGCGCCGAAAAAGCGCCAGATCGGCTTCAGCTCGCCGAGCGAACGGGCCGCGTCCACCTCGATCGACACCGGGAAGGGCGGCGCCGCCGGCGTCTCGGCCGAGGCCGCGCCGAGCGATTCTAGCAGACACAAGGAGGAGAACAGGGCGGCGCCGAGGAATCGATTCATGATACGCGTGTGGGGGTTGGGGATGGGACGGGGCGAAGACGCGAACACCTTGCGTCGCCGCCCGACGCCTAGGCCAAGGACCGCGACGCGCGGGCGCGAGAACGAAACCGCCTCCCGACTCGCACGTCCCGTCCGGTCGCGAACCACGGGCGGCGCCCTGTTCGCGACCGCCCGCCGGAGATAGGTTTTGCAGGCTAGGCCGCGACTTCCCCGAATCCATGGCTCCCGCCCCGCTCCCCACGCCCCTTCCTTCGATGCTCCGCCGACTCCTCTCCCCGCTCGCGCTCGCGCTTCTCCTCTCCGCCAGACTCGCCCCTGCGCGCGAATCCACCTCGCTCGACCAAGGCTGGCGCTTCGCGATCGGCGACAGCGCCGGGGCCGAGAAACCCGCCTTCGACGACTCGGCCTGGCAATCGCTCGCCGTGCCCCACTGCTGGGGCCGCGAGCAGGCCGAGCGCGGCGAGCGCCCGCTCCGCGCCACCGGCTGGTATCGGCTCCCGCTCGCCGACGTCCGGCCCAAGCCCGATCACCGCTACTTCGTGCGCTTCGAGGCGGCCTCCACCGAGGCCGAGGTCTTCGTCAACGGCGCCTCGGTCGGCCGCCATCGCGGCGGCTTCGGCGCCTTCTGCTTCGAGATAACCCATCAGCTTTCCGCCGACGGCCCCAACATCCTCGCCGCCCGCGTGAGCAACGCCGACACCCCCACCCTCGCGCCCTTGAGCGGGGATTTCCCCGTTTACGGCGGTCTCTACCGCCACGTCCGCCTGCTCGAGACCGACGCCGTGTGCTTCACGCCCGTCGACCACGGCTCGCCGGGCGTCGCGTGGCTTCAAACCGGCGTCGACGCGACCCGCGCCGTGCTCGACGTCACCGCGCAGGTGTCCAACGGCACGAAGAAAAAAGTCCCGCTCACGCTCGTGGCCCGCGTGCTCGACGCCGAGGGCCGCGCCGTCGCGAGCGTCGAGCAGCCGATCACCGTCTCGCCGGAGATGACCGAGCCCTACTCCCTCCGCGTCGAGATTCCGCGCCCCCGTCTCTGGCAAGGACGCAAGGACCCCTACCTGCACCGCGCCGTCGTCGAGCTGCGCGACCGGGACGGCGTGCGCGACACCGTCGAACAACCGCTCGGCCTGCGCTCGCTCCGCATCGATCCCGAGCGCGGCTTTTTCCTCAACGGCGAGCCGTATCACCTCCACGGCGTGAATCTCCACCAGGAGCGGCGCGGCAAGGGCTGGGCCGTCGCCGAGGCGGACCTCGACGCCGACATGGCGATGCTCGAGGAGATCGGCGCGACCGCCGTCCGCTGCGCCCACTACCAGCACAGCGACTATTTCTACGGCCTTTGCGACAAAGCCGGCCTCCTCGTCTGGACCGAGATCCCGCTCGTCGACCGCGTGGACCAGACGGACGTGTTCGCCGAAACCTCGCGCGGCCAGTTGCTCGACCTCATCCGGCAGAACATCAACCACCCCTCCGTCTTCTGCTGGGGCTTGTTCAACGAGCTCGCGCCGCGCAGCCCCGATCCGCATCGCCTGCTGCAAGACCTCAAAACCCTCGCGAACGGCGAGGACGCCACGCGCCCGACCGTCGCCGCGACGCGCACGGAAGCCTGGCCGCGGATGAACAAGATCCCCGACCAGCTCGGCTGGAACGTCTACTTCGGATGGTATGCCGACTGGGGACCCCTCTCCGACTACGACCCGATGCGCGAGCGCTACCGCGCCACGAGCCGCACCGGCGGCTACTGCATCAGCGAATACGGCGCGGGCGGAAACATCGCCCAGCACGAGCAAAACCCCCGCAAACCGAAGAACAACGGCTCCTGGCACCCCGAAGAATACCAGAGCATGGTGCACGAATACGCGTGGCCGCGGCTGAAAAGCGCCCCCTACGTCTGGGGCAGCTTCGTGTGGGTGATGTTCGACTTCACCAGCTGGTGGCGCGACGAGGGCGGCATGAAGGGCCTCAACGACAAGGGCCTCGTCACCGCCGATCGCCAGACGAGGAAGGACGCGTTCTACTACTACAAAGCCAACTGGTCCGACGAGGGCACGCTCCACATCGCGAGCGGGCGCCACACCGAGCGCAAAGACGCCGTCACCGACGTGAAAGCCTACTCCAACGCCCCCGAGGCCGAGCTGTTCCTCAACGGAGTCTCGCAGGGCAAACGCGCCAACGACGGCAACGCCGTGTTCCTCTGGAAAGACATCCCCCTCCAGCCCGGCGAAAACACCCTCGAGGCCAAAGCCGAGCGCGACGGCGCCCCCCTCGCCGACCGTTGCGTCTGGAACCTGAAGCCCTAGGCGCCCCGCCCGTCCGCGCCGTCGCCCGCGCCCGCGGTCGGCGGTTACAGTTGCCTGTTCGAACAACGACTCACCTCATCCCGGCCTAACCATGCTCTTGCGCGGACAACCCGGATTCGAAGACCTGCTCGTCGGCGAGGCGCGCTCGCACGGCCTCGCCACGACCGCCCAGGGCGGCGGCTGGGCCCTCGTCGCCGCCTCCTCCGCCTCGCCCGCGCCCGCCGCGCTCGACCTCTGCTTCACCCACGCCGCCCACCTCGCCCCGGTCGAGGTCTCCGGCGAATCGGTCAACGCCCTCGCCACGCGCCTGCTCGACCACTTTCTCGCCACCGCCCGCGACGAGCGCTTCGACGCCGCCTGGCCCTGCGTCTTCACCACCGCCGCCGGCCTCGACGGACTCGGTCGCCGCGCCGACGCCGTCGCCACCGCCTTCGCCGAGCTCCTCAAGAAACGCATGGGCCGCGTCGCCCGCCTCGCCACGCCGGACCTGCCCCGCGCCCTCGGCCTCGTGCACGGGCTCTTCGTCCATTTCGTCGATTTCAAAAAGGCCCTCGTCTCGCGCGATCTCGTCCTCGGTGGACAACGCCGCATGGCCGACGACCCGCTGGCGCCCTCCCGCAGTTACCTGAAAGTCGAGGAGGCCTACGCCGTCCTCGGCCGCGAGCCCGCCCCCGGTGAACTCGTCGTCGACCTCGGCGCCGCCCCCGGCGGCTGGAGCTACTCCGCCGCCAAGCGCGGCGCCCGCGTCGTCGCCATCGACAACGGGCCCCTCAAGGGCGGCGCCCTCGACCACCCGCTCATCGAACACCGCCGCGCCGACGCCTACGGCCACCGCCCCGCCCCCGGCGAACGCGCCGACTGGATGTTCTGCGACCTCGTCGACGATCCCCACCACGTCCTCCGCAACCTCGTCGCCCCCTGGCTCGAAAACGCCTGGTGCCGCCGCTTCGTCGTCATCCTCAAGTTCGGCCGCGTCGACGCCCTCGCCCTCCTCCGCGAGGTCCGCGCCCCCGACTCCGTTTTCTCCCGCCGCGCCCCCGGCACCCGCGTCCGCCACCTCTACCACGACCGCGAGGAGTTCACCCTCGTCGGCGAACTTCACGACTGACGCCAGGTTTCCTTTTTCGCGCCCCTCGCTCCCCGCTCCTCGATCCCATGAGCCTCGCCTCCGAACTCACCCTCTCCGGCCTCCCCGCCGTCCAGTCCCGCTTCGCCAAGGATCCGGACTCGATCAAGCGCCTCTTCTTCGACGAAGCCACCAGCCGCAAACTCGGCCCGATCTGCAAGGCCCTCGCCGCCGCGAAAAAAGTCTACCGCTGCGTCCTCCCCGCCGAGCTCGAGAAAATCGCCGGCACCGTCCACCACGGCGGCGTCGTCTGCGTCGTCACCGCCCCGCCGATCGGCGCTCCCCTCGCCAAGGACATCGCCGCCTGGGCCGCCGCCAAGACCCCGCTCGTCGTCCTCGACCGCATCGGCAACCCCCACAACCTCGGCGCCATCGCCCGCTCCGCCGCCTTCTTCGGCGTAGGCCACATCATCATCCCCACGCATCCGTCCGCCGCGCTCCCCGGCGAATCCGCCTACCGCGTCTCCGAAGGCGGCCTTGAGCACATCAAGGTCTGGCGCGTGCCCTCGCTCCCCGTCTTCCTCGGAGCCCTCGCCGGCTCCGGCTACGAGGTCCTCGGCGCCGCCACCCGCGGCGGCGCCCCCGTCGCCCGCCCCCCCGCGGCCAAGCCCCTCGCCCTCGTCCTCGGCAACGAGGAGCAAGGCCTCGCCCCCGACGTCGCCAAGGCCTGCACCGGCCTCGTGACCCTGGCCGGCACGGGCAAGGTCGAGTCGCTCAACGTCTCCGTCGCCGCCGCCGTCCTCCTCCACGCCCTGATCGGCTCCCGACCCGCCGCCTGACCGTGCGCCCGCTCCTTCCGCTCGCGACGCTGGCCCTCGCCTCCCTCGCCTGCGCGTCCGGGACGGAACCCGCCCCCGGGACCGCGCCCGCGCCCGTCACGCTCCCGCCGCTCGTCGTCAGCGCCACCCGATCGCCGCGGGACGCCGCCACGCTTCCCCTCGCCGTCGACGTCGTATCCGCGGATTCGCTACGCACGTCGCCCGCTCTCGCGCTGGACGACGCCCTGCGCCGCTCCGCCGCCTTCTCGCTTTTCCGCCGCTCCGGCTCGCTCACCGCCAACCCCACCGCGCAAGGCGTCTCCCTCCGCGGCGTCGGCCCGAGCGGCGCCAGCCGCGCCCTCGTCCTTCTCGACGGCGTCCCCCTCAACGACCCCTTCGGCGGCTGGATCGCCTGGACCAAGCTCTCCCCCGCCTCCCTCGACCGCGTCGAGATCGTCCGCGGCGGCGGCTCCTCCGCCTGGGGCGCCAGCTCGCTGGGCGGCGTCGTCCAGCTGATCTCCTCGCCGCTCCTCGACACGGCCTCCGGCGGAACGGCCACCGCCTCCCTCGGCGATTTCCGCAGTCGTGGCGCCGACGCCTCCGCGACCCTCGCCACCGGCTCCGGTCGCGACGCCTTCCGCGTCGACGCCGCCACGTTCGCCACCGACGGCGTGAAACTCGTCCGCGAGCCCGGCCCCGTCGACACCGCCGCCGACCTCGAGACGTCGCGCGGCCGGCTTTCCTGGGCCCGCCGTATCGGCGAAACCACGACACTCACCGCCACCGGCCGCGCCTGGCGAGAAGCCCGCGGCAACGGCACGCCTTACCAGCGAAACGCCTCCGAGGAGCTGTTCGCCTCCGCCACCCTCGCCGGCGCCCCCCGCGCCACCGCCGCCACCGCCTGGTCGGTCACCGCCTACGCCCAGGACCAGGACTACCGCGGCACCTTCTCCGCGGTGAACGCCGCCCGCGACGCCGAGACGCCCGCCAGCGACCAATGCTCCGTCCCCGCCTCCGCCGCCGGCCTCTCCGCGCAACTTACGTTCGGCGACATCACCGACCGCGACGCCGCGCTGACCACCCTCGGCGCAGACGCCCGCCACGTCGACGGCGAGACCCGCGAGCATTACTTCTACGACGCCTCCGCGGCCGACTTTCTCCGCGAACGCCGCGCCGGCGGCACGCAAACCGTCGCCGGCCTCTTCGCCACCCACGCCCGCCCGCTCGCGCCCGATCTCACCCTCACCCTCGGCGCGCGCCACGACACCACCTGGCGAGCCGACGGCTTCCGCCGCGAAACCACCCGCGCCACCGGCGCCGAGCTCCTCGACGCGACCTACGCCGACCGCGACGACGAAGCCTTCTCGCCCTCCGCCGGCCTCGCCTGGCGCGCCACCGACACGCTCACCGCCCGCGCCGCCGCCTACTCCGCCTACCGCACGCCGACGCTCAACGAGCTCTACCGCCCCTTCCGCGTCGGCCCCGTCACCACGCAAGCCAACCCCGATCTCGACCCCGAGACGCTCGCCGGCGGCGAACTCGGCCTCGCCTACGCGTCGCGCGGCACCCGCCGCGGCCTGCGCGCCACGGTCTTTCAAAACCACCTCTCCGACGCCGTCGCCAACGTCACCACCGGCACGAATCTCCGCCAGCGCCGCAACCTCGACTCCGCCCGCATCCGCGGCCTCGAGCTCGCCGGCCATTTTTCGCCTTCGTCCCTCTCCTCGCTCCGCATCGAGGCCGATTATCTGCTCTCCGACGCCCGCGTCCGCTCCGGCGGCCCCGGCGCCGAGGCCCTCGACGGCAAACGCCTCGCCCAGGTCCCGCGCCACACCCTCTCCGCCGGCGCCGTCTGGCAGGCCGCCCGCGCCCTCGACCTCGATCTGCGCGCCCGCTGGTTCTCCGCGCAATTCGAGGACGATCTCAACACCCTGACGCTCGCCTCCGCGACGCGCCTCGACTTCGCGACGCACTACGCCTTCACCCCGCGCCTCCGCCTGACCCTCGCCGTCGAAAACCTCCTCGACGCCGAGATCGAGACCGGCCGCACCGCCGCCGGCGTGGTCAACGTCGCCCCGCCCCGCTGGTCCCGCGCCGAGCTCACCTACGCCTGGTAGGCACGCGCCGCTATGCGCTTGGCCCCCGGACGAAGCCGGTGTGCCCTCCCCGGGTGCGAGCCGGCCATCCCTTTCTCGTGATCTGCGCCGCCGCGTCATTCTTCGCGGCGTCCTCCCGCGCCGACGGCGGTCGCCCCGACCCGGTCATGCGCGAACGCGCCTTCGAGAGCGGCGCGCAGTGGATCAGCACCGACCTGTTCTCCGAAAAACTCCCCGCCGTCTCGCGTATCGTGTTCCCGGGCGGCGAGATGATCCGGACAAACCCCGTCCTCGGCGGACGAAACCAGCCCATCGCACCCTGACGCGGCGGCGCGGTTCGTCCGCGATTCATTCGCGCTCTCGCGCCCTCGCGCGATTTCATCGTTCCCGCCCGTCCGGCTTTCCGCCTTCATGGTCGGGACTCATGGAAAACATCCCTCTCACCGGCGCGCAGAAGACCAAGCTGCGCGGCCTCGGACAGACCCTCGAAGCCTCCCTCAAGATCGGCAAAGCCGGCCTCACGCCCACGTCGCAGCGCGAACTCGCCCGCCTCCTCCAGGCCCGCGAGCTCGTGAAAATCCGCTTCGAGGGCGCCGACCGCCACGAGCGCGCCGATCTCATCGCCCAGATCGAGACCACCCTCGGCGTCCCCTGCGTCGGCTCCGTGGGCCACACCGCCCTCTTCTTCCGCCAAAACGCCGACCCCGAAAAACGCGTCGTAAGCATCTAGCCCGTCCCTCCGCGTCCGCGCCTCCGCCCGGCCTTTTGAGTCTTCTGCGCCTTTTGTGGCCAACTCTTCGTCCATCGAAAACCACCCCCTCGCCCCCTACGGCTGGGACGCCGCCTGGGCCGAGGCATTCGCGCCCCACGCCGCCGCCGGACTCGAACCCGCGCGCGTCGTCGTCGAACTGCGCCGTCACTACTACGCGGTCGTGACCGCCTCCGGCGAACTTCTCGCCGAGTGCACCGGCAAATTCCACCACGACGCGAAACGCGACCCCGCCGCCTACCCCGCCGTCGGTGACTGGGTGGCAGTCACTCCCAGCGCCGGCGCCGAGGGCCGCGCCCAGCTCCACGCGCTCCTCCCACGCCGCAGCCGCTTCGTCCGTCAGGCCGCAGGCGGCGAGCAATCGCAACAGATCATCGCCGCCAACATCGACGTCGTCTTCCTCGTCAGCGGCCTCGATCGGAACTACAACCCCAAGCGCATCCAGCGCTTCCTCGTCGCCGCGCGCGACTCCGGCGCCCTGCCCGTCGTCGTCCTCAACAAAGCCGACCTCCACGACGACCCCGAATCCGTGCGCGAGGAGATCGAGCGCCTCGTCCCCGGCGTGCCCGTCGTCGTCACCAGCAGCCACACCCGCCGCGGCCTGAAGCTCCTCGGCGGCCACGCCGCGCCCGGCCGCACCCTCGCCTTCGTCGGCAGCTCCGGCGTCGGCAAATCCAGTCTCATCAACCGCCTCGCCCGCGACGCCGAGCTCCCCACCGGCGAGGTCCGCGAAAAGGACGCCAAGGGCCGCCACACCACCACGCGCCGCGAGCTCGTCCTCGCCCCGAGCGGCGCCCTCATCATCGACACCCCGGGCATGCGCGAGCTCCAGCTCTGGGACGCCGACGAGGCCGTCGAGGAGGCCTACGCCGACATCGCCGAACTCGCCCTGCGCTGCCGCTTCACCCGCTGCCGCCACGAGGACGAGCCCGGTTGCGCCGTCCGCGCCGCGCTCGAATCCGGCGCGCTCCCGCCCGAACGCCTCGCCAGCTATCGCAAATTGAAGGCCGAGCAGGCCGCGAAAGCGCCCTCCCTCCGCAAACCAGGCGCCGTCGCCAGCAAACCCGGCTGGAAACAAAAAGCCGCCGAGCGCGCCGCCAAACCCTTCCGCCACCGCCACCACCAGGAGGACTAGGCGCCTCGTCCGCACCCATGGCTCGCGCGTGGCATCCCCGCCGGCCGGCTCCGGTCCGCCCCTGCGGCGGCGCCGCGCAACAATACGCGCAAATTTTTTCCCGCCGCCCCGCGCCC
>JACCDO012292459.1_pt1 | contig 28093 bp, 24 predicted proteins | sample 7446101 | NCBI WGS metagenome assembly JACCDO01 (sample SAMN15323440, study PRJNA562643) | freshwater metagenome | isolation source: river surface water | place: USA:Blue River Watershed | collected 2017-08-16
ACTGCGGTGAGTGCTTCCATTTCTACGCCGGTGGGACCAGTAGTTTCTGCTCTGACTTCGCAGGTGATGCTGCTATCAGCTTTATTTGTTTGAAAATTGATGCTTACATGACTAAGTGCTAAAGGGTGACATAGGGGAATGAGATCCGATGTTTTCTTGGCCGCCTGAATTCCGGCTATTCTGGCGATACCCAAGACATCACCTTTTTTGTGGCCACCGGCTTCTACCATGTCAAAAGTGGCTGGGAGCATCGTAATTTTGCCGGTTGCGATGGCAATTCTGTGGGTATTAGGCTTATCGCCCACATTTACCATGTGCGCTTGGCCGCTAGCATCAAAATGAGTTAGTTTGTTCATGGGATAAGTTTTACCATATAGGGATGCAGGACAGAAAGTTGGATCCAAAAATCTCGGTTTGGCAGCGTTTATTGGCAATTCAGGTTGCTGTGGCATTGGCTTGTTCAGGCGTTGCCCCTGCCTATGCTGCTTCACCTACTGGCGATGTCTCTGTAGAGGGTAATTCAGCAGCGATCCAGAATATTGGACGCGCCATGCAATCTCCAGATGCAAGGCCTGCTAATGCACCTACTCGTAACACCCTACAGAGTCAGCCCAATATTGTCTTACCAGATATGGGCGATCCTGGTGGTGATGCATTAAGTCGCATCGATGAGCGCAAATATGGCGAAATGATCATGCGACAGATTCGGCCAGACGCAGATTACTCCAATGACTTGCCCATCTACGACTACCTCAATCAGATGGAGCGACGTCTACTACAGGCTGCTAAAAAATTACAGCTGGGTGGCGCCAATGAACAAGGTAGTGGTGCATACAACTTTGAAGTATTTGCGGTAAAAGATAGCAGTATCAATGCGTTTGCTTTACCTGGCGGTTTTATTGGATTTCATACTGGGTTGATCGTGAGTGCCGAATCGGACTCAGAGGTAGCCTCGGTCATGGGACACGAAACCGGTCACGTATTGCAGCGTCACTTAGCACGACAAATGGATAAGCAAGCTACTAATACGATGATTGCTTTAGCGGGCATGATCTTAGGGGCGTTGGCAATGTCACGCAATCCCCAAGCAGCTGCAGGGTTGATGCAAGGAGGGCAAGCAGCGGCTATTAACAATCAACTCTCGTACTCAAGAGATGCAGAGCGAGAAGCAGATCGTATTGGCTTTTTGATACTGGAAGCTGCTGGTTATGATGTCAATGGCGCTCCAGGATTCTTTCAGCGTTTGCAAAAAGCGACAGGCATCATGGATAAGGGCGTGCCAAGTTATGTGCGCACTCACCCTTTAACTACAGATCGTATTGCAGACATGCAAGATCGTGCACGTACCGTTCCTGCGCGCAATGTATCGACTGCAATTGAGTTTTATTTTATTAAGGCACGCGCCCGTCTCGAGCAGGCTGGCACATCCAGTGGTATGTATGACTTAAGAAACACTTTTGATAATTTAAGCAAGCAACCACAACTCGGAAAACAGCTAGAAGGTTTTTATGGCTTAGCGTTAATTGATCAGCGCCAAGGTAAATGGGATCAGGCTGAAGTAAATTTGCAGCAAGCGCGTAACTTAGTCCAAAAGGCAAGCGCACCAGGGTCACCAATTCAGCGTCAGAGCTTAGCGCTGGAGATTACCGCATCCGAATTAGCGTTAGCCAAGGGTAAAAAAGAGGAAGCGTTACAAATTGCACAGTCGGCACTACGGTCTTATCCACAGTCTTATGCAGCCGGCGCAGCGATGATTAATGCAGAATTAAAATTGGGTCGTACCAATGATGCAATTGCTTGGCTAAAAGCACGTACGAGAGCGCAGCCTAACGAAGTCCTGTGGTGGGGTATGCTGTCGAGCGCCTATGATCAAGCTAATAATGTACCGATGCGCCACTATGCATTAGGAGAAAAATATGCCCTTGAAGGGGCGTGGCCTTCAGCTATAGAGCAACTTAAGATTGCCCGCAGTGCAGGGGGTGCTGATTTCTATCAAAGCTCGAGTATTGATGCGCGTCTACGAGAAATGCAAAGACAATACAACGAAGAGTTAAAAGATAAGAAGCAAATGCCAGGCTAGAGGGGCTTTGGGTTTTTAATAAATCCAAAGCGTTGACTAAGTTCATCAGAATGAATGGGGTCCAGTGGCAGTTGCTTACCCTGCCACAACCAAGAACCACCAAAACTGCAAGCTTCCTCACGCAGTTTGGCTAGCTCAGAAAATTGATCTAAATCGTGATCATGAAGCAGCGCTACACTTGGCATTACTTTTAATGAAAATTGCTGTTGATCATCACTATCAAAGACAGTTTGTTCAATAGCGCCCACAATATAGATATTGCCTTGCTCGTCGCTTAATGCTGCTGTAGGCGTTATAGCGCTTTGACATTGAGTCAGTAGTTGTGGGTGCTGGTCACCCGGAATCATGCGCGCTACCCAAGGCGTGGCTACTAAAGTGATAAAGACGCGCTGCGGACCATTTTGGAAAAAGTATCTGCCCCCATTGTCGCTGGCGTAGTTACGAGAAATATATTCATTTAAGGCCACATGGTCTATCACTCTGCCTGGAAGGTGATTCTTTTGGGCGAATTCATCAACCATGCGCCATTGACCTCTGCGGTCTAGAGCCAGCCAGCCATAACAATCTGGCACATTGGGCCATTTAATGAGTGAGCGCAGAACCTGCTCATCCATGGGTCTTAATGTAATCCGTGGGGAGTAGATGGCGCATCAAAGGTATCGTCGGTAGAGCGACTAGCGTGCAAGTGTGCAATACGCCAACCTTGGCTATCTTGTAAAAGCACTAAGGTGATATTGAGAAAAAATTCAGCTTCAATCTGATCGGCTCTAAAGTGCACAGCTTCTGTAGTGTCATATACGGCAGCACCCAAGATAGAGTGACTAATGCAAGCAATCGGCTCTAAAAATAAAGCTTGCTTCGATAGAAGTCTTTCGAGCCCTTCCCGAATTTCAACATGGCCGCTTAAGCGATGTCCTTCAGGTAATACACAAGTAATCGAATCATCATCAAGCCAAATATCTAATGCGCCTTTGACATCGCGATGGCGGAGAGCATCACGCCAGGCATCGACAACTTCATCTGCATCATGAAACAGTCTAGCGAGTTTAGTCATGGCGCACGTTCCTAGAGGTTGATTACAAGGTATTGAGTGTAGCGAAAACTTGCTGCGGCAAGATGTCATTTAAGCACCGCAAATGACCTAAAGGGCATACCTTTTTATGGCAGGGACTGCATGGCAACTGGAGCCAGATTACCTTAGCCTTTTCTGATAGTGGCGGCGTATGGGCTGGGTCACTTGAGCCAAAAATGGCCACTTGGGGTGTTTTAAGTGCGGCGGCAATATGCATCAATCCCGAGTCGTTGCTCACCACGGCTTTGGCTTTTGCAATCACAGCAATCGCTTCATCAAGGCTCGTGATGCCACACCAATTATGGATATGTAAATGATTGCCAGATTTTTCTAGTATTTCATTGGCGATAACTTGATCACTTTTACTGCCTAAAAGAATAATTTTGGCCTTGGTATTTTCTTGGATGAGCGCTTGTGCAAGTTCAGCAAAATGTTTTGCTGGCCAACGCTTGGAAGGTCCGTATTCTGCGCCAGGACAAAACACAAAAAGTGAGCTGCTATCAATTTGAGCTGCTATCAATTTTTGCTCAACCGCTAGCTTGGCTGCATCGCTGACCTGTAGCACCGGCGCTAACGCTTGCACCACATCTTCTTGTTCGCCCAATAGCTCAGAAAGTGCAAGGTAGTGCTCGACCATGGGCGGACGATTGACCTTACTGGGATTGGTAAGAGCAAGATTGATTAACCCAAAACGCATCTCGCCACGATAGCCAATACGTAATGGAATATTGGCAAGCCATGGGATGAGGGCGGACTTAAAACTATTGGGCAGAACAAAACACGTTTGGTAGTGTTTGGTTTGTAGATGTTTAGCTAATTTTTGACGCAAGCTCCATTGCAATTGTTGATGTTCAAAAGGGGCTTCAATGACTTCATTGACTTGAGTGCAGGCACGATAAATTGGGGCAACCCATTGACCCGCAAGCACATCGATAGAAGAGTCTGGAAATTGTTTTTTGAGCTTGGCCAGCAGAGGCTGCGTCATCACGGCATCCCCAATCCAGTTTGGGGCAATGATCAGAATACCGTGCATGAGATGTATCCCGACTCAGCGCTTCAAGTAACTGTGAAGCGCTGATTAGGTTTAATGTCCGTGTGGCTCTGTGCCAGGAATGAGTTTGTATTCAGCGCCACAATATGGGCACTTAGCTTCACCCGTTTTGGTGATGTCTAAAAACACCCGTGGATGTAAGTTCCACGCTGGTGTTTTATTGGTAGGGCAATGTAATGGTAGATCTTTGCCATCTACCATCGTCACTTGAGCTTGGGACATATTTTGCTTCCTGAAGGCTAAATATTATTTAACGTAAGTGAGCCAAGATTTGTATTTGTCATTTCTGCCATAGACAGCATCGAAATACGTTTTTTGGATTTTTTCAGTAATTGGGCCACGCTTGCCATCACCAATCGTACGATCATCGAGCTCACGAATCGGGGTAACCTCAGCAGCGGTACCAGTGAAGAAGGCTTCATCTGCAGAATAAATTTCATCACGGGTAATGCGCTTTTCACGCAGCTCAAGACCCAAGTCTTTAACGATTTCAATAATCGAGTCACGAGTAATGCCATCTAGGCAAGAAGCCAAATCAGGCGTGTAAACGATGCCATCGCTCACCATGAAAATATTTTCACCAGAGCCTTCAGAAACATAACCCTCAGTATCTAGTAATAGCGCCTCATCGTAACCATTGGCAGTCACTTCTTGATTGGCCAAGATGGAGTTGATGTAGTAGCCAGATGCCTTAGCGCGTACCAGTGAGGAGTTCACAAAGTGACGGGTAAAAGATGAGGTCTTCACACGAATACCTTTGTTAATGCCATCTTCACCCAAATAAGCGCCCCATTCCCAAGCAGCAATTGCGGTATGAATGCTATTGCCTTTTGGTGAGATGCCTAGCTTTTGTGAGCCGATAAAGATAATGGGGCGAATGTAGCAAGATTCCAACTTATTGCTGTTGATCACCTCAATAATCCCTTTGGAGATCTCCTCGGGGCTGTAAGGCATATTCATTTGGAAGATCTTGGTGCCATTAAAGAGGCGCTTGACGTGTTCTGGGAGGCGAAAAACAGCAGTGCCTTGAGCTGTTTTATAGGCGCGGATGCCTTCAAATACGCCCATACCATAGTGAAGACTATGGGTGAGCACGTGAACATTAGCCTCACGCCAAGGAATGAGCTTCCCATCGGACCAAATAAAGCCATCGCGGTCGGACATCGACATTTTCTTTACCTTTTGTATCTATAGGCTATTTTTCATAGCGGATTAATCGGGACGCGAAATCGATGAAATCGGCAGACTTTGGCCCTTTTGCTCGATGGTGCGTCCAAACCCCTATTGTAGAGCAGGCGGGGCGGTCTGATGCCTATGATTGATGGGGTGGCTGGGCAGGACGATTTAGAATGGAGTATTCCCCATAAACCACCTTATTTAGCCACTCTCATGCCAGAATCTTTATTCAAAGTTAAGCGTTTAAGCGAATTAGCCCAATCAGGTCAATTAAAGGGAAAGCGGGTTTTGATCCGCGCCGACCTCAATGTCCCGCAAGATGATGCGGGCAAGATTACAGAAGACACCCGCATTCGTGCCTCAATGCCTGCAGTGCAAATGTGTCTGGATGCTGGGGCAGCCGTGATGGTGACTTCGCACTTAGGTCGACCTACTGAAGGGCAATTTAAACCGGAGGATAGTTTGGCCCCTGTTGCCGATCGTATTGCAACACTTCTCAATCGCAAAGTGCCCCTCATCAGTGATTGGGTAAATGGTGGTTTTGAAGTGAACCCTGGCGAAGTGGTTCTCTTGGAAAACTGTCGTTTAAATGTCGGTGAGAAAAAGAATAATGATGAGTTAGCAAAGAAAATTGCTGCTTTGTGTGATGTGTATGTGAATGATGCATTTGGTACTGCGCATCGTGCAGAAGCTACCACCAATGGTGTAGCAAAGTTTGCACCGATTGCTTGTGCAGGCCCCTTGATGGCAGCAGAATTAGATGCGCTGAGTCGTGCGCTGGCGAGCCCCAAACGTCCGCTAGTGGCGATCGTTGCCGGCTCAAAGGTTTCATCGAAGTTGACAATTCTGAAAGCTCTTTCAGAGAAAGTGGATGAGTTAATTGTGGGCGGTGGAATTGCTAACACCTTCATGTTGGCTAAGGGTTTACCGATTGGTAAATCATTGGCTGAACCCGATTTGGTTGAAGAAGCCCGTGAAATCATGGACCTTATGGAAAAGCGGGGCGCACATGTGCCCATTCCGGAGGACGTGGTGGTGGCGAATGAACTTTCACCACTAGCACGTGCAAATCGTGTGGCAGCCGATCAGGTTGCTGAAGACGACATGATTTTGGATATTGGTCCTAAAACGGCTGCACGTTTATCGATCATGTTGGCGCATGCCGGCACGATTGTTTGGAACGGCCCATTAGGTGTATTTGAGATTGATCAGTTTGGTGGCGGCACCAAAATGCTGGCTGCAGCAATTGCACATTCACCAGCATTCTCAATTGCAGGCGGCGGCGATACTTTGGCTGCGATTGCCAAATACGGTATTGAGAACCAAGTCGATTACATCTCCACAGGTGGTGGCGCATTCTTAGAGTTTTTGGAGGGTAAAACCTTGCCTGCCTTTGCGATTCTTGCTGAGCGGGCGAAAGACTAAATATGCTCAGAGCTACCAAAATCATTGCTACTTTAGGTCCCGCATCGGAAAAACCTGAAGTCTTGCGAGAAATGATTCGTGCTGGTGTTGATGTAGTTCGCATGAACTTTTCACATGGTACTGTTGCCGATCACAAAGCTCGCCATGATCTGGTGCGCAGCATTTCTGCGCAAGTGGGCAAGGAAGTGGGCATTATGGCCGATCTTCAGGGCCCCAAGATTCGTGTTGGTAAATTTGCTGATAGTAAGATCTTGCTCAAAGAAGGTGAGCAATTTATTTTGGATGTGGCCTGTCAGTTAGGCAATCAAGAACGCGTTGGTCTTGACTATAAAGAATTGCCCAATGATGTCAAAGCAGGAGATCGTCTTTTATTAAATGATGGCTTGGTCGTTTTGCGTGTGCAAAATGTGCAAGGTGGAGAGATCTTTACTCTGGTTGAGCAAGGCGGTCCGCTCTCAAATAACAAAGGCATTAATCGCGCTGGTGGTGGCTTAACCGCTCCCGCGCTGACTGAAAAAGATATCGCCGATTTAGATGCAGCCATTGCCATGGGCGTTGATTTTCTAGCCATCAGCTTTCCGAAGGATGGCGCTGATATGGCCTATGCCCGCAAGTTGGCTGATGCTGCTAGTGCCAAGCATGGTGTAGGTAAAGTCAGAACGATTGCGAAAGTAGAACGTGCTGAAGCCATTGAGCCTGAAGCACTCAAAAGCATTATTGCTGAGAGCGATGGCATTATGGTTGCGCGCGGTGATCTGGCGATTGAGGTCGGCAATGCGGCAGTTCCAGCTTTGCAAAAACGTATGATTGCCTGGGCACGTGCAGCCGACAAATTTACCATCACTGCTACGCAGATGATGGAGTCAATGATTAATGCTCCCGTGCCAACCCGCGCAGAAGTGAGTGACGTAGCCAATGCAGTATTGGATGGTACTGATGCAGTCATGCTCTCAGCAGAGTCTGCTGCAGGAATGTACCCCGTGCAAACGATTAAGGCGATGGCAGAGATCTGTATCGAAGCAGAAAAATCGTATCGCGTGCAGTTAGATACCGACTTCTTGGATCAAACCTTTACCCGTATTGATCAAACGATTGCTTTGGGCGCCTTATTTACAGCACATCATTTGAACGCCAATGCCATTGCCGCCTTGACGGATTCTGGATCGACCGCAATTTGGATGAGTCGTCACAATATTCATGTGCCAATTTTTGCCCTAACTTCGAAGATTGCTACGCAGCGCGCTTTAAGCACCTACCGCAACGTCACGCCGATTGGCTTGAATTACACCAAAGATCGTGACACTGCCCTAAAAGAAGTGGAGCAGTGTTTAAAGCAAGCAGGTGCTGTTAAGCAGGGTGATACGGTTGTTCTAACTTCTGGTGAACCGATGGGGGAGCCGGGCGGAACAAATACCCTCAAAATTATTCATGTGAAGTAAATTAAGAACATTTCATTATTTAACTACTACTAATTAAGAGAACATCATGGCTTTAGTATCTTTACGACAACTCTTGGATCATGCTGCTGAAAACGGTTATGGTTTGCCTGCATTTAATGTAAATAATTTAGAGCAAGTCACTGCAATCATGGAGGCGGCGAATGAAGTCAATTCCCCAGTCATCATGCAAGCATCTGCTGGCGCACGGAAATACGCAGGTGAAGCATTTTTACGCCACTTAATTTCTGCAGCAGTTGAAGCCTATCCTCATATTCCTGTGGTGATGCATCAAGATCACGGTCAAAGCCCTGCAGTCTGTATGGCGGCGATCAAGAGCGGCTTTACCAGTGTCATGATGGACGGCTCACTAGAGGCAGATGGCAAGACCGTGGCAAGTTATGACTACAACGTAGAGGTGTCCAGAGAGGTCGTGAAGTTTTCGCACTCGATTGGGGTTACGGTTGAAGCAGAACTCGGCGTGTTGGGATCTCTAGAGACCATGAAGGGTGATAAAGAAGATGGCCACGGTGCTGATGGCACCATGACCCGCGAGCAATTGCTTACCGATGTTGAGCAAGCTGCCGATTTTGTGAAAGCCACCCAATGTGATGCATTGGCGATAGCCATTGGCACCAGTCATGGCGCATACAAATTTAGCAAAAAGCCTACTGGCGATATTTTGGCAATTGATCGTATTAAGGAAATTCATGCGCGTATTCCAAATACACATTTGGTCATGCATGGTTCTTCTAGCGTGCCGCAAGAGCTACTCGCTGAGATTCGTCAATTCGGCGGCGATATGAAAGAAACTTACGGCGTGCCTGTTGAAGAAATTCAAGAGGGCATTAAGAACGGTGTGCGTAAGATCAATATTGATACGGATATTCGTTTAGCCATGACTGGTGCGATTCGCCGCTATTTTGTTGAGAACCCCAGCAAATTTGATCCACGTGATTATTTGAAACCTGCTCGTGAAGCGGCAAAGAAGGTGTGTATTGCCCGTTTTGAAGCTTTTGGCTCCGCAGGCCAGGCTTCCAAAATTACACCTATTCCATTGGAAAAAATGGCTGAGCTGTATAAGAGCGGTAAGTTAGCTCAGATCGTGAAGTGATCTGAATATGCCAGCGCTTTACGCAACTTCAATTAAGTCATTACCGCTGCTCTCCAAGGGTAAAGTGCGCGATGTCTACGCATTAGGCGATGACAAGCTACTTATGATTACGACTGACCGTTTGTCAGCGTTTGATGTGGTGATGGGCGAACCTATTCCTGAGAAGGGTGTAGTTCTCAACCAAATGGCTAATTTTTGGTTTGAAAAACTCGGTAATGTCATTCCGAATCATTTGACTGGTATCGATCCCGCAACAGTGGTTAGTCCTGATGAAGTCGATCAAGTAAAGGGTCGTGCGGTAGTGGCTAAGCGTTTAAAGCCAATCTTAGTCGAAGCAGTTGTACGGGGTTACCTAGCCGGCAGCGGTTGGAAGGATTACAAAGAGACTGGTAAGGTTTGTGGCATCGCCTTACCTGAAGGTTTGGAGAATGCGCAAAAATTACCAGAGCCGATTTTTACTCCCGCAGCAAAAGCAGAAGTCGGTGAGCATGATGAAAATATTTCTTTTGAAAAAGTCATTGAACTCATTGGCGAAAAATTAGCTAAGCAAATTCGAGAAGTTAGTATTCGTCTTTATCAAGAGGCTTCTGAATTTGCAGCTACCCGAGGAATTATTATTGCTGACACCAAGTTTGAGTTTGGCTTAGATGAATCTGGTCAACTGGTATTAATGGACGAAATTCTGACCGCAGACTCTTCTCGTTTTTGGCCTGCTGAAACCTACTATGTGGGCTCAAATCCACCGTCCTATGACAAGCAATTTGTACGTGATTGGTTAGAAACAGCACAAGTCAATGGCAAGTTATGGCCTAAGACTGCTCCAGCACCACAATTACCAGCAGATGTGATTGAAAAGACTGCCCAGAAGTATCGCGAGGCCCTCACTCGCTTAACGAAAGTCGCTTAACGAAAGTGGTTTAGTCAGGGATAATAGAGTCCTTAGTGAGTAACTGCTCAATATTTCAGGGGTTTGGAGAGGTTCATGAGTAAAAAGCCAATAGTGGGAATAGTGATGGGTTCCAATTCAGATTGGGACACTATGCAACATGCCGCCCAAATGCTTGAGCAATTCGGCGTGCCTCATGAAGCGAAGGTGGTATCTGCGCACCGCATGCCTGATGATATGTTTCAGTATGCTGAAAATGCCCAAGCCAATGGTTTGCAGGCCATTATTGCCGGCGCGGGCGGTGCTGCGCACTTACCTGGTATGTTAGCTTCAAAAACCATTGTTCCAGTCTATGGTGTCCCTGTTGCAAGCAAGTATTTGCGTGGTGAAGATTCTCTGTACTCAATTGTGCAAATGCCGAAAGGTATTCCAGTGGCTACTTTTGCAATTGGTGAAGCTGGTGCAGCTAATGCAGCTTTGCATGTGATTGCAGGATTAGCATTACATGATGCACAGTTGGCTAAATGTTTAGAAGAGTTTCGTGCAAAGCAATCGGATACTGCACGCTCAATGAATTTGCCGGGATATTAAATACATGGCAGATCGTATGGAGCCCATTTTGCCGGGTTCATATTTAGGTATTTTAGGTGGCGGTCAGTTAGGGCGGATGTTTACGCAAGCCGCACAAGCTATGGGTTACAAAGTATGCGTGCTGGATCCTGGCGCAGATAGCCCCGCAGGCTCGATTGCTGAAAAATATATCCAATCGGATTACACAGACTCTGCAGCTTTAAAAGAGATGGCATCACTTTGTGCAGCAGTCAGCACCGAATTTGAAAATGTGCCCGCGCAAGCTCTCGATGCATTAGAGGCATTAGGCGTTTTTGTTGCTCCGCGAAGCAGTTGTGTTTCTCTGGCGCAAAACCGTATTGCTGAGAAAAACTTTTTAGCAACATGGAAGTCTGAAACTAATATTGGCCCAGCCCCTAATGTTGTGATTGAACATGATGCGGATATTGCGCATGTACCAGCAGATTTATTCCCGGGGATTTTAAAAACAGCTCGCTTAGGATATGACGGCAAAGGTCAGGTAACTGTGCTCACCTCGGCTGAGCTACCTGCTGCTTGGGCTGAATTAGGTAAAGTGCCATGCGTATTAGAAAAGCGTATGGATCTGGATTTTGAAGTTTCTGCACTCGTTGTTAGAGGATATGACGACGCAGTCGTTGCCTATCCCGTTTCGCAAAATATTCATCGAGATGGTATTTTGCATACCTCAACAGTGCCCGCACCTTCATTAAAGCCTGCACAAGAAAAGAAGATCATTGAAGCTGCTAAAGCATTGATACGCAAAATTGATTACGTCGGCGTACTTTGTGTAGAGTTTTTTGTTCTGAAAAATGGCGATATTGTGGCTAATGAGATTGCGCCTCGCCCCCATAATTCTGGGCATTACACCATGGATGCTTGCGTTAGTAGTCAATTCGAACAACAAGTCAGAGCGATGGCACGTTTGCCTTTGGGTGATACGCGTCAGTTGGCGCCAGTTTCAATGCTCAATTTACTAGGCGATCTTTGGTTTGAGGGTAATGAAGATCAAGCTAAAGAGCCTGCTTGGAATAAAGTGCTAGCGCATCCTGATGTCAAATTGCATTTGTATGGCAAGTCAGCACCGCGTATGGGTAGAAAAATGGGCCACATCAATTGCTTAGGTGAAGCATTAAATGAGGCGCGGCAAAATTGCGCAGCGGTTGCCACTGAATTAGGTATAGAACCTTAAAAAATGTCTACGGATAGTACCTCACCGCAATTACATGCGGTGACTGATGAAGCAGTCCAGACTTTGCGCGATGGCGGTCTAGTCGCGTTTCCTACGGAGACAGTCTATGGCCTTGGCGCCGATGCCAGAAATGCACAGGCCATTGGAAAAGTATTTACTACAAAAGGACGGCCTTCTAATCACCCCTTGATTGTGCATGTAGCTGCTCCTGACATTTTTGATCAAGCGAGTATAGATTGGGTTGCGGTGGTAGCGCCGTGGGCAAGAGATATCTCAGAGGATGCAATCAAACTGATGAACGCTTTCTGGCCTGGACCTCTTACGTTGATTTTCAAGAAAGATAGAAGTGTCCTGAGCGAGATTACTGGGGGTCAAGATACGGTTGCTATTCGTGCGCCAGCGCATCCAATGGCTCAAGAACTGATTAGAAAACTCAAGAGTGGCATTGTGGGACCCTCAGCAAATCGCTTTGGTAAGGTCTCTCCCACGAGTGCGGCAGATGTCCGAAGTGAATTTGCAGGCGAGCTAGGGCTCATGATTTTGGATGGCGGTGATTGTCTGGTAGGTATAGAGTCGACCATCATCGATTTATCATCTGGCGATCATCCAGTCTTGCTGCGTCCCGGAATCATCACACCAAAAGATATTTATGCAAAGACAGGCATTACAGTCCATTTACCAGGTCAAGAGGTGAAGGCTAATGAGTTACCTAGAGTGTCAGGAAGTTTAAAAGCGCACTATGCACCCACAACTCCATTGCGTTTGTATTCACCTGGAAGAGTGTTGGATGCACTAAGTGAGTTTCCTGATACTAAGACTAGAGTAGCTGTTGCTGTTTGGGACTCTGAATCGGCATTAAGTGAGGACGGGCATCCTTCAGTGCACTTTGAGGAAGTGGTAGTGCCAAGTGATAGCACTGCCTTTGCAACACGCTTGTACCGTACCTTACGCGACTTGGATGAGCAGGGGTGGGACTTGATATTGATACCAGAGCCGCCCTCAGGGCAAGAGTGGGATGGCGTTAGAGATCGACTTCAACGGGCCTGTTTTGGTTCGGGACCGTCCTCAAGTAACCACGCCAGCAACTGATCATGCGCATCCAAGCCTTTCCAGGCGTTAGGATGATTGATAAAAGAGCTCACAGCATATAGCTTGCCTGATTTACTGAGCACATAACCCGCAATCGCTCTCACATCTGCGAGTGAACCAGTCTTGATTCTGACCTCCGGTTTTTTCTTAAGGTGCAGAAATTGACGTAGCTGCGCCATTAAACGATTTCGCATCGTGCCATCGGCACCAGCAAGCGGTAGGCTGTTATAAAAGATTTCTCCAATAGGAAGGTTTCTGGCCAGCAGCAATAGCTGATTCATTTGATTGGCTGAAATGGCTTCATTGCGAGATAGTCCAGAGCCGTTTTCAATTACCAAATCAGAAAAGACCAAGCCATTTTGTTTCAACCAACTTTGAATCACTTGCTCACCATTTTCTGTGGTTGCTGGCCTCCCCATTTTTTCAAGGGCTAGAGTTAAAAGCAGTTGTCGGGCCATCACATTGTTGGAATATTTATTGATATCCTGAACATCATCAGTTAGCGGGATGCCTTCAAATTGCAGCAATAGCCTTGCTGCTAAAGGCACAGGCGCATCACTACCGACTGGTGGCTTGACCCACGCGCCACCAGCTTGGATCCATGCTGCTGCAAAGCCTTGAGTAAGAAAGGTATTGGCATCTAGGGCTACTACGTTATAGGTCACGCCCTTGCAACCGCTAGGGAAGTTACCAGAAAATTTAGCAAAGAGCGCTTGATCGGATTTACTTCCAGACTCAGGCTCAAGATTGAAACGGATATCGCTTTTCCAGTTATCACATGGGCGATCAATTAAACGCATTTCGTTCACTACTGATAGTTGTGAAAGCGTTGGGCTGTAGGTGATATCAATAAAGTCAGCAGTACGAGATTTACCAATCTGAAAAGAGAGCGTCCTAAATGCGTAGAGTAATGGATCAGGTGGTACGTTATAAGCGCGTAACGTTTCGCCATCGATCGTATTGTGCTCCATCACGCTTGGGGCATAAGCGCTTCGATCAAAAAATAAATTTCCCTCAATTTTCTGAATCCCGAGTGCTTGTAAATCTTTCATGAGCTTGGCAAGCTCTTCTGGAACCCATTTAGGGTCGCCACTCCCCTGAAGATATAGATTGCCCTTAAGAGTGCCTTGGCGAATTACGCCATCGGTATAGATCTTGGTGCGCCAGCGATATTGGGGGCCCAAAATATCGAGACCTGCTAAGGTCGTCAATATCTTCATTGCGGAGGCGGGATTCATGGGTTGTGATGCACGCCAATCCAAAATAGATCTGGCAGTGTGTTTGCCTGGTTTGCCTGGCTCAATCTCAGCAACAGAAATGCTGACCGCATCCACTGGAATTTGATTGCGCTCCAAGCTCTTTGTAATTGCTAGTGGAATAGCCAGTTTTTCTCCTGCTGCCATCGTCGGCATATAGCAAGCAGCCACCAGGAGAACGGTGAGCCATAAACGATCACAGGAAAAACAAAATGGGTTCATTCACCATAGGATAAACCCACAGACTCAGATAGCAAGTCTTCTTAGTTGATCGGAGGAAAATCTAGTTTGATTGAGCTTGATACGAAATGATTAATTGATTTTGTTCAAGCAATAATTGCCTAAAAGCGATAAGCTTTTCTCGCTGGTCGCCATCTTTTTCTAGAGACTCGCAAGCGGCAATAAAACGTTTAGAACCCAACAGTTGCGCGCCACCTTTTACCTTATGAATATAGCTATTTAAACTAGGTGGCTCGATGAGCTCCGTGTTTAATGCTAAAAGCACTTCATCATGAACTTTCTTAATTTCTCTGAGCAGGTTGTTAATCTCCTCGGGATGCTTCTGAAGAAAATGGGGAAATGCAGCAAAGGTAAATTCATCTCCTGATTTGGCGTCTATTGCCTCGACGCGAAAGTATCGTAAGAGCTCGTTTTCTAGGCTCATTAGGCTCAAAGGCTTGATCAAAACACTATTCATGCCAGCAGCTAAAAATTGATGTCGTGACTCCAAAGCATAGATATCAGCAGTCACGCCGATGATGATCAAGTCTTTTAATCCCAAGGATCGTATTTTTTGGGCTAACTCTGAGCCTTGCATCCCAGGAATAGATTGATCGGTAATGACTAAATCAAAGGCATTGTCTTTCACCATGCTGAATGCATGATTGGCGTTATCGCATACGACGGTATCAATTCCTAATGTCTGAAGCTGTAATGAGATGATTTGTCTGCTAGCAGGATGGTCTTCAACCACTAATGCGAGTAAGGGCTGTTGCTTTTTTGGATCTTCTGACCTGAACCGAGTAGAAGTTCTATTTGCGCTTAAAGACGGTTCATTAGAGGGAGCAATACTCGTGCGTGAAAACGCAACACAAAAGTGAATATTGCTACCCATATTGGGTGCACTATCAAAGAATAGCTGACTGCTCATCGATTGAATGAGATGATTGGTAATAGTGAGGCCCAGCCCAGTGCCATTCTCTTGGGCGCCGCTACCCGGAATCTGTTCAAAAGCCCTTAGTGCTAACTTAATCTCATCTGGGTCCATTCCTACACCAGTATCAATCACCCTAAACTCAACGAGTTGCCCGGCATGATCATCGGCTAGCACAGTAATGGAGAAATAAATCTCACCTTGCTTTGTAAACTTAATTGCATTACTCAGAAGATTCTGCAAGATCTGTCTTAAGCGTAATGTATCAACCATCAGCACTTCTGCAATTTTTGGATCTTTCAAAATGTGTAAGCTGAGTTTTTGTTGATTGGCAACTGTTGAAAATGCAGAGCCAATATCATCAATTAACGCAGGCAAACAACAAGGTTCTAAATGAAGCGTCAGCTTGCCTGCTTCGATTTTAGAAAGGTCTAAGACCTGATTCAGTATCCCCAAAAGCGATTTGGCTGAGGTATTAGCGCTATTGAGTAATGATTTTTCGTGGGGCGCAAATCGTTGGCTTTTTAATAGCAATTCTTGTACGCCCAAAATTGCATTCATTGGCGTACGAATTTCATGACTCATGGTTGCTAAAAAGGATGACTTAGCTGCATGGGCTTTTTCCGCAAGCTCTTTAGAGGACAATAATGCCGCAGATTCTTGCTCTTGCAATTGTTGCCTTTTACGCATGTGCCAAATCACTAGGCACCCCCCAATGAGGATGAGGCATGTAAAAAGCCATGGCAAGATTTTGTGATGCGAATGTTCTGTTTTGGGATTGCTGATATCCAAGGCAAATAGTTGCCGAGACTTTATGGGATCTAAGTTACCTAAAAATCGGTTGAGTACTTGATGGAGTGGCGCATCCTCATGCGAAATTAACCAGCGGTACGCAAAGGGTTCGCGCTGATAAAGTCCATCGAGTTGAATGCTGGAGTGATTAAACTTTGCGAGAAGATGTTGTGCCAAGCGAATAGGCAATACCAGGGCCTCAATATCGTTGCGTATCAAGGCCTTGAACAATGCTTCTGGGTTGCAATCGAATGATAATTTTTCGCTGAAGTTGCTGGGAGCGTTTTCATAACCTCGATCAAAGTAAGCAATATTCTCGGGAGCGGTATGACCATTCAGGAACTTTTTTTGCGTCATTACAGCGTCATGACCCCAAAAGATGGCTTCGGACAATGATCCGAAGCGCAGATACTCATCATTCATGCTGGGAGGATCAATAATGAAGTCCACTTCACCATGGGAAAGTTGTTCTAGCGCTTGCCGATCATTTGATCGCCACTTCGGTCGAAATTCTTGCTGGGTATGTCTACCAAGCTTTTCTAGCAGAAGGTGAAATACTCCCGCTGACCCCTGATCTGATTGTGGTTCTAAATATGGGGCATATTTTTCATGAATACTAAAGTGCACTATAGGGTGGGCATCGATCCATCTTTGTTCTGCTGGACTCATTGTGAGGGCGTAGCAAGACCCGCTCGCCCAAAGACCGCATAACACTATGAAGCGTATGATCAATCGATGCATATGGTTTAGTTCTCGATGATGTTATTCATGCGACAAAACTGGATTAAATCAGCAATATTGTTGATGCCTAATTTATCGAAGACGCGCGTCTTATAAGTGGCAACAGTTTTATTGCTGATGTGCAGCATGTCTGAAATTTGTTGATTGGTATTACCTTTACCTAGGTACTTCATGACTTGCAGCTCGCGGTCTGAAATTAGAGCGAGCTTGTCGTTATCCGTGAGAGAGCAATTGCCATTTTTGCCATGAGTAAAGAAGTTGTAGCCCTGTGAAATCGCTACGCAGGCGGCTAAGATGACGTCAGCCCCGGCTGTTTTGTTAACAAAACCATGACCTCCTAGTGAACGGACTCTGCCACCATAGACCGCTTCATCCATACTGGACAAAATCAACATACGAATATCGGGATACATGAGACCAATTCGTCGAATGACATCAAAGCCATCCGTCTTTGGCATATCCAAATCTAAAATAATCATATTAGGATTAACTTCTTTGATTGAGCGAAGACATTCTTCGCCATTTTGGGCTTGACCTACCACTTCAAACATCAGTTGATCTTGCAACATACTTTTTAACGCCATCAACATGGCTGGATGATCATCTACTAACATCACGCGTTTTCTCATTACTTGTCTCCATTTGGGTTTAGTTGTTGTTGAGGGTGCAGCGAAAGAATGGCTTTAGCAACACGGCTGTCATTCACTTGCAGCATTTGATGGCGACTGATGGGGGCCATCATGAGACCGCCATAGCAATGATCAATTTGCCAATCAGAAGCGTTTTCTAAATCTTTCACCAGCCCTACATTGCTGGCATATATTTGGGTGGATGAATAAGGTGTACGTCGAATGTTGGCTAGAGCATCTGTTGAAAAAGCAGGATTGCGAAGTTGGGTCATATCGAGATGAATGCCATCCATTTGCATATCTTGTGCCCACTGTAATTCTTGAGCACCTCCAGTAAAGTTCATGAAGTGCAACAGCACACCAAGTCTTCGCATACGAAGTAAACCTTCTTTGCAGGATTCCACTTGGGATGCATCAGGAAGGGAAGACATACCAAGAGCAACGAGTCCAACGGGTAAGCGCGAATTCAAAATCAGATCGCTCAACGCATCGATATATTTGCTACAAGCTATTGCATGGGTTGGCAGAGGCAAAATTCCCGGAATAAAACGGCCGCTGCGATACCAGTAAGAAATCGCATCCAACCCCTCCATAAATAAGCGCAGTAGTTGCATATCTGGGGCGGTTATTAAAGGTCTAAATAAAGATCCGGTCAGTTTTGTGCCTTTATGGTTAAAAATAGGTTCATGACTAATCGCTTGTCGCTTGGACCAGGATTGGTGTTCTTCAAGGGCTTGGCTGCTTAGGCCAAGCCAGGGTTCGCCACAGGCGTCGCGTACTTCCTGGAAGGGTTTGTTCTTCCATGCCTTAACAAGCGTGTACAGCCGGGATTTTGGGCTCATCAGCAATCTCCAATCGGGTGAATGCCCAGTCTAGGCAGGACGGATTGGAGCGGTAAGGGCTTAAGGCTGATTTATCTGTAGGATTCTTCCTACTAGCCTCTGCAAAGTATAGATAGGGGCTAATTCCTTAAAGAATTTAAGGAGATCTGCCCTTGAAATCTTCTGGAACGGACCTATATAATCAGCACTCCCATCATGCGAGTGCTAAAAAGTGGATTTCTAAGATGAAAACCCCCTCATTTGCATGTGAGAGATTATAAAGCATTGATTTATATAGATTTTTAATTAGTTAACACTTACTAACATAGGAGAAGAGATGAATTTGCGTCCTTTACATGATCGCGTAATCATCAAGCGTTTAGATCAAGAATCAAAAACTGCATCAGGAATCATTATTCCGGATGCGGCAGCGGAAAAGCCTGATCAAGGTGAAGTTTTGGCTGTAGGTCCAGGCAAGCGTGACGAAGGGGGCAAATTGAATGCACTCGACGTCAAAGTAGGCGATCGCGTGTTGTTTGGCAAATATGCAGGCCAAACCGTCAAAGTAGATAACGAAGAACTCATCGTGATGCGTGAAGACGACATCATGGCAGTTGTTCAGAAGTAATTTCGGAATTTAAGAGAGGAATTTAATCATGGCAGCAAAAGACGTTGTATTTGGAGATAGCGCCCGCACCAAGATGGTCGAAGGCGTCAATATTCTTGCTAACGCAGTCAAAACCACTCTTGGACCTAAAGGTCGCAACGTAGTGATCGAGCGTTCCTTTGGCGGACCTACTGTTACCAAGGATGGTGTTTCAGTTGCAAAAGAAATCGAACTGAAAGACAAGTTGCAAAACATGGGTGCGCAAATGGTGAAAGAAGTTGCTTCCAAAACCGCTGATATCGCTGGTGACGGTACAACTACTGCAACAGTATTGGCACAATCCATCGTTCGCGAAGGGATGAAATATGTAGTTTCAGGCCATAACCCTATGGACTTGAAGCGCGGTATTGATAAAGCAGTGACTGCAGCGATCGAAGAACTCAAAAAGATTAGCAAGCCTTGCACTACTACCAAAGAGATTGCTCAAGTAGGCTCTATCTCTGCAAATAGTGACCATAGTATTGGTCAACGTATTGCAGAAGCAATGGAAAAAGTAGGCAAAGAAGGTGTGATTACGGTTGAAGATGGCAAATCATTGGATGATGAGTTGGAAGTAGTTGAAGGTATGCAGTTTGATCGCGGCTACCTATCTCCATACTTTATTAATCAGCCTGAAAAACAAGTTGCTGTATTGGATAACCCATATGTTCTCTTGTTCGACAAGAAGATTGCCAACATTCGTGATTTGCTTCCAGTATTAGAGCAAGTTGCTAAGTCTGGTCGTCCATTGTTAATCATTGCTGAAGATGTTGAAGGTGAAGCTTTGGCTACTTTGGTAGTGAACAATATTCGCGGCATTATCAAAACTTGTGCTGTGAAGGCTCCAGGCTTTGGAGATCGTCGTAAAGCCATGTTGGAAGATATTGCTATCCTCACTGGCGGCACAGTGATCGCTGAAGAGATCGGCCTCACGCTCGAGAAAACTACGCTTGAGCACCTCGGCCAAGCCAAGCGCATTGAAGTAGGCAAAGAAAACACCATCATTATTGACGGTGCTGGCGATGCCAAAGCGATTGAAGCTCGCGTGAAGAACATTCGTGTGCAGATCGAAGAAGCAACTAGCGACTACGACAAAGAAAAATTGCAAGAGCGCGTTGCCAAATTGGCAGGTGGTGTTGCAGTGATTCGTGTTGGCGCTGCTACTGAAGTAGAAATGAAAGAGAAGAAGGCGCGCGTGGATGATGCATTGCATGCAACCCGTGCTGCCGTGGAAGAAGGCATTGTTCCTGGCGGTGGCGTTGCCTTGATTCGTGCAATGCAAGGTATCAAAGGCTTGAAAGGCGATAACGCTGATCAAGATGCTGGTATCAGCATCGTATTGCGCGCAATGCAAGAGCCGTTGCGCACGATTGTGAGCAACGCAGGTGAAGATCCTGGCGTAGTTGTCAACGCTGTTCAAGAAAGCAAAGGCAATAATGGCTATAACGCTGCTACTGGTGAATACGGCGATCTCGTCTCGCAAGGCGTGATTGATCCTACCAAGGTCACTAAGACAGCATTAGTCAACGCTGCTTCAGTTGCGGGCTTGTTGCTGACAACTGACTGTGCAATCTCTGAGGCACCAAAAGAAGAATCTGCTGGTGGCGGTATGCCTGATATGGGTGGCATGGGCGGTATGGGTGGCATGGGCGGTATGATGTAACCCAATGCACTTTGCATAAAGAAAAAGCCCGGCTCAAACGCTGGGCTTTTTTCATTGGGATGGTGGATAAATTATTGAGTCGAGTGACCCTCAAACATACGAATAGTGTGATTTACGCTTTATCATCCAAGAAGATAAAACACTAAAGTTCGCATCTGAAAATCCATTTCAAAATATGTCCCAATTTTTAGAATCCATGCTTGGTCGGGCAATCAATGAATTCCAAGCCAATCATTTCGATGCTGCTGAAAAGCTATTGTTAAATGTATTACAGTTGCAGAAAAATAACCTTCCAGCCTTGCACATAATGGGGTTAATCAAGGCGGCTCAAGAAAAGCATACAGACGCTGCTAATTATTTCAAGAAGGCCATAGCAATCAACCCTCAGGAGCCATCGCTTCATTACAACCTCGCAAGGGCGCTATCAGCCTATGGCCGGCATCTTGAAGCACTGCAGTATCACGAAAAAACCATTAGGCTAGCAAACGATAACGAGCAAGCATGGGTGAATTATGGAATTAGCCTGGCTGCCCTTGGCCGCATCCAAGATGCCGTCAAGATGTTTGAAAGTGCGGTAGAGCTGCATCCCGCATATGAAGAAGCCTTAGCAAATCTGGGTGAAAGTTATCGACTTCTTGGCGACTATCCGCAAGCAAAGAGCTACTTTGCTAGAGCAATTGAAGCGGGAGGGCAGTTATCTTTATCTTGGTTAGGAAGTGCCCGTATAGATGTTGCGCTTACCGATCACAAGCAAGCGATCGAATCGTATTTGCACTGCTTACAGATTGATCCTGAAAATATAGAGTGTTTACTTGAGTTAGCTTTGTTGTATCTTTCCCTCAAAGAATATGGGTCTTCTCTCAATTGTTACGAGCGTGCTTATCAAATCAACCCCAATGAAGATTTTTTGTTGGGCAGGATCCTGAACGTATCGATGCAAGCCTGCGTATGGGATAAGGTTCCCACTTTAATTGATGAAATTTCTGCAAAGATTCAGGAGGGAAAGCGGATTTGCCACCCGTTTACCGTACTTTCTGCCATTGATGATCCTGCTCTACAGCTAAAAGCGGCACAGATTTGGTCGGCCTACACGCAAAACGTAGAAAGTGTTAAGAAGTCTGGTCAACAACTGCAGAAAAAAGACAAAATTCGTATCGGGTATTTTTCAGCAGATTTTCATATGCATGCCACACTGCATTTGATGGCAGATATGTTCAAAAAGCACGACAAAAGTCGCTTTGAGATTTTTGCATTTTCTTATGGCGATAACATTCAAGATCACAAACTCGAATCAGTCATTGAATACTTCAATGGCTTTTACTACGTAGGCAAGCAATCTGATTTTGAAATAGCGCAAGCCGCTCGTGAGCTTAATATTGATATTGCAGTCGATTTAAAGGGTTATACCTATGATGCTAGACCTGGTATTTTTGCTCATAAACCAGCGCCTATACAAGTAAATTACCTTGGCTATCCTGGAACAATGGGATCGCCTTCCATGGATTACATCATTGCAGATCCAGTTTTAATTCCTGAGAGCTTACAAAATTGTTATTCAGAAAAAATTGTATTGTTGCCGCACAGCTATCAAATCAATGACCCGCAACGTTTGATATCTGCAGCGAATATGACTCGTGAGGATGTCGGTCTTCCAGTCCAGGGATTTGTGTTCTGTAGCTTTAATCAACACTATAAATTTTTGCCCTCAATGTTTGATTCTTGGGCCAGAATTTTAAAAAGAGTTGATAACGCCGTATTGTGGTTAATGGCTGAAGGTGAAGATGTTAGACGAAATCTCAAAAGCGAAATTGCGAAAAGGGGTATCGCATCAGAAAGACTCATTTTTGCTGAACGTATTCCTTCCGCAGAACATCTTGCGAGAATGAGGCTAGCAGACTTATTTCTGGATTCTCTACCCTGTAATTCTCATACCACGGCAAGTGATGCGCTCTGGGTTGGTTTACCCATTTTGACTTTGCAAGGCCAGTCATTTGCTGCCAGAGTGGCCAGTAGCCTATTGACCGCAATCGGTTTGCCGCAATTAATTACCCATTCAGTAGAGCAATATGAGGCACTTGCTGTGGAGTTGGCAAATCAACCTCAAAAATTAAATGAAATCAGAGATGCATTAAACGCTAATAAGCAAAATGCACCGCTTTTTGATTCAGCCATGACAACTCGGCAAATTGAGACTGCGTTTGAGAAAATGATTGAGCAATCTATTCAGAAACAAGCGCCGATCAATATGCAAATTTAAATCTTTTTCTCCGGTGTTAGTTATAAAGTCATGAATCCACAAATTGGTTTCCTTTTACACCAAGCAGTTAGTAGTTTGCAAAATGGTGGATCGGATACTGCACAACTATATTTGCAACAGGCGCTACGGATTCAATCTAATGAGCCTAACGTACTCAGGTTATTAGGTGTTATAGCCGCTCAAAATGGGCTTCTTTCCCAGGCGTTGGAGTACCTCTTGATGTCATTGAAAGAGATGCCCAAAAACCCGCAAACTTTAAGTAATCTCGGGAATGTATATTGCAGGCTCAGACAATTTCAAGAGGCAAGTAATGCCTATCAAAAGGCTATTCGTTTAGATTCTAATGATCCTGAAATCTGGTCCAACTGGGGCATTGTCTATTATGAAGTTAGCGATTATCAGAAAGCTGTTGATTGCTATGATCATGCTCTCAGTTTAGATGCAAGCCATTTGAATGCCATTTGCAATAAGGCAAATGCACTAAATCAAATGCAGCAATATGAGCAAGCGGTAGCATTGTATGAGCAGGCAATCTCTTTAAACCCGCAAATAGATTGGGCCTATGGTTCGTGGTTGCTTTTAACAATGAAAATTTGTCGTTGGAATCACTTGATATCAAATGCTGAGGTGATTGAATCAAGGGTTATGGCGGGACATCGAGCTGCAGCCCCTTTTTCATTGATTGCAATTAGCGACAATCCATTGCTGCATGCAAAGGCAAGCAAGATTTACGGGGATAGTGAATTTCCACCTGACAATTCACTGGGTCCTTTAGCAAATATGAATCCCAATGCTGAAAAAATAAGAATTGCATACTATTCGGCAGATTTTCATAATCATGCGACAGGTTACTTGCTTGCAGAGCTTATTGAATTACATGACCGTAATCGTTTTGAAATTTTTGGAATATCGTTTGGCGTTAAAACAAGTGATGCCATGAAAGAGCGTTTAAACCGCGCATTTGATCATTTTATCGATGTCAGTGACATGTCAGATGAAGGGGTTGCGCAATGGAGCAGGGATCAAAAAATCGATATCGCAATTGACTTAAAGGGCTATACCAACCAATCACGCACAGGAATATTTGCTTTGCGTGCAGCGCCTATTCAAGTTAATTACCTGGGATTTCCTGGTTCGATGCAGGCCCCATACATTGACTACATCATTGCTGATCCTGTGGTGATCCCCAAAGAATTAGAGGGGGGATATTCAGAGAAGATAGTTTACTTACCCAATAGTTATCAGGTAAATGATCGGCAACGTCAAATTGCGGATATCTCATTCTCAAAACACCAGTGTGGGCTGCCAGAAAATGGCTTTGTTTTTTGTTGTTTTAATAACAGCTTTAAGATTACTCCAGCAATCTTTGATGTGTGGATGCGTGTTTTGCAAAATGTTCCTGGTAGCGTAATGTGGTTGTTAGAAGATAATGCAACAGCTGTTGAGAACCTCCGTATAGAGGCGCATCAACGCGGAATCAATCCTGAGCGGCTAATATTTGCGCCGCGAATACCGCTGGCTGAGCATTTGGCGCGCCATCATTTGGCCGACCTGTTTGTGGATACCTTTCCTTGTAATGCGCATACCACTGCTAGTGATGCGCTGTGGGTAGGGCTGCCAGTGGTCACTTTGATAGGTAAGAGCTTTGCTAGTCGAGTAGCTGCCAGTCTGCTAAATGCGATGGAATTACCTGAACTCATCTCTACTAATATTCAGGACTATGAGTTCTTATTAATTGAGTTGGGCAATAACCCAGATAAATTAAATGAAATTAAACAGCGCTTACAAAAAAATCGTTTGAATTCTGCGTTATTCGATACGCCAAACTATTGTCGTAATTTGGAGATCGCATATGAAAAAATGATGGCGCAAAAGAGCAACCATTTATCTTTGGATTCTATTGTGGTTTAAGTAGAGCCACGATAATTGATGTTCCTTTGAAAAAATAAAAAACCGCCCGAAGGCGGTTCTAGTGCTGTTCTTGGGAGAATGTTTATTCAACAGCCTTGACCATCTCTTCAACGACCTTCTTCGCATCACCGAAGACCATCATGGTTTTATCCATATAGAAGAGTTCATTGTCTAATCCTGCATAGCCTGCAGCCATAGACCGCTTATTCACAATAATTGTCTTTGCTTTAAAGGCTTCTAAAATCGGCATACCAAAAATAGGGCTTCCTGGCGTGCGAGCAGCAGGGTTCACCACATCGTTAGCGCCTAGCACCAACACAACGTCAGCTTGACCAAAGTCGCTATTAATATCTTCCATTTCGAACACTTGATCGTAAGGAACCTCTGCCTCCGCGAGAAGAACGTTCATGTGACCAGGCATACGACCAGCCACGGGATGAATTGCATACTTCACTGTCACGCCATGATGGGTTAGCTTCTCTGTCAGCTCTTTAAGGGCATGTTGGGCACGTGCTACCGCAAGACCATAACCAGGAACAATAATCACAGTATCGGCATTTTCCATGAGGAATGCTGCATCCTCAGGGGAGCCCGTTTTGTAATTCTTTGGACCGCCATCATCGCCACCACCTGCTGCTGCTTCAGCGCCAAAGCCACCAAGCAACACAGCCAAAATAGAGCGGTTCATCGCCTTACACATAATGTAAGAAAGAATCGCGCCTGAAGATCCAACGCAAGCACCAGCAATAATCAACACAGGGTTGTTGAGCGTAAAGCCAATACCAGCAGCCGCCCAACCCGAGTAACTATTGAGCATCGACACCACCACTGGCATATCCGCGCCCCCGATTGGAATAATTAAGGTAACACCAAGGACTAAAGCGATTGCGCACATTGCCAAAAAGGCAGCATGACTATCTGCTACGTAATAAGCGATACCTGCACCAATCATTGAGATAGCAAGAATTAAGTTCAGTAAATGTTGGCCAGAAAAGCTAACCGGTTTACCGCTGACCTTGCCAGAAAGCTTACCAAATGCAATGACTGAGGCGGTGAAGGTAATTGCACCAATAAATGCACCAATAAAGAGTTCAATCTTCTGTGCGCCAGTGTGCTCATGGGCAGTATTGAAGACGGCAGCTACGGCAATCAATACCGCAGACAAACCCACGAATGAGTGCATGAGTGCGACTAGCTCAGGCATCTTCGTCATCTGTACTCGCTTGGCTGCCAACGTGCCAATGATGGCGCCACCAACCACAGCAACAGCGATCAGAGAAACGGCTGGTTTGAAGTCAGGAATAAAGAAAGTCGTAATGACAGCAAGCAACATACCAATCATGCCAAAAGTATTGCCTTGGCGTGATGTGGTTGGTGAAGATAAGCCACGCAAAGCGAGGATGAACAACACCGAAGAAATGAGATAGGAAATAGCGGTTATGTTTGACATTGTTTTAGTCTCTAATGATCTTGTTCTACTTACTTAGCTGCATCAGCCGCATTTGCTTTGGGCGCTTTTTTCTTGAACATCTCTAGCATGCGACGCGTCACCATAAAGCCACCAAAAATATTGATTGAAGCCAAGAAAACCGCAATAGCTCCAATCACGCTCGTGAAAGTAATTTCATCTCCGCCAATGACTTCAGTTTGCAACAGGGCGCCAACAATGATGATTCCTGAAATAGCATTCGTTACTGCCATTAAAGGGGTATGTAATGCGGGCGTCACGTTCCAAACCACGTGATAGCCAACAAAGATAGCTAACACAAATACAGTGATGTTTTGAACGGTAAGGATGCTTTGAAAAGCAGCGAGATCCATGATGTTTCCTCGTAAGAATGTTCTATTAGTTTTTGCGGATAGCTTGGCCGTCACGGCACATTAAGCAAGCGGTAACGATGTCATCGTCGGTAGGGATAACGAGTTTCGCTTCTTTATCAATGATGAGTTTTAGAAAGTCAATCAAGTTACGTGCATATAAAGCAGAAGCATCCGCAGCAACCATACTTGCTAAATTGGTGTAACCCACAATCTTGACGCCATTTACATCAACAACCTTGTCTGCTTGCGTGAGTGGACAGTTACCGGAGCCGTTTTCTCCTTTGCCAGCGGCGATATCAATCACTACTGAGCCCGGTTTCATATTCGCAACGGTGTCGCTATGTAATAGGACTGGTGGTTTGCGACCAGGAATTAGCGCCGTAGTAATCACGATGTCAGCTTGTTGAGCACGTTCTGCAACTAAAGCTGCCTGACGCTTCATCCATGCTTCTGGCATTGGTCGGGCATAGCCTCCAACGCCTTGTGCGATTTCTCGCTCTTCATCGGTTTCATAAGGTACGTCAACAAACTTAGCACCTAATGATTCAATTTGCTCCTTAGCTGCTGGGCGCACATCTGAGGCCTCAATGACAGCACCAAGACGCTTAGCTGTTGCAATTGCTTGTAATCCAGCAACGCCAGCACCCAGAATCAATACACGCGCCGCTTTAACAGTACCAGCAGCAGTCATCAACATAGGCATAAAGCGTTGATATTCATTAGCGGCGACCATTACGGCTTTATAGCCAGCAATATTTGCTTGCGAGGACAAAACGTCCATGCTTTGTGCGCGCGTGGTGCGAGGAGCGGCCTCTAGTGAGAAGCCAGTAATACCTTGTGCAGCCATTGCAGCAATGTTGTCGTTATCGAATGGATCGAGCATGCCAATTAGCACGCTGCCAGACTTGATTTGCTTGAGCTCAGCTGCCTCAGGGGCGCGAACTTTGAGGACGATTTCAGCGCCGAATGCATCAGCGGCATTGCCAATCGTCGCACCAACGGCTTCATAAGCAGAATCAGGTTGACTTGCCTGCAAACCCGCATCTTTTTGAATGACCACGGTGTGGCCTTGGCCCACGAGTTTTTTTACGGTTTCTGGTGTAGCGGCAACCCGGGTTTCACCAGGTTTAGTTTCCAGCGGCACTCCTATGCGCATGGCATGTCTCCAAAAGCAAAATTTTAAAAAACTATTTTATGTATATATGCGCGTAAGCGTATATATGGTTACCCTTATACATAAAGAATTCAGGCTAGACCCCTCATAGACCAATTTCTATTTAGGCTTCTACAATGA
>JACCDO011917928.1_pt1 | contig 28088 bp, 16 predicted proteins | sample 7446101 | NCBI WGS metagenome assembly JACCDO01 (sample SAMN15323440, study PRJNA562643) | freshwater metagenome | isolation source: river surface water | place: USA:Blue River Watershed | collected 2017-08-16
ATTGTACTACAAAAGGAACTCAAAGTGTTAGTATCGGTCCTGAACTATCGGTTGTAATTTGTTCATCTACATTACCTACAACAAACAATCCACAAAATTTAGATATAACATTACTTCCATTTGTATGTTAAAAAAAAATATCGTCTAAATAGACGATATTTCTAATTATCGGTATCTAAACCGATATTAGTTCCAAATTTCTTTTGATCTCATAAACCCTAACACACAAGTATAGGCATCTGTTTGATCAAAATTTTCTTTCTTAAGGGTATTGTTTTTAGTATATAACCATTTGATTTGAGGTTCTCTTTTTGCAACTTTTTCCCAAATAATCATTTTTTTATCGGCATCTTTTGGATACCCACCAAAAAGGACAAATTTTTTCTTATCGTTTTCTTGAACTAAATCAGGAAACGCAAACTTTCTTGAATTATATGTTGAGATGAATTCAGGTACAATTCCTAATATATTATAAATTTCCTTGAAGATAAAACTATTAAATCTTAGTAGTGTTTGGATCGTGTATATGTTATTAGAATTAAGTAATGGTTCTTCAATTACAACTCTAACGACTCCAAGATCTTTATATTCTTTTAGTTTCTCGGCAAAAATTTCGGACTTTAATAATAACTCTTTAAGTTTATCATCTTCGTTTTTATCCATCTTTGGTCTTGGTGAAACATGGGTTAATTCCAACAATTCTTGTGTTTTAATATCAAATAGTGCCCAACCAATTGTTCTTGTGGAAACGTCCAAACCTAACACTTTCGGTGAATTTTTCAAATTTTTTGCCATAAACAATAATGTTTTATATTATAATAAACTAAAAGAATAAAAATTGTAGTTTTTTTAGAAGTCTAACTTAACTACATACTGTTGGATACCTTGCCTAAGAACTGGTGATTGTAGTTTTGACATAACCAAAATATCTTGATTTTCGTCTAACAAAGCAATCTCCGTAACATAAGAAGGTGTTCCAGGTGTCCACGTTGGGTTCTGTGAAACTAAGAACTCATTGAAACTTAAATTGATTTTATATTTCATTTCGTAGATTGTTGCTTGGATATCAGTCTCCAAACTACCATAGAAATAATACTCATCACCAAAGTTAAGTTGTTGTCCTGTTGCGCCGTTCTGAACTAATTCAACATAATCATTCAAATTATAGAAAGGAGCCAAATTATAATTTTCAGCGGTTACCGTAAACGTGCTGGCAGTTAGTGATTCTTGTGTTACATATCCATTGATAAACATGTTACTGATTTGATCAGTAAAATCAATCAATCTCCATTGTGTAGGATCAGGTCTTTGTCCTGCTACAGTTCTTTGAGCCAAGACTTGGAACTGTGTTGCGTAGAATCCAGCGGGAACCGTACACGTAGGACAAGAAGTTGTCGTAGTTGTTGTATATGGACTAATAGTAGTTGTCGTGGTAGTAATCGGTGAAGTTGTTGTGGTAGTGGTTGTTGGGTTAAATCCTGGTTGTACCAAACAATTAAACTCGTTTCCGAATCTAACAGCTACATTCTGTGGTGTATCTGGTGTACAAACATTAGCAGTACCAACAACACTTGTATAATAATTACTGTGTAATGAATTAGTGAATGTATCGGTGTTTGATAATCTATACGTCACCCAAAGAGTTTCTCCACCACCCGTCAATACTCCTGTAGAATTAGAAACCCCACAAGTGTTTGGTGTAATTAACGAAACTTGTGGTGCTGGTAAGGTCCAGTTTCTATTTGCTTTGTAAGAAAGTGCAGCAACAATTTCCTCGTCATCAATAATAATTAATTTAGAGTCAGGAAATACTTTACCAATTCTACTTGGTAATCCGTTAGGTTGTGCAAATGTATCCCAAAGGTTATAATATCTTAAACCAGGTTGATTCATATTATCAGAAATACTTGATTTGATGTATTGTACTTGGAATAGGTTTTTACCATCAAAGCCTGGAGGATCAACCCAAAAAGTTTGTCCGAAACAACATTCAGGGTTTTTGTGCCACATTAATGTTGGGATATGTAATTTGAAGTTTCTTGCCTGACCTTGTGTGTTGTCAGGATTTTGTGTATCATAAGGTTCTAAAGCAAATTTTTCACCATAGAAGAAATCAATAGTTTGATTTGTATAATGGATAATGGCAATTGCTTTTTGTTCTTCAGGTGTTACAATAATCTTTTCACCAAAAGAATTATAATAATAAACCGTATCTGTTGAGGTTTGTGCGTCTGATGTTGTATAACCGAAATATTCTTTTTGACCTATATAATTTATGGACCCAAATTTAGTATAATCTTGATATGTACTCGAATTCAATCCCGCAGGACTTTCTGTCCAGGGAATGTTCATGTTCCATATTTTTACATCGAATTGGTCAGTATCACAAACTGACTCAAAATCAATAACGCTTTGACTCCAATGTGGTTCAGGTGTAAAACTATCATACAAAGGAACCATTTGTGGTGGATAAATTAATGTTCTTGCCCAACAATCTATTGATAAGTTAGTAAAGTCAGGTGTTGGTCTATCTAATGTTAAAACATCACCACAAACAGCAACAATTCTATAAGTTAGAATCGAGAAACAACTAATTACGTCTTTATTACAATCAGGTGCCGGTGGTAACGGACACTGTGGTGTGTTAGAAGGTGTTAAACACGGTGTTTTAGTCGGTGTTGGTGTAGGAGTTGCCGAAGCACAAGGAATTGAGTTTGTTGTACTTGGTGTCGGTGTTGGTGTCGGTGTTTGTCCCGGTGAAGCTGTAGGTGTAGGTGTTGGTAAGTTACTACATGAACAATCTGTCTCAGCTCTACCATCATAATAAATGGTGATAAAATCACCAACACTTGGCGTATTATCATTTTGAATATTACAATCCAATCTCTGGATGGTAATGTCTTTCGTACCATTCAAACTTGACATGTTAACAACATAGTTAGGTGTGATAACATAACTATTGTTTACAAGTGCTTTCCAATCTATCGTAGATGCTGTTGTATTACCCGAAAAGAATCCTCTCATCGCAGCTCTATTATACACGGACTCAATACCTGAGTCCATGAATGGGATTCCATAAATATTTGTTTGGTCCTGGTCAACTAAATAAGGATATTTAATATATTGTCTATTAGATTCAGGAACACCTGAACTATTTTGAGCGTTAAATTCCGGTTCTAAAATAACCGTATTTGCTTGGTTATATGTGCTTGGTAATTCATTATATGAAACCTCACTATCTCCTAAAGCAAAATAAGATATCCTGAAGTTACCTTCAGATAGTCTTTGTCTTCCTGTATCAGTAACACGAGTGTTTACTAATCCTGACGTATTTTTAATTATATATCCCATTTAACTGATAAATATTCTGTTAATCATTTTATATTATAAAGGTGGTGGTGGCGGATTAATTACATTTAATGTACAACAATCACAATTATTTATTGAGTTGTTGGTTATTAATAGTGTATAATGCCCTGTGGCATCCTCACATGAACCGCTTGGGTTATTTATGATGTTATTTGTAATTGTTCCATTTATAGTTTCATTACTACCCATAGTAATGGTACTTGAGTAAATATTAGTTTGTTGAGTTATGTTTATAGGTCCGTAAATAGTACAAGGACCACCGAATGGTATTGTATTAAATGATGTATTAGATAATGATAATGGTCCCACACTAGTTATTGTGGCGATGTTATCATATGTGGGTAATGGTGATAAACTTGTGGGATAATAAGTAAAGTTCGAAGATTGTACTAAATCAAACGTTATGGTAACCCCGGCCGGTAATACAGGTGTGGTGATTGAAAACGTGTTTGACACATAGTTAACACTTAATGTCAGGTTATACGTCGTACTGTTTATTGTACCTATAACGGTATTACTAGATAACGTACCGATAGTTGTATTAACATCTTTAACGAATACACTATAATTACCAGGTATTAGTCCGTTGAAAATTGGCGACATTTGATACGTTGTTCCTCCATCTATAGAATATTGATAAGGTGCTTGTCCTCCTGACGCTGAGACTATAATACTACCACTAGATCCACAAATAGCATCATTGACAACCGCACTGACAGATATTGTATATGCAGTAGAACATACACCATTAATCAAATCTATACTAAGAACTGAAGGTGATCCTAAAACCTGCCAATTACTTATTGGTGGATCCGCTGGGTCATTATTCACTAACAAAACATTAGGGTCTGAATAACCTGTCATAGTCCATTGGGATGGTGTTGATCCCGTATTCCAATAAACTAAGTATTGTCCTGTTGATGAACTCCAACTTGGTTGACCGTTTATATCGATGCCAGGATCCAAGTCAATTTGTATGGTTTCACTTACTTGTCCAATGTTTGATGATCTTGTAACTAAAGTTGCACATAGAGGACCATTAACTTTTGGTACTACAGGTATATTACAACTTCCAGGATATGACTCCTCAATGAAATATATGGTATTTCCACTTACGGTCCAAGTATCACCAGATGGGTATAAATCACCGCTATTATCCAATGACTCATAAAACGAACCCTGACAATCTAAACTGTCACAGAAAATCCAAACTCCTTGCGATTGACTCCAAAAAACATAACCTAATTCTGTTGTACCATATTGTAATTTATAATATGGTTTACCATTTTTTTTACCTAAACTGTTCGTAGAGATATAAACAACATTATTGGGAACAAATCCTGAAACAACAAAACACATACCTGAATAAGTCGTCGTTTCTGCGGTCAATACACAAGTTGTTATTGCAGTAAAATCATTATAATAGTCTGTAACAGTAGCCTTATAAGATCCAATACCCAAATCAATTAACGCTGGAGCAAAACTACCTACTTCCCAATTCACGGTGTATGGAGGTGTACCACCTGTAATGATTAAAGTTGCCGCACCATCAAAAGAAGTATCACTTGAGGGTTGTAAAACCGAACACGTTACTCCTAATGGGAATATCGTTATGACATCACATTCATTTGGTCGATTAGTACTTGGTATTATAGAATTTCCCATTATCTATATAAATAATCAAATATTGTATTTTTGGATATAAGATTTCATATTATCTATATATTTTATCGTTGAACTATTATTATCTATGTAATCAAAGTAGTTTGGGTCCTCTAAGATCTTTAAGATTGGATCAATATTAATATAGTCTCCCTTATAAAATTTTGTAGTTTTGAGATTGTCCGTAACACCAGCCATGTGTAATATCGGGTGTTGTTCGTATTTTTCAATATCATCAGTTGCCCAAGAAAAACTCATTTCATCAGTTATTCTTGTTTCGAAACCATACATCCATAAGTTCCAAAGAAGTGCCCACATTTCCGCAGTCCAAAATTGAATCTGTCCAGGGTTAATGGGGAATCTTTTTTGATAATCCATCATTTGGTCATACAACTTAATCGAATCTTTATAAATCTTATCCCAAAGTTCGCAATTTGAGTTTTTGATGAGATATTGTCCTCCACCCGAATTTTTTTGATTAACCTTAATAGTGTCAACTTCAACTCCAATCACTTCGGCCATTTCACTTATAAGTTGTCCCTTTTCGGAGTTAGGATGTTTCTGTTCGTATCTTGTACAACAATCCATTATATAGTCATGCCCAATATAACCTATGGTATCAGATAAATAACAGGTGTCATCGATTAACAATTTATCAAAATTAGGTAGTTCTCTGAATATAATGTCCGCGTCATGTAGAAAAAACAATTTACCGTATTCAGAGTTTGATTGTATCCATTTTGAGATGAGGTATGGTTTGATGCTTGGTATGTAATGTTTTTTATATCTTTCGTCAACATAGTAATGAACATTAATACCTAACTCTTTTAATTGTTCCGATCGTTTTGATGGTTTGGTATTACCTTGAACCAACCCCAATACAACGTGTATTTGAATGGGGTTAATACCTTTTTCAATAAAATTATGAACGTATAGTTTTATTTGCCAAATAAAATAGGGTACATCGGGTTGTGCCGATACAAATATTATATCATCCATTTATAAAAGATAAAAAAATACTTTTGTAAGTGAATTTATTATGTTGCTAAATTAGCCACTAAATATTGTACTTTACCATACCAATTTATGCTTGTAGCGGCAACACCTGTAACTTGTAAAATTACATTAGTTCCGGATATCACAAATGTAAAAGTTGGTGATGCGGCAAAATCTTCTTGGACTGATCCTTGTATTGATCCGACTAATCTAACAGTTCCACCATTATTCACATACGTAGCACTTATTATTCCACCAATAGCACTAGTTGGTGTAGCCAATCCACCAACAACAAAGGCTTCAATAGTATAAATCGAATCAGTTGTCGTTGCGATAGTTAAAAGTGTTGCTGGAGTGGCGTTTGTTGTTGTTACACCCGCACCTAATGGGAAAACAAAATTTGCCCCTGTAGTTAGATCTCCATTACCCATATAAACAGATCCACCACTTTCAATGGACATACGTCTTGTACCCGATGTTGTAAAACCTAAATTGTCAATACCTATTCGATAAATACCCATGTTACTATCACCGCTAAAACTATAGGCTGGAGAACTTACAGTACCATCTCCCGTTTGGATCGCCGATTGTACTTGTAATATATTAGTTGATGGATTGTAAGTTATACCATTATCAGTATATATAGCTTCAAAAGCTGCGGGGTTATTGTTAGTGTCAACAAAAGTTGGGAAAAATGTTGCGTCAGTACCTATAGATTCTGTTTGAACTTTGGTTGCGTCTTGACTAGATGTTCCTGATGTACCGCTAGATCCGCTTGTCCCTGAAGATCCTGATGTTCCTGACGAACCTGAGCTTCCGCTAGTACCTGATGAACCTGAAGAACCGCTAGTTCCTGATGAACCTGAGCTACCTGATGTTCCTGAAGAACCAGATGAACCGCTTGTTCCTGAAGAACCGCTAGTCCCTGAGGTACCGCTTGAACCTGATGATCCAGAAGTTCCTGATGAGCCAGAAGTTCCACTTGAACCGCTAGACCCTGATGAACCACTAGTACCACTTGAACCTGAACTTCCGCTAGTTCCAGATGAACCTGAAGTCCCATCAGTACCTGACGTACCATTTGTTCCTGAAGTTCCTGATGAACCAGATGTTCCTGAACTACCATCAATACCACTTGTACCGGATGATCCAGATGTTCCACTAGTACCTGACGTGCCCGAAGATCCGCTTGATCCAGATGTTCCACTTCCACCTGTAAAACCGGAGACTACCCACGTTTCTGATGATGCACTCCACACTAATATCGATCCATCAGTTATTGCCGAACTAATATAAGTTTCAACGTCATTTATATCTGACAATGATGGAGTTAATGTTGGTCTTACTAAAATTGTAACATTATTTCCATTTATATCCGTAATTGCCGCCACAGGTATTTTAAGATTTGGAGCTGACGGCTCAACATTTGTATATCCCCCATTCAAAGTTGGATTAGCCCATAATATATCACCAACATTCCAAGTTTGACCAGAAGGTCTTATTCCTTCTGTAACCATATCGTTATAGTGAAGATTTCTTACATATCCAAACCAAGTGGCAAATCCTTCTTGATCGTCTGCGATATCTTCAGTTAAAACCCCTACAATCGCATAAAATGGATAAGAACCATCACTTATGGCTTTTACAATACTCAATCTATTACCAAACGAAGGTTGTGTTGGATTTATCATAACAAGTGTTCCTTCATAAAGAATTGAACCTGTCTTATTTACAACAAGGGGATAGTAAGTTTCTTGACCGATTTGTTGGGTAACAAGACCACCTTTCATTCCAAACTCCAAAGTTCCATCAGTATCATTCCAAGATAATTTTGCTTCACCTGAACCTGATGAATATGTTGTATCAAATTGAACCGCTCCTGATACACTTAATGTTTTCGTTGAAAAGTTATAGGTCAAACCTGATTCAGCTATTGCTCCGTCTGTTGTTCCATCTGATGTTAGTATTCTTGTTAGTGATGGATTTTGGACTGTATTAAAACCTGTTCCTGAAGATCCGCTTGATCCACTTGTTCCGCTAGAACCTGATGTACCATCATTACCACTTGTTCCGCTAGAACCTGATGTTCCCGACGAACCACTAGTTCCGCTAGAACCTGAGCTTCCGCTAGTTCCACTAGTTCCAGATCCTCCTCCACCACCTATAGCAGTTGCCACTTGTTGTATTGTTGCTTTATATGAAGAACCTGCAGGGTTTTGTGAAGTATCACCTGTTATGACAATGTGTATCAAGTCAGTTAATGAAACTCCTGAAGCTAATATTTGATCAGTTAATAATGACATTTTATTTTATAAATATCAACCTATTGGAATTGATATAAGTCTCCACCCATAAAAATAAAGTAGTCAAAGTTTTGGAATTGTTTAGGTGGATCAGTAGTACAATTTAGAATTTCAGAAAGTGTACAACCTACCGAATCCGTGAGTGTTAATTGGAATGCGGGTGCGGTATTAAAAATTGTTGGTAATGTAAAAACAATAGGAAATGTAGTTCCACTACCAATATAAGAACAGTTATTACCGTACACATCACAAGCGGTCCCACTGAATGGTGGTGTAATATTAACCGCTGATGATATTATGACTTGTGTTGGCATTAAGGTGTACAACTAACACAAGATATGTCATAATCAATCAATAAATTGACAGTTATTTGAGTATCTTGTAACGGATTTATTGGTTGTGTCGTACAATTTTTTGTTGTATCTTCACAAGCTGTCGTTATTGTAATTCTATTTGAGATAACATCAACAGTAACTGCCGATATACCACTAAAACTTTCTAACATATTTGTTATCGCATTACCCCATTCAACATCACTTGGGTAATCCGTCGCTCCTGTAGAAGTATAAAATTGTGTTTGTGCCGATACTCCATCAACCTCAGCAAAAATTGTAAAGTCTGCCGAATTAATAATACAATTTGTATCTCCACTCGTAAGGTCGTTAAAACCTTCTAAAAACATTGACCTAATCGTTTTTTTCTGTATCAGACCACTATCAAAGAATTGTTCCTCACAAATTGTATAGTATCTATAGTCGACATATTTTTTTGTACCAGTTAATACTACTGATTTTGTCAATGAACATCCGCTAGCATCAATACAAGTTAAACTATATGTACCTGCGGTTAATCCCGAAACTGTAGATCCGGTGTAACCATTAACACTTCCACCACTCCAAACTAAATTGAATGGTGGTTCACCTGAAAAAATAAAACTTGTTATTGAACCGTCATTACCATTCAATGGTTGATTAGGGTACAAATCAAAATAAACTGATTCACTAACATCGACGTACACAGCAAAACTTTGTATGCAATTCGGTGAACTTGAGTCCTGAACTGTTAATGTATAATTACCCCACTTTAAGTTTGTAAATATACCAACAGGACTTGTTACACTTGTTGGGTTATAAGTAGGACCTGTTAGTGTGAATAAATAAGGAAGTGTTCCTCCTGTTGAAACTGTGACTTCGATTCTACCATTATCGCTTCCGCACGTTGTTCCTGTAACTGCGGTTGTTGCATTATATAGGTTAGTTGAATTGATTGTTGTTGTTGCGGTATAAGTACAACCAATAGACGTAACGGTAACTAAATAATTACCATTCGGTAAATTATTAAATGTTTGGTTTGGGTTTCCTAACGTGCCGACTTGTTGTACGCCTGAAGTTCCAGAAACTGAAATTAATAAGCTTGATTCACTACTTAATCCATTGTCCACCAAAACTTGGATTGATCCACTACTCGTAGAACAAAATGAATTAGTTGTACTAATTGCAACTGTGCTAAATGAATTTGGTGTTTGTAATGTGACAGAATCATAGATCGTACATAAACCAGCATCTGTAACTAAAAACGAATATGCCCCCGATGATAAACCTGTAAATGTCACTGATGTATCAAATGTTATTTCAACTTGCCCTGAAGATCCGCTAAAGAAATATGGTGCAGTACCATTTGCAATCAGGAATTCGACCTCACCATCGTTCGCAAAACAACTTGGTTGTTGTATTGTAATAAATCCTGCCGATTGTATCGGTGCAACCGTACTAATATAAAATGATTCCGAACTACTACAACCTGAAGAATTAATAATATCAACAATATAAGTACCACCCGTCAAACCTGTAACTGTAGTACCAGTTTGTCCATTTACGTTTGAGCTCCAGTTTATTGTATATGCTGAGATCGGTGGTGTTAGACCTGTAATGAATATTTTACCACTACCAGAACCTATACAACTCGCATCATTAACAACATAACCCCCAAATGTAAATCCTGTCGATGGTGTTAAAATTACCGAAGCGGTAATACCTGTACATCCACCACCGTCGTTAGCAACTATATAGTAGGTTCCTGCAGATAAGTTGGTAAACTCATAATATGGTGTCGGTGTTGTTGCTGAAGTTATATAATTATCATCACCATCGTATAAAATAAATGAAGCATTTCCATATACCGTAGGTGTAAATCCTGTAATTATACCATTATCCAAACCACAAGAAGGTGCTGTCGAATCGATAGTCGCGGTCGTACCTGTGGATATATAAATCGCTTGTACTATTTTTGTGGTACCAGCATCCGCAATTTGAGCATAATAGGTACCACCTGTCATTCCTGTTACAGAATAAAAAGTTGTATTAGCAGATAATGGTAATAACCCTAAACCTGTCGCATCCGTAACACTAAAGTTCGGTGTATCACCAGTTATGTCAAAATAAACAGCCCCTGATCCTGTATTACTACAATCACCAGTGACACTATAATTATATACTTGAATGTACGGCATTATTGATTACAAAATATTTCAAATTCAATTCCTACGTTTATTTGGAAGTCGTCAAAATTAGGAACACAATTATTATTGAACACTACCACATTTTCATTATCCACATCAATATTATAACTATAACCTGATGTTAGTAAATTATCTAAAGCTTCACCTAAAGCAGTAACCCATTGAGAGTCTGTTGGGAATTGACTTGGTCCGATCCCATTGAAGAATCCGTATTGTTGGAGTTGTACGCCATTTTGTCTTATGTCAACATACCAACTTGATATTACTGTGTTTAACGAACAAACCGTTGAGTTTAATCCATTTTGAGTGAAGAAGTTTTGTAGTGTTTGAGATAATACAACACCAAATGAACTCACCAATGGATCACTATTCCAGGGATATAAACCACAAACAACCTCTTGTACAGGACAATCTAATACATAAAGTTGCGTTGATAAAGTACAAGGTTTACAAGGTACCGGTATAAATCGACAACCTTCTTGTCTTCTCCAAACAAATTTTTGTCTGTGTAAAACTGAGTTTTCTAATCTAACACCTGTATTCCATATTGTAGTTGCTGGAACCATTTGTTCCACCATTCTAATCCAATAGTTCCCCATTCCATTTACATAATCAATCATTGTTTGATATGTAAAGTTGTCATTTTGGATACCTGCTAATTTTTGTGACTCTAAATATTTCCAATAGATAGATTGTAATGTAGGATAACCACCTGTTTTACCATCTGTAATAGTTTGTCTGTTTCTAACATTGACCATGTTTCTCCAAAACGTTTGAGCAAACTCAAAGAAAGTTTTTTGTTTTGGTTTTGGAACAATCGTTGTCCAATCAATACCACCAATTTTAGGATATGGGTTTGGTACACTACAAGGTGTTGGTGGTGTATAGAATAAACCTTGTTCAGGGATCGGGAAGTTGTATTGACGTGACATTGTCCATACATCATAAACCAAACCTTGAGCTGGGTTCATCATAATATCAACATTTTTAACGTTTAATGTTAAACACTCCTCACCTACCTCATAGTAAGAATTAAATCCACCATCAAAACTTGTTCTTAAAGTCGGATCTGAATCAGTCCAACTCTTTTTGTTATCGGCGACTTTCCTTAACTTGAACCCTATGTTTAAATAAGGGAATTGTCTGTATCGTTGTAGATATTCTTCACCGTAGTTAAATGGTAATAATTGAGTTTGATAGTTAGGGTTATCTCCTGTAAATAATAAATTTGTTGGTACTGCAAACTCAGGCATTCTATGCTGTGGTGTAGACTCAAACCATCCTCCACCAATTTGGAAATAATATGTCTCAGACGCTGTTGGCATTTGAGGACAACCAAACGCATCAACAGGATAATCACCCCTATCTGTCAATACATTTGAATTGACCGAAACTGTTGTGAAACCTGTATATTGCACCCCCTGAATGTAGAATATGTTATCTCCTTGTAACACGGGAAGTTGTAAACTTAATGTACCTCCTGTAATTTGGAAGTATTGTTTATCAAATTCTCTCATGTTAATTCGTTGGTCAGCAACATAAATGTATTCGTTAAAATCAATCAACGCTTCAGGTGCACCCACCATTCTTAAAAGACATTCGATAGATTTTCTTGTACCTTTTGATTTGAATAGGTATGCTGAGTTCAATATTAAGTTTCTGTAGAACTGATAATTGATCTCTTCAGGTGTTGGTCCGATTTGTAAACCAGGGAATGTATTTGGTTGTGTTGTAAATACCGCTTGTAATAACTCCTCATTTGATATTGGTGAGAAGTTCGTAACCCACCCTAAAGTTTGAGCTAAGTTCTTTAATAATTGTGATGGTATATCATTTTGTACGGTATAGTGAACACTATTAATGTTTGCTAATGCCGATATGAAAGTTTTAGTCTCATCAAAACTTCTTCCGTAGATCTGTAACAATTTCTCAAACCTTTGGTCTGGTGTATCAAACTCTTTTAACGCCCCTGTGGTGAAAAATCTTGAGATTAGGTTTGTGTTATATTGATCTAAATTAATCGCAAAATCATTAATCTGTGTTAAGTAGTTATCAAAACTTGAAGTAATGATGTCCAGGTTCCAAATACCTGCTTTAGGGAATGTCGCGTATTCACTTGTAATTGCGAATGAACCATCCTCTAATTCTCTTGGTACAGAAAATTTAGCGGTGTATGCCGGTGTTATTTGTCTGTTAAGTAAAAAGTTTTCAACCGAGTCAAAGTTTAAGTTAAATACTTTATTAACCTCAAAGTCATTTGGTCTCACAACCAAATAATCATAAGATATTTGGTTCCCACTAAATGGGTTACCATCAACAATCATTTTTAAGGTTGTTGAATTACTGTCGGTTGGGTATAAGTAATTAAGGGGGTATTGTTGTCCATTAACAAATAGAATATACTTTTTATATTCCAACTTCATATTCCTTAATGGTGAAACTTGATTTTCATTAAACATCATGTTAGTTTCCGCATTTTGTGAAAAATCAATTTCAAAAGGGTTTCTAATTGATGATAATAAAATCTCTAAAGTGGTGTCGTTTTCAACAGAATCATAAATAATATTGATTGCCGTTTCTTGATTAATGAATTTATCAGTTTGTGGTGCAACTTCTAAACCAGCAGGAAAGAAGTTAATAATCTTCGTAATTGATGTTGATAACCTTTTAACTAACGAACCGTATTGTGTAAAGTTTGTAACCTGACTTAAATCGTAATTAGGGTAAACTCTGTAGTTTGCAGCCAATATTTCAGCCGCTTCTACATTTGTATCAATATTAATAGATTCTAAATTTATAGGATCGGAAAATGTTCCTATTGTAAAAGTTCTATTCTGTTTTTCGGTTATATTTGTTGTGAAATTAAAATTCGCTTGTGTCAAACCACCACCTGCAACAAGTTGTACCCCAACTAAATTGTTAGAGAATTGGTTTGCGGCACTACTTTGAGGTGGACAAGTAAATTTCTGTGTTGCCATTAAGCTGTGATATTGTTAAATGCTTTAGAGAAATCAATATTTTCACCACGATTTTGTCTAACTTCGTAAAGAAGAGTATTGAACTGATCTTTAATTTCATATAAGTTGTATTGTTGATAAATGTTATTATCTGCATCGTAAATGGTGTAAATACCGTCCTCAATAGATTTAGTTTGATTACCGTAAAGTGCAATTGCAAGAGTTGATATATCTTGATCAACGATTTCAATTTCAGTACTTATAGGGTTAAAGTATGTATTTGAAATGATAATACTTTGGTTTGGTTGGCCTATAAATGGTGTTGCACTTGGTTTGTTAGTAGGTGCTGATGAAGGTGATAACGTACAAAATAATAAGTTCGTCGCTCCCTCAACATAAGCATATCTAATAGATTTTTGGATTGTGTTTGTTAGGTTTTGTACCACAGGTTCACAATAGAACGATGAGGTTATAATTCTAAAAAAGTTAGGTATTTTAGTTCCATCAGGATTTAAATACTCAACTCTAAAACCTACTAATCCTTGATTAACAAATTTGTTTCTGTATTCAGCAGGAACATTGTTAAGATCAATAACAAGACCTTTAACATTTGGTAATGCGGATAGAACACCACAATCAGTAATTGTTGTTCTGATTTGTGCCGGTCTAATCATTAGAGTGTAGATACCTAATTTGTTGAATTGGTCTGCAGGTAGTTTAAGGTTGTATAAACCACCTAATATCTCAACACTACTTCCACCTGTATTGGCATTATTGAAGTATGGTCTCAATACATCTTGAGCATTCAGAGTTGTCAATGTGAAGTTTTGAGTATCGTCTCTTGATTCTGTATAAACCACTACGATCTCAACGTCTTCGGGACTAACGTCTGATGGTCTTATAGTTCCGTAATTACCTGTTGCCATTTTTAATCTTTTTTCCTTTTTTATAAATAGTTATGTGGACACTTTTTCAACATTAAAATATTTGTATCCGTATTTTTCTAAATCACCTACATTATCAACTTCACCTAACCTCATCACATTTTCTAACGCTGTGTATTTTCCTCTCTCAATGAAGACATTTGTTATAATTTCAGGTTCATCAATAACATTTAATAGTGCCTCATTCTTTGTTAAAGCACTTAAAACTAAATCACCTGGTACTAAACCATACGAATCAACTACGTAAATTGTATAGTCCTCGTAATCAAAATAGTTTACACCATTAATTGTATATGCAGAATAAGTACCAGTTGGGTCAACTCCCCAATACGTTCCAATAGCACCTGTGGTTCCCGTAACTTGGACACCTAATTTGTATTTACCTCCCGCCAAGTTTATCTTTGGTCCATATTGTGATAAGTCATTAAGTGTTGATTCGGTAAATCCTGTAATGACAAATGGTACCGAAGTGTAGTTGTAAGAATAGTAATCGTTAATGTCAGTGTTTGAGTCTCCTGTGAATATATAATCATAACTTATTGGTGTTGCTGACCAACTACCACCAGCAGGATAGAATACAATATTACCCTGTGGATTTGTTATCGTTACGTTTGAATATGGTAAAGTCACAGGTTTTTGGACTTTTGATATACCCCAAGGCGAATTACAAGTTAACGTAATTGTGTAGTTATTTGGCGCTGTTGGGTAAGTGTGTGTTAGGGGTGTAATACCAACTACAGATTGTTGTGGTGACCCATCACCCCAATCTAAAGTGTAAGTACATAGTTGTAGAAACTTAATGAACTCCAAATCGGAGGTATTATAGAAAGTGTATGTGTATGGATTTATGGTATTGGCGGTGGCGATAAAATTATTTAACACATCCGCCTGTATTATCAAACCATCAGTTGGTGTGTAATAACCCAAATCAACCGCAGATTCAGTCAACATAATATTAACCGAAAGTCCTGTTAAGAATGACGTTCCACCTGTGTTACCTGACAAAATATAACTCATAGGTAGGTAAACACCTGTTGTTCCTGTCGTTGTTGCGATTATCGTTGTTGCCGTTAAACAACAAGGATCAATGATCGTAGTGATGTCCGTTTCTCCCGTATATGGAACGAATACCAAGTCACTTTTGATATTTTCGGGTGAAATAATAAATTTATATTCCTGTAATTCCATTATGGGTTAACATATTCGTACCATTTTATCGGTGTTAAAGAATCACCAACTCTTAAATTAGTTGATGTTGAGAACACTTCGTAAGTTTTCTTGTTATAATCTAAATCCACTCTATAATAGAAATATGTTGAATTATCAAAAGTAAATCTGTCGGGGATGATTGAGGTTTGTTTCGTGTTTGTCATTCTCTTGAATACTCCTATTCTTGCATCAAAAAAACTTGCAGTCATATAGAAAGTATCAATATCTATGTCTTGACGACTTCTTAACCAATAAATAAAAAATCCTTCTTTATCACCAATGTAATCTAAAATCATTTTTGGTTTTTTGATTTCGGCAGGTGGAACTAATGGTGATAAGACAACCGTTTCAGTTCTACCCTGTTGTACTGGTAAAATGATAGATAAATAAAGTTGTTGTGTCTTCTCATTATCACTATCAAACAGATCCAACTTGAAGAACGATTTAGTGAAGGGTTTTGCGTAATAATACACTTGTTCGGCAGTAAACCCAAGATTTAAATATGATACTGACCACGCATTTATTGGGATTGTAGTTGCGGTAATTGGTTGTAAGTTATTATAAAAATAAAACTCATAATCAATTGCCGAATCCTCATTTTGGAACACGTTGTGCGGAAATCTGGCAATCTCAAAATCAGTTGCCGTTCCAATAACCTGTTTTATAATACTTGTTTCGTACTCACTAATCGCTTCATCTCTACCCGTAAAATCCCATTGCATGTTAATTGGGATATTAATAGATTGATCTAAGTCTGATTTTAATATTTTTACTTTATTCGCATTCATCTACTAATGGATCCTCTATTGAATTTATGTCTTGTGGAACTTTACCTATTTGTGAATAATCACTTGGTATGTTATAATCCTCAGGTGTTATTCTGAATATAGTATTTACGAATGGGTAGTGAGCATCATTCATGAATGGGAAATCAATACCAATACCTTCATTATCTATAAATCCATATGGATATAGATCTCTCCACCTAAACAAAGCGTTAGTTGTCGAATAATAAGCGTATGGTGGAATACCCACAACATTTGTTGAGCTTCCTTCCTCAATATAATCGGAAAATGCTCCGATTTGAATTGGGTTATGTGGTTGATAAAAATACCCAATTTGGTTTGTACTATTCAGACCATTATCAACAATTGCGAACCAATTTTGATTGAATTTGATTTTATGTTGGTATGTCGATATAACTCTTTCTAATTGATCGAAATTATTCCATTCACAAAAATCACCGTCGATTGTATCACCTGAGGATAGTAATTCGTTGTAAAAGAATGGTCCCGAACCAGCTTGGGATGTATATTGTCCCTGTGGTATACCGGTATTCGAATTTGGGTTACTTTGATCCCACCAAGTCTGTGGTTTTTTATTTTGTAGGAATGTATTAAAATCCCAACCTTGTTTCATATTTCTTGTCCACCCAAAACATCCTCTCCAAATTGTCGTAAAGAATAACTCCGTTAATGGTCTAGTTTGATTATCCAATAATCCATTTATATTGATATCACAATTAAAAGATAATGTATAAGCCCTACTACCTTCTTTAACAGATGTTCTTTGTTTTTCATTTGGTGTTAAGACCTTAATTTCACATTTCTTTTTATCTCCGTATATGTTCCTTTCAAATCCAGCATTAACTAAAACCGCACAATTGGGGTCGGTAATAATTTTGTGTTTACGAATATAATATTGACTAATCGTGTCAGCAGAATTAGCGGCGTTTATCACTCTTCTAAACGTACCTTGTGTATTGGTTTGGAAAGTTGTACCGGTGTATCCAACATTTCTAATATTGAAGATGTATTCTTCGGATCCCGCACCTCCATCTCCTAAACTAGTTACTTGAAATAGTTGGTTTCCATTATAATTTACAGATAATTGAACGAACTCACCGACAGCTAATCCATGTTTTAAGGGTGACTTAAATACTATATTATTACGTGATTGGTTTGATCCTACCACAATGAAATATGGTATTCCATTTGATGCAACCCAAGTCCAATTTATACTCGTGTCCGGTTCTACCGTAAATAAAGTTTTATTAAAATCATTGGCATAAGCGTAACTTATATAATGAGACCAGTTGTAGGTTGTTGCACTCACACTTTTAAAGTTAAGATGATTGTTTGGTGGTTGGGTATAACCAATAACCGCATTATCCGTTCTTATGAAATCGAATTCAGGGTATTGTGGTAAACCTTCCCATGGCACACTTTGATCTGTCGCAAATGGTGGCTGATTACCTTGATAATAATAGTTTTTAGCATTACCCAAAGCATTAGTGTAATATAAATTGTCTCTATACGGAACATATGTGGTTTCTCCCGAAATCGCATTTTCAAACAATATTGTAAATTTGGTAACGGGTCTAAAAATTGTGGACGCTTGTCTTTCTTCTTCAAATACGTTCACCAAATTCAAATCAACACTTCGGTCATACTCAACCAAATCTTTACTTGTTTGACTAAAAGGTACGTTAATAAACTGATCAGTTCTCGGTGCCGATTTATATCGTTGGGTTGATAATATTATTCTTGTTGTTGGGTCTACAATCATTATTCTTCAGTTGTTGCTACGTAAAGTTTATAGAACCTATCTACTGCCGTTTTACCATTGTTCAAACCAAAATAGAAGTGGTAAGGTGCTCCAACAACAATCGCTTGTTGATTAGATCCAATTGGTTGTCCTTGTATAATATAACCAATCGGTGGTTGTGCACTTGGGATGTTGTTAACATAATTAGAAATATAACCTAATTTAGTTGTTTGAGTTATATATTTTTCCTGAAGAGTATCAAAATCAAGATCTTGATATTTTTTACTGAAAAACCCTCCACTATAAACTGTATCGGTTACCCAGTTATTATCTTCAGTTCCAAAGATATTCATAGTAGGATTACTTTGTTTTAAAGACCATTTGTAATGAGGTACAACCTGTGACTTTGAGTATCCAAATTTATCTTGTATTAAAGGTGAGGTACTATACGTCTCAATCCCCGGAGATTCTATTTTTCTGTAATTTAAGTTTTGTTCCGGTGTTTGGAAGAACACACCAAAAACAGGTTTAATGTCCGCGTTTGATGGATAAGGAGCTGGATAATAGTTATCACCAAAGAAGATATAATTATTACTTGGCACATTTTCAGTTATAAATGGTAACACTTTCCATTCCGAATTAATCGATAACATTTGAGCCCAATCACCATCAATTCTATAACCCCCTCTTGTACTGTTAAAGAACTGAATAATACCTTTACCTTCACTTGAATCTCCTCCAGTTGAGATAGGTATCATTCTTTGTCTAACGCCCTCATTTAATATTCTTGATAAGAATCCTAATTGGATTAGGTCAGAGTTATCTTGATATGAGGTCGCTTTTAATTGATCAGCGTAGTAAGACCCAAAACCATCAATACCACTACAACAAATCTCATTAATAAAACTATCTCTTGGTCCTAAATCAACAACAGTGGTTGGGAATTGTATTTGTTTCTTATTATACCCAAAACCCGGGAATGAAGTTAAAGAACCAATCGCATTTTGTGTTGGCGAATTTTTACCAATAAAATCATTACCATTCCACGGCGAAGATCTATAATAGAAACTATTTGATAGGTCATTAAAGACGATCACATCCTCACAGTATCTATAATCGGGATCAAGGTTGGCATTAAATAATGTTCTCTTATTAAAGCTAAACATATATAGTGCACCATTTAACCAATTGTTTTGGAACACTTGAGCAAATATTCCTCTACAAGCAGCAAAGTTCATTGTAAACCTTGTCTTCCATTCTAAGAATAACCTTGCATCATCACCATATTGGGCCAAATATGTTTTATTTAATAAGCAGTAACAACCATTAACCATCCTGTCTGCTGGTATAGAACATTGACCAGGAGGAATAACTCCAACGTTACTTCCTGACCCACTATAACATTCTAATGGAACCATACCTTCACAAGTTAATGTATTTGTTAAACCTGAAATGAAAGGATCTTCATCTTTTTGTTCACCTGATGGTAAATCAAAACCTGCGGATATTATTGGTTCAGTTTGGATACCTGAAGCGTTATAAACTGCGAAGTTATTATTTTGGTGTAAAGCATAACCTGTTCTATTCTGAACACCATTTTCAATTTCAGTTGAAGTTGGTAATCTATCACTCCTCATTACAATATTTGTACTTTGGAATGTGACAGGTGTAAGACCATATCGGTAATACGCTGGTGAATATAAAGCAGATATATTACCTCCTACGTTTACATCATTAAACCAACCATCTTGAGTATTATAATATTGTTCTTTTTGACAATCTTGGTCACATCCTTGTACTCCTGAATTTGTATATATGATTTTTGTTGGTGCTGAATTTAAATTCCAACCCAAGAATGCCCCACCACCAACATATTGAGTTGGTGCGGTTTGTTGTCTTGGTATAGTATAATTAGATGATGCATCAACTTGGTATAAATTACCATTTCCTAACGGACCTATGGTTATTTGTGAAGTAGTCTGCCAAGTTGGTAGTACTGGTGTATAAGAACCAACACCGGAAACGTTAGTGTCGTCAGTACATAAGTAGAAATATGGTAGGTTAGATGTGAATGCTGTAAATTTTGTTGTGTCAGGAGTAAAAGCAAATGATGGAAAATACAAATTAGAGACGTTATTTGTTGAGCTAACGTGACTAACAGGTTTATTACCCGATGCAAATGCACTATAACCTTGTATTGGTCTGTTTAGATAATACGACCCTTCAACCATAACGTTTCCAAATGAAGAGAAACCAAATATTTTTGATAAATCATATTTTATAGTTTGTTTAGGTGTGAATGGGTCGACACCTCTTACAAATATACAAACTTCATAAGCCTCATAACCCTCCATTAATGTTATTACATCATTTATAGTCCAGCTACTAAACGCAGTTGCGTTTAAGGGAGGACAACCAGGTGTGAGTATACTCACATCGTGTCTTAAATACTGATTAGGAAAATACCCTGATGTGAGTTGATCAATTCCCATAAATTCATTTACAGTGAGACCTGTTATTAATTGGAAATACTCAATGTCGGTTGCGAACTGTAAGTAAGATTCTTCAACATTTGGGTTACCAACGACAGGTAATTGACTAACTTGTGGTAGATTAAGTACGATGTTTGCGGTTAAATTATTTTGTGGATCAGTAGGATCCGCATATTGTACTGAAGCCGGTAATGAGTTTCCTGTCAGTGTTGTACCTGTTATTGAGTTAGTACCAAACTGATTAAGTGTCGCTCCTGTTAAGTTAATTAAACGATTTAAGGATTGTGCATCAGTGTAATTTGGGTCTTGGAACGAACACACATTACCAATACCAATTTGTCCTGTTGCTCCACCACCCATAAGTACAACAACTACTTGATCTGTAAATGGTTGTGATGGTGTTCCAGGATTAACTAAAGTTTCTATTTGATTGACAGCACCTCCAAAATTGAAGTACTTATCCCTTGTATTGAAATCGTTTAACTGTTGTGGGAATGTCTTAGAAAGTGGGTAAGCAAAAAATCTTCTATCAGGTACAGTTCCTGGTACACCAAATGGTTTATCAGTTGCCCATAAAAATGGTTGTGGTGCGTGTAATAAATACTGTTCATTATCGTATAACCTATTTGGGTTAGTTGAGGATATTACGTCATACCCTGAAATTACTCTGGCTAAATCTAATGAGGCTTGTATAGCCAAATCCGAAGTAATATTATCATCCGCTATTTCAGACGCAAATGTTTTATACATTCCAGTAATATCATTACAATCATATGGATTGTCATCAGGACTATCAGGTGGTCCTGATAAGTTAGGGTGATCAATGATGTATGATCCGGCAGAGTTTACAGGTGCTATAATACTTAAAGCGGGTACTAAAGTATAGTTATAAAAACTACTAGAACCACCTTGAGCTGCTGCATCAATTTCATCATTAACACTGTTAATGTCAAAATTATCATCCATCTCAGCGGTTTTACAATCACAATCACAACTAGTACAGTCAGGATAAGCAATCATCGGTAGTGATATTCTTGGAAACCCTTTTACTTTAATTGCGGCAATAATTGCAAATGCAAAAAATGCCGCGGCCAATGCGAATTTAAATGCTGCAACTGCTATCAAGAAAATACCCGCAAATATTAAACGAATACCTTCCAATAACCATCCAACGTTAACCGATGGGAATCCCGCGTTAATTATACCTGCACCTGCACTGATTGCAGCAACACCATTTTGTATTGAGTTGAATAACGCTACGGCAGCGTCATAAGTTAGGTAAATACTCAAAACGATTAATACGTATTTAAGTATTGGCCACATAAATGAAATGAAGTGAGCAACAAATAATAGAACTAAAAGTGGAAAAGTTAGAACATTAATTAATGTATTGAATACAAAAAATATTGGGTCGAAGTTTCTAATTATATCATTTACTGGAAATGTATTAACAGTCGATTTACAAGTTCTATTATCAATTTCTTTTATACCTAAATGTCTTGCTCTACCAATACCATTTTTGTATCTGTCTAAGAACATTGCGGTTGTGTAAACCTTATTGTATTTAAACTCATAGAATGTATCTTCACAATCAATCGCTTCTTGTGGGTTAACATAATCATCCCAATCCAAACTAAACGCATATGACTTTAAAAGATTAAATAATGTCTCAGGATAAACCTTAAATGTAAAGTCTTGTGTGACGTTAGGATTTACAGGCGTACCGACAATTTGGATTGTATCCCCGACATTAAATGGTATTGAGTTTTGAGATCCAGTGTAAAGAACTCCATTTAAGTATATCTCGTATGACGAATTATTAAGGGAATCCTCAAATGAAATTCCGGTATCAAAACCAAATGATTGTATTTCAGTCGCACCTGAAGTTAAACCTGGTTGGATTTGATAAGTATATGATTGTGTGGTTTCATCAAATGGGTCATTACCTGAAGTAGTCCACCCATATTCTTTAACATTTGGAACTAAGAAATTAGCTCTTTGGAAGCTATTTTGTAATCCCTCTTCGTTTTGCCATTTTATTTTGAATCGGTATTTACCCTTCGTCGGTATACCCTTACTAGGATCATCAGACAAAACTTGTTCTCCAAATTCATTTGTGAAAACGTAATCTAAATTCATCGGTACGTTAAGTACATAAGTCCCGTCAGGATCTATTACCTTACCTTCTTGTTCTACTTGATATGTTTCTAATATTGGTAAACCTTGATCGTCCGAATTAATTGTTTGTCGTATTGCCTGTATTTCACCAGGGCCAGCGATCAACTCACATAAATTACCTGTGTTATTTTTTGGCTTACAACTAACTTTCAAAGCATCATCGTTTGTTGTCGATATAATTGAACCCATAAACACTGCAGTTGGCTGTATATTGATGTTTGCCTGTTTAGTTAAGTCAAAATCAACTCTTGTAATACCAACTTGACATAAATCTTGATCACCCCAAAATGGTGCAACATCAACATCAAACACTAAATTTTTAATTTGAGGTAGTTCTCTTAAATTTGTCGAAGTTTTAAATGTGGACCCATTAACTTGATTTTCGGTTGCCAAACCTTGTTGTATTAAGTCTTGTGGTGATAAAGAAAAACAACCAATATCAGATAGATCGACATCCATTACAATTGTTTGGTTACCCACAGGAACCCCAAAAATCATAAAGTCACCACTATCATTTGTTGTTACGGTAAATCTATAGTATTTGTCGTAAACCTCGATGTAAGATTGATCCATTAAAACATCAGCAACATTTGGAAAAGTACCTGTTGATTGATGTCCTTTATATGACGGTAATTTAGGTAATAAATTATACCTGTAACCCTCTTCGTTTGTATCAGTTATAGTCCTATATGGGTATAATTCTGAAATTACGGGATCAAGTTCATCTGCATCATCTAATGGGATAAAAACAGAAACCTTAGCGTTTGGTAATCCAAACCCATTATTAACAAAAACACGACCGACTACGACACCGTAATCGGCACACATTCTTGAGTATAAATCGTTTGCGAGAATCTTTAAGGATAGTACTTCCAAAGATTCCCAATCTTGTTCTAAATTGACATTAATATATTTGTCAACACCGACTTCGGTTCTTATTCTATATGATTTGGGCATTAAAGATTTCGTTTTTTCATAAATAGTTTATTTCCTATTTTAGAAAAAATAATCTTATTTTGAGAAAAATAAATCTCTACGAGAAGTTTACTGATTTTAAGTTTAATACCCTTACATTAATGTCCTTATTTGGGTATCTAATTTGGTAAGTTTGTGTTGGAGTTGCAAACAAAGTATCCGCAGTTGGTTGTATTTGTCTTGTTACTGGATCTGAATATGGCATTGATGTTTGAGCTGAAGAATATTGACCACCAACTTGATTAAAGAACAGAACATCAGAAACACTCACAATACCATTCTCAGATTGGAGTATTCTTCTTAATTCAGAAATATTAACGTTCTGACCTAACTCTCTAACCAAAGGATTAAAGAACTCACTAACTAATTGGATTACTTTAGCGATGACTGCTCCTTGATTTTGACTATTATCTAATACGACATCAACAGTGACTGATAAGTCTATAGTTTCTGCCGCTTCAATAGAAATATAGTCATTTATCATTCGATAATTTGAAAGGTAGTTAGCGACATTCTGTTTTAAGGTATTTGAAACGACATTGGTTAAACTACCACTTGTGTCGTAAGACAACATTTTAATTTTGATCTTGTTATTTTCCTCCGTAATTGCAACTTTTGCGGGTGCGCCAAACTGAGAAGGCATTGTTCTAATGATAGAATTGTAATCATTTACGGTAACCGCTCTGTTTTGTGCTGCAAAGTTAAATGACACCATGTTTCTAACATCGTCTGTTGTTGGTAAGTTAGCACCTCCAATAGCGGCTGTTACGTTATTACACTGTAAACTATTAATAACACTTCGGTTTACAGAATCTGACGGACCATTAACAGCAAATGAAACAGTACCGATTTGATTGATTGTGTTTATACCTAAGTTACTTGATAAACCACCTCCGATTCTATACTGAACAAATAAAGTTGTGTTTGGTGTTAGAGCGGCACCCATAGCAAAGTTATTAGTATATCTACTCAAATCAAAACCTTTACCATCACGAGCAAATTCTCTTAATTGTTGTTCTGCAGAGATATTACCACCACCGAAGGTCATTTTACAGAAACCTTCAGGGGTATATTCACTGATGAATTTATTTGATGTTGTAATATATCTACCAACTTTAATACCTGGTTGATCCGAAACTTTAGTAGGATCTTCAATGAAAACTCTATCTTGTACCAAAGCATCAACTTCAAACCATCTTTCAGGTCCTACAGTGATAAAATCTTGTGGTTGAGGTATTGTTGAATATTGGGTACCAGGTTTAAGTAATACACTTGTAATACCTAATACATTTTTTTCAGGTAAGAATAATTCTAAATAAGGTCTTGCATCGTTAGCTGTGATTACTCTTTTATAAACCTTAGTAATACCATTAACAACAACTTCTCGTTTAACAATCGTGTAATTAATAAGTTTACCACTTGAATCAAAATTAGGTATTTTAACTCTGTTTGGTGATCCTTCAGCGTTTATTGGTGATGCAAAATCAATATCATATACAGTTTCAAATGGTTGTCCTGCACCATTAACTTGAGATCCTCTTCTTAATACACCACAATATCTTAAATCCTCCCTATCTCCAAAAGCAGGTACTGTAATTGAAAAGTCGACCAAAGCCACCGATGGTCTTTGACCTGGTACTTTTAAACCATAAGTTCTTGCGATATTATATACTGAATTCTTTTGTCGTGCAAACTGTAGTACAGTTTCTTGAATACTTCTATCGATTTGGAAGTTGAGGTTATCAGTAACCGCAGCATTCAAATCTAACATAACAGAGAAAATACCCGCATCATTAAAGTTTTGTACTAAATCAGGATAATACGTTCTAGTAAAGTTAATTAACTCAGTTCTTACTCCTTGAAAGTCTCGGACCGTATAAGATATATTCTTTTCTGCCATATACTATTAAATATTGATAATAATAAAATCACTAGATTCAAAAGCTGAATCCGTTATTCTATAATCTATTTTAATTCTTGCTGTGTGTTCTAATTGAGCGATGTTGGTAACTTTAAATTCTCGTTCACCATCTCTATTTACTGTGTATCCTTTATCTTCTAATCCTGCGGATGCTGGTTCAACAGTAATATTAGTCACTTGTAGATTTGGCATGTAATTACCTATCGTATCTCTAATTTCAGATTCGATATCTGAAAATGTTGGTCCATCTAAAGGTTCGAAAATATATTCATAAAGACGTGTACCAAAATCAGGTAAAAAATATCTTGACCCTTTCCTAGTTAAAAGTAAATGAACTAAGTCAGATCTAATTTCAGCTTCCGTAGAATTTGTCACATCTAAATATCTACCCGTGAACGAATCTACAAAAGGAAAAGAAATACCGTATGTAATGCCATTTGCCATATTACATAAATATAGTGTCGTGATATTTTCAATAAATAGTTATGAAATAAAAAATCCCGACATAGTGTCGGGATTAGTGTCGTGTTGATGTCGTGATTAAGCGTTTTCTGGTTTATCAGGATCCAATACTTTAGCAAGTCCTAATAGTAAACCTGAGACACCCCAACTAATTGCAAGTCCCACAGGAAATCCTGTCATCGATGCAATTAAAATAGCCGCAGGTACCCCACCCCAATTTCCGATGTTGGCAGCCCCAATATCACGTAGTATTCTACCTAACTTTTCTTTAGGTGTTTCGTTCTCATTCTCTTCACTCATTTCACCGTTCATAGCTTCACTTGCAAGATCTTTAACCGCATCGTGAGCTTCTTTAGCTGATGTATATTCATTAATACCTAAATTATCTAAAACGTTCTTAATTTGGTTTATTTCACGATCAGATAGATTAGATACGATATCTTCTAATTTCATTTGTACTTTAGGTGAATCAACAATTTTTTCAACTTTTCTTGATGCCATAGAATCCTCAGCGTCTTCCTTTATAATTCGTTTAACTATATTAGTTAAATCATTTTCAGTCAATCTTACTACTTTCTTCATAATAATTTTTATTTATAAATACCTTATATAAAAAAAAATCACCAATTTAATTGGTGATTTTTAATTTTTAGGAAGAACATCCAAAACATTCGAAATCTGAATTCTCAGGTTTTTGTGGTAAATTTAAACTATTATAGTCAACTTTCGGTGGTTCAGGTGTCACTATTGGTTTTTGTTTTTTTGATATGTCCATCGCCAAGTGTTTTGCTCCTGTTGAGATTGCCTTGGTTCTAACATAATAACAAAGTGTTTTCAACCCTCTTTCCCAAGAGTGGAAGTGTGATGAAGTAATCTTCGATAATGTTGGGTTAGACATATATATATTCATTGATTGTGATTGGTCAATGAATGGTGCTCTGTCCGCAGCCATATCAATAAGTTGTTTTTGTGATATCTCCCAAATTGTTTTGTATTTAGGTATCAAATGTTCAATTCGTTTAACTTTCTTATTGTAATTTTTATCTTCAGGATCTAAGTAGTTATTGAAATTAATATTTTGAATTGATCCTTCGTTCATAATAATTTCATTTTTCAAATCCTCAGACCATATACCTATTTTTTCAAAGTCTGCGATTAAATATTTGTTTACAATCATGATCTCACCACCAACAACTCGTCTATTAAAAATTGCCGAGTGTGCGGGTTCTGTCATTTCATAAGATCCTGTGATCTTAGCCGAAGACGCTACTGGCATTTGTGCCGTGAATAATGAGTTACAAACACCGTGAGATTTAACACTTTCTTTTAATTTATTCCAATCCCACATTCCTGAAAGTTGTGTTTCATCAACGTTCCACATATCAAATTGGAATACTCCTTGTGACATTGGTGACCCTTCAAAATGTGAATATGGTTTATAATCACCGTTTATACATAATTGATTACTCTCGTAGATAGCCGCGTAATAGATAGTTTCAAAGATATCTCTATTCAATTTCTTGGCTTCCTCAGATGTAAAGATATAATCCATCAA